>Ga0136642_1000679_pt1 | contig 16455 bp, 4 predicted proteins | sample LowCatLa1302831Y_FD_115313 | JGI IMG/M metagenome (GOLD analysis project Ga0136642, IMG submission 115313) | Freshwater microbial communities from Lower Cathedral Lake, Yosemite National Park, California, USA - 13028-31Y | ecosystem: Environmental > Aquatic > Freshwater > Lake ... | reverse complement strand
GTTGCACTGGCCACAACAAATGTGTTTGTTCCAGATGCGCCGCCGCTTGAGTATGTTGTACTTGCGGCCGCGGTAGTTCCACCACTTTGATTGGTTATATATGTTGGTGTGGCTACACCTGTGCCTGAAATCAACATGCCGGGTACTAGTGTTCCGTTTGTGACTGCGGTCACTATTAGTGTTCCGCCGCTTGTTGTGCTGATGCTAGCTGTTACTGCTGAGGTACCAGTATTAGCAAAACCATTGTTTATCCAATAGATAACGTCTTGTACACGAGCTGCCGCGAAAGTTGCCGCGGCAGACGATCCTGCTGTACCGCTTGTTGACTGACCAGCGGTATACGGAGCAGTTTGTGATGTTGCGGTAACACTAGTAGCTGTTACAATCTGGCTGATTATTCCTGCCACACGTTGCAATGATGCTACTCTTGCTGGCAAATACGCAGCCGAGATTTGAAGAATGTTCAACGAATAATAAGAACTACCGGCGATGATACTTTGATTATTACAACCGTATGTCATGTCATACTGCAAGCCGTCCAGTATAAATCCAACATCACGCAACACGTCTACTTGTAATTGTGCACCAAATGCAGTCCATTGTGAGGAATAATTGGTAATTAAGAAGTTGGCTACTTCATACTTGATGAATGTGTAGTTGTTTTTGATCTGTGTTACAGCATCGCCGAATCCAGCGAGATAGCCTACATTATAACCGGTTGGATTTGTAAAACTAAACACAGGTGCCGCTTGATAACCGTTATTGATCATGTCCTGTACTGTGGCAATACCAGTCATTACCGAGTTAACTGCCAACTGACTGCCAGTATCACCAGCTGGTAATGTGGTAATCTGTGATTGGGTATTGCCTGTGGTAGCTGTTACTGTAGAGTTAGCCAACAATGTTGGCAATATTGCTTGAATACGTGTAAGAGACGCTACCGACTTAGGTTTGTCAGCCGCCATGTTAAGATTTGGTGCGGCTGGTTGAACTATGGTGCTACGAAGTTCGTCACCAACTATGGCAGTGTATGATGGCACAACAATTGGTAACACTTCATTGTATGTGCCAGTCTTGACACTAACTGTGGTAGCTGGAGTCACTACCGCTGGCACTTGGCTGGTATTTCCCAGTGCCATGGCACTGGTCACTATGGTGCTCAAAGCTGTGATTGTTGGCAGCGCAACTGATTCCACACTTGCTGTAGCGACGCTGGTTGTATTCTGTATTGCTCTAGAACCTGAACTGATACCGTTATACGCTTGGTAGTTGCTGGCAGGTGCGACGTTGGCCAATACTTTACCAATTAAACTTAATAGGTAAGTCTGTGCTCCGATAAACTGTGTAATTTGATATTTTGACGAATTATTGATATAGTCAGTGCCAGCAGTATTAAAGAACGCTAGAGTATTCACAGTGGTGTTATAGGTTCCAGCGCGGCTCAAATCAAATATAAATCCATCAATTGTGTAACCGGTGTCACGTTCAATCTCTGTTGGTAGAGATGTGTAGTATTTTGCTACCGCAGTGCCCGTGCTGCCGGCAACCAGTGCTGTTCCACCATAAGTGCTTGCAACTGTGAAGCTGGTATTTGCTACAATAGCTTTGATATAATAAACAGTGGTACTAGGAATAGCTGCCGCAGTCAGTGTCAAACTACCTGTTTGTGAAGTAAACGTGATTGGCATACCCACATTCAACCCTGCTGTACTTGCAGTAGTAAATGCTCCGCCACTTGTGCCAGTTACACTTGCTTGAAACGTGTAGGTAACAAAGTTGCTAACTTCTTTCAATAAGAATTGTTTGTTAATTGCAAGCAACAAACTAGCATTAGGATTTAAATATCCGTTTTCAATTTGATAACATGCATATCGAACAGTCGCCCAAGGCTTGTCAATCGTAGTTCCTTGACCGTTGGCCAATGTATCTACGCCAGCTGGACTGACATAAACAATATTGTTGATCTGCCCGTAATATTGCCACGCTGGTGTGGTATTGTTCACACGCAGTACTTGTCCGTCTGTACCAATTGGTAGTCGTGTTGGCCCGTTAGCACCATAATAAAATGTGTCGCCTTGTGTGGTCAGCACACTTGACTCAGCACCACTGGCCAATAAATTCCAGTATGTGCCAGTTACATCGTTGTCTGGACGATTGCCGGTAGCACCGACGTGTGCAAGCACACAAGTATAACTGCTAACACCCCATAGTACAGTATCGCCAGCTACATAGGTTACACTACTACTCCAACTGCATGAAATACCAGCTGACGAAAATACTGTAATCACTCCGCTACTTGTTCCAGTAACGGTGATTGTTAAGTCATTGGCAGGACTTAATCCGCCTAAACTTGTACCTAATATCTTCAAAGTATCACTGTTGGCATATCCTGTGCCGCCTGCATTGAGTGTCACAGTGTAAATTGTATTTTTTGCAGTTATATTCCAAGTTGCGCCAGTCCCAGATCCAATAATGTTGGTACCGGCTACAGCTGAGTATGTATTATTGGTTGGATTCCATTTGAATCCTGAGTTTAACTGACTCCAATATGTGGTAAATGGTGGTTTAGGATTAGTGGTACCTGCACTTGCACCTGCGGCAGTCACTAACGCAAACGCTGTGCCGCTAAATTGTGTTGCAGTTACAGTAAAATGTGAACTGTCAGGAATTGTGTTTATATAATACTGGCCAGTGGTCAACAAATTACCCAATGCTGTTCCAAAAGTAATTGGCAATCCAACAGTCAAGTTCGCGGTTGTTGCTGAAACTGTTCCGCCTGAACTACTGGCTGGCGCTCCGGCCAGTGTATATTGTACCTGTGTTACACTTGGCGTGCCTGTTACAATAAATGTGCCGTTGTATGCTGTGTTAGTAACACCAGCAACTACAATAGTTTGTCCTGCAACAAACGGAATTTGTGATTGCGAGGAATAAGTTAGTGTGGCAGTTGTTGATGTCACACTGGCGCCGGTAATGGTAATACCTGCGGCAATAGTGATTTGATTGGGGCGAGTACCGTCACTGGAAACTGTAGTAGCGATAGCTTGAACAAGTTGTATAGTATTGTCAAGTGCCGCTACATATGTGTATCCACCAACACGGGCAACATCACCGATTCTGTAACTGTTTGATCCAGACCAATCACCACGGAAATTAAATCCAGTGGTGAATGGTTGCCAATAACTTGTTGCAGTGCTTGGCGTTTGATTGCTATGATTTTGAGTGGCAGTATAAGAGTATCCACCGTAAGTAACTATGTCACCGATTTGATAAAATGTTGTGGTATCCCAGCTATTTTCAAATTGAAAGCCGTTAACAAATAATCCAAATTTAGTTATATCTAATGCTGTACCTGATGAGGTATGGGCAGTTGTACAGATCCACAGATCGGCACCATAGGTAACAACATCATTAAGACGATATGTTACACTACTACCACTCCATGTTTGACGATAGATAATGCCAGCATTGAATGTGTCCCATTTAGAAATATCCGCTTCCAAACCAAGAGCCACTGTGTTGGCACTGACGTGTGCAGTGTTACAAACATAAGTGTAACCGCCGTTGGTAACCAAGTCACGAACTTTATATCGATAGTTAGTAGCCCAACCTTGAGACCAATTAAAGTTGCTGGCAAATGCCACCCATTTACTTTGATCTTGTTCAAGGCCCAACTGGCTTGTGCCAGTAACAGTGCCCAAAGTTGCTACTGAATATGTACCAGTTAATGCAAATGTAACCTGTGTGGTTGAACATGTTACAACAGTAAATGTTGAGTTAATGTTATTGATTACACTCGAAGTCTGCGTAGGACTGAATCCTGCAAGGGTAATAGTCGAGCCAACTAAAAATGGCTGAACCACTTGACTGGCATAAGTTAATGTAGCTGTACCGCTTGAAACTGTAAATCCAGTGGCACTTAAGGTAGCAGTTGAAGCTGTACTGGTATGTGAAGTCAAACATTGATATATTATGCCGCCATACGATACTTGATCACTGACATTGTAATATGTTGCATTTGACCAAGACCCAGTCCATTTTGCACCATCTGCAACCAAATTCCAGTTAGTGGGATTAGCGGCTAGATCTGTAGCAAATCCAGTTAATGCATTTGTAGAAGTGTGGCTAATTACGCAAATATATGTTTTACCGCTTACAGTAACTACGTCGTCAACCACATATGCGTTGTTTTGTGCCCAAGAACCTTGGTACACAAACTTAATTCTACCTAGTTTAAATTCTGCCATTTTATTTTATTCCTCTAGTCTATTTATCTCAGTTTAGTTTACAAGTCATTGCGGTCTTGCAAATGCAGTTCTAGCAAAGAAACTGAGAGCTGCCAAATTACCGTCAACTGCGGCATTGGCACCTGTAAAGTTTGCCAAGGCTGCAAATTTTACATTTGATCCTATCACTCCATTAGGTATAGTTGATCTAATATAATTTGGGCCACCGACCACAACAGTACCTGCCGTTAGTTGTCCTGTGAATGTGTTTGATCCGCCTGCTGATAATCGATCTGTCAAGTACTTCTTGATTGATTTTTGCGTTGGAATTACACTATCACTATTGGCTGTAAATGTACCGTCAGTGCTGAATTGCGAAACCACCACACTGGATCCTCCAACTGCAATACCTCCCAGGCTCAAACTGCTCAATCCGCTCAATCCAAATTGACTTGCACTTAGAGTAACAATACCTGTAGCTTGTTGAACTCCAAACAAGTTACCCACTTTGAAGTTACCATCTTGGTCAGTTGACGTAAAGAACACACGACCATAGTTGGCTTCTACTGATTGGTTATTTTGGGCGGCAACATAAGCACCTACTGGAAAACCAGGATAGTTACTATTGATAAAATCTCCGTAGCCAATATTTAAAAAATCGTGTCCAGTCAATCGTGCCTGACTGTACTTGCTTCGGATGCTAACAGTCGTGCCGTTAGCAGTGGAGTTAGCCGTAGAAATACTGGGGCTCACACTGACATTTGCTTGTATGTTTGGTGCAACTGTGTTGTAGACACTGTATGCACTGGTAACTTTAAAAATTTGACCAATACCGGTAATAGTCAAATTGTCACCAGGACTTGGTAGTCTTGTTAAATTATTTAAAATGATCTGTAAACCTGTTTGATACTGATCTGCATATCCGTTACCTGTTACAATAACTGCGGTAGAATTGGTGTTGTATCCAGTGCCTCTGTTGGCAAATGTGGGACTGCCTAATACTCCGTTTGCAACACGGGGACTGACACTGGCCAAAGTAGTCACGTTGGGGTCAACAAAAGATACAGTTGGTGTCGTGATATATCCAGAACCCGGTTCAAACGAGTTAAGACCTGTAATCACATTTGATGCAATACTGGCTCTAGCCTTGGCTTGACAGCCTGCACTTATAACGCTTCCTGTGTTTCTTCCTGCTAGAGTGGAAAATACCCCAGTGTATTGAGTTGCTCCCGATGCTCCAACAAATCCAAATGCCATTGCACTGTACCCGTCATTTGATACAGTTCTAGGTCTCCAGTCAGATCCGTTTTCGCTTGTGTAGGCTGTGGTGCTCGATGCAGACACTGCAAGAAATACACCTTGCCCATAACTGACTTTGTCTGCAGAAATCGTATTGTTTGCCGCATACCACACCACACCGTCTTGCGAATACACAGGAGTTGCACCTGTACCGGTAGCAACTGCTACAAACAGACCGTTTCCATACGTGACTGAACTCCAAGCACCGCTAGCAGGCAACGTAACACTAACCCATGTAGCTCCAGTCACGCTGTATGCGGCAATGGTAGCTGTTGTGGCTACCGGAGTACCTGTAAATGTAACTGAACCGACGGCATTGCCGCCGAGTGCATTTACACCACTGATTGTGATAAGAATATCGTTGGCTGGAGTTGTGCCGCCCACGCTGGTTCCAAGAACTTTCACTGTGTCGCCAATTGTGTAACCGCTGCCACCGTTGGCCACAGTAACAGTGTATGCAGAGGGATTTACAACCACATTAAATGTTGCACTTGAGCCGGTGGCCGATACTACTTGAGCAGCCACACTTGCATATCTTACGCCACTTGCCAAGGCAACAAATCTTCCTCCAGTCACATTGTTAGGCGCAGACCCGCCGTAAGTCATACATGCCCAAGGTGAGGATGACGGCAGTGTTGCAGAAGTCCATGTGTTTCCATAGTTAGTGCTATAAATTGCACTATTTGAGTTTGATGCAATTACACTAAATGTACCGTTGCCGTAGGCAATGCTATTCCAAGAGTTTGTTGGTGCAGTCACATTGGTTCTCCAACCAGCTCCATTAGATTTTGAAATTGCAAAAGTACTATTAGATACGCCGCCACTCGAAATTATAATCCAATATCCGTTACCGTATGCTATGCCACTGAAACTAGATCCTGGTAAAGTAATACTGGTCCAAGTTGAGCCGTCACTGGACCCAGCTGCCACTGTGCCGGAACTGGCCAATGCCATCCAATACCCATTGCCGTGCGTTATGGCAGTATATGTGGTTCCCAAGGCCAGTGCTACCACTGACGTTGCAACTGCCTGTGTAAATGCAGGAGCTGTAAATACTGTTCTTGGTTCGATAAAGTACTGTGACGAACTGTCCAGGGCTGGTACCGACTGTGTGCCCGGATTAATATGATCCCACCCTACCGCGGCAACGCTCATTGATCCTGTTTTGTCAACAAGACTAACCGGTGTGGCTGAAGTGCTAGTTCCTGAGATTGTACCGGTAGCTGTAGCCACTGAAAAATGCAGCGAGTCAGGAATTGACTGTATGTAATAAGTCTGGCCCAACTGTAGATTTCCAAATAACAATGTCGAGAAAGTGGCATTCATACTGCCAATGCCCAGAGACAATGCGGTTTTTGCAGAAGTTGATGCCAATATCATTGAGCCACCTGTAGCAGTTGCAACTTGACTTGCTTGTGGGCAAGTTGTTGCAGTCATGTAGCCAGTTGTAGTGGCAGTACATTGCACAACTGCCTGACCTGGCAATGTAGTAATGGTAAATGTTGTGGCATTATTGATAGCCGAAATATAATAGGTTGACTCAGGAGTAATAGCATTTATGGCAGCTCCAACAAATCTAATTGGATGATCTTGTTGAAATCCAGTAGTGCTACTAGCAGTAATAAGATTGGTTCCTGCTTCAAATCTGCTGATAGTCACTGATATAATTGTTGCAGATATGGCAATTGTTGTACCATTGAGAATTTTAGCAATGTAATATTTCTGTGAATCTACTAATCCACCTATCATAGGAGCAGAAAATACCACAGGATTCAATGCCACCAATGATGAAGTATCTGCCATGGTAAGTTTAGGATAATTTGACCCCCAATAGGCAGTGGTTGCACCGTTTATCACACCTGCGGTTGATGCTGTCACTGAGAGTGTGATAAGCGTAGATGAGATAGTAAAACTAGAACCGCTTATGATTTCATTTATGTAGTAAATAGTGCCAACTGATATTCCGCCTAATGCTGTACCGGTAAACTGTATTGGATAGTTAACAACCATATTGGTTGTTAGGCCCTGAAGGTAACTTGTGTTAGAACTAAAATTCATGGTCATTGTGCCAGTACCACTGATTAACTGCCACACGGTGCCAAATGGTTGGTTAGTAATTTGTATAGTTGTGCTGTCAACGATTGCAAAAATATAATATGTTTGCGTTGGATTAACTGTACTGAACGTTGTACCACTAAAAGTTACTGCTTGATTAAATACCAATCCCACAGTACTTGCAACTGTGAATGTGTTAATTGTTCCACCAAATGCTTGAGTAATTGTGGTTGTTGCTAAAGATGTCGAAGTAACTGAGGTTGTGTAGTATGTAGGGATGAATTGAACTGGTTGATTCAGATATAAAGATGTCACAGATGTTGTTGTCAACAAATTACCGCTACTGGCTGCGGCAGTTACTGGCACTGCTGTAAAAGATTCTTTTAAAACCCAAGCAACTTTGGTACCGCTATTGAAAAATGATATATAGCCATATTGACCTGCTCCTGTTCCTCCTTGAATGAATACTCGCAGGCCTGTGTAGTTACCATTGGTGTTGGTATCAGCCTGAGATAACTGTACATTTTGTGGAGTACCCGACTGCGCATTATTAGACGCTGTGAGATAGCCTGCACCTCCGGTTATACCAAGGCCGTCTGTCACCACACGTGATTGGAACACTGAACCGCTACGAATTTCATCTCCAATTGTTACAACACCGGTGCCTGCACCAGTAATATTGTAATTGGCGTAGGCAGTAAACTTGGTTGTATTGGTGACTTCCAAGTAGAAACTTGGAATGAAATTAGATTTTGATAACTCAGTCTGAGACGCATACACATAAGTGTATTGTCCGATAGAGCCACTATACCCTCTAGGATACAATCTGTACTGTAGTTGCGTGTTCAAGCCAGTGGTATCGTACACTGAGAACCATATTCTAATCCATCCAGCTGTGGAATCGGTTGTTGATAGCTGTTGATTGATAGCGCCATAGTTGATAGGCAATAATCCACCAGAGTTTCCGGGTGTTACTACTCCTGTATCAAAATTGTAACTGATACTACTAGTCACTGAGCTTGATCCAGAAAATGTTGCATACAAATCAACAGTTGACGATGTGCCTTTTTTAACATAAGCACTTAGGGTATATCCCAACGCACTGTTAATCGGAACTGTTCCAACACTTGATACACTTGTAATCACATTGCCGCTAACACCAGTTACGGTGATGATACAGTCATTGATATTATCAATGCCACCTAATGTGCTGCCTGCAATGAAAAGAGTATTACCATTAACATAACCTGCACCGCCATCTGACACTGTGACCACATAGGCGGTAGCGGTAACTGTGATATTAAACAAAGCAGGATTATTGGCACCAGTACCACCATTGCCCACAATGTTTGTTCCAGACAAACTGCTGTAAACTGCGCCGGCTGCCGGTATACTGATATTCTGATAAACATAACTGCCGTTAGGGCCACCGGTGTTGCCTGTGATAGCCCATGCCTCGGTCAGTCCAGTTGGTGCAGTGGTGTTTTTGTTAAATGACACATTTGAATCATTGAGCCAACTGCCGCCTAGGAAGTTGTTGCTGAAATTTAACAAATTAGTGGTTGTTGTATTGTAGGCGGATCCTGAATTGGAGAAAGTCAATCTTACCAATTGAGCTTGTGATCCAAACGCACTTTGCACTTGGGCCTGTACTTGACTGCTTTGATTATATATAATTCCAGTTGCTGGTGTTTCTGTAAGATCGTAACCTTCTGCAATAACACCGTATGTACCGTAACTGGTATTACCGTTAGTAGCACGTATACGACCGCCATTTTCTGCAAAATATCCACAGTATCCGTAGTATGAAAATATAGATACTGCTTCAGTTAATGCACCCGGGCCTGTACACCAAAGTCCAACACCGTCACTGATGATGTGTGTGAAGTCATTGCACACAATTGATTTGTTGCCGCCGTTGTGTAGATTACCGTCAATCTTCAAGCCAGTACAGCCGTTACCAAATGATGAAATATTTTGAACATAAGGGCTACGTCGATAGATCCACGCCGTGGTGTCAGTTGGGCCTATGCCTGGATCCAAACTGGCATAACTTCCGCCAGTGGGTCGTTGAATATAAAATGCATCTGGATTTGTTAAGGTACCTAATAGCCCACTTAATGTCATATTGCGCAAACCGGAACCGTTGCGAAGACGAAACATGTCTTTTACGCAATCGCCTGCATAAACTGCCATATGGGTACCCAGCGCAATACTACCCGAGCCAGTTGCCAATGGAAATATTGTTGAGCCAACTGCGGTCAATGTAGCTATGGTTCCTGAAATAACAGTTGCCACTGTGATGGTGATATCGTTGGCATTTATAGTTGCAGTGCCAGTACCACTACCAACGCCCGTAGCTGTAAATCTTACACCAGCTGTATTAGCACTAGCGCCAATTGCAGTGAAATCAGTTGTGCCAAGAGATAAAATTGTGTATTGAAATCCTGTTATAAAAAATCCTGAAACAGTTGAGGCAATTCCAAGACTACCGCTTAAAATTCTTATTGTTGTACCAGGCACATAGTTTGCGCCGCCATATGCCACACTCACAGAGTAGGTTCCATCTTGTAGTGGAGTCACATTAAATGTTGCACCTGTACCAGTTGCTGTTATGTTAGTTCCTGTCACAGAATAATATGTTCCAGTCAATGCAGTAATTTTAAATTGTGTAGAGGTAATTGTTGCACCCACAACATAATAAGTTGTTCCGGGAGTTATGCCGCCAAAACCATAGTATGGATTTGTTCCTATGACAGAGGTGATACTTGGGCTGACAAATTGTAATGCTGTTTGGTTTGCAAATTGACTAGTACTATTCACTGTAACAAGATTGCTACCGCTTGTAGTAGCAGTGCATTGTATAGTCAAAATGATTGCCGGGGCAACTGTTACTCCACGCAGTTCATCCCCAATAATGGCCACGTTGGCAGGTACTACAATTGGTAGAGTTTCAAAATAACTTCCAGTCTTGACAAAAATACTGGCAGTTATTCCGCTGTTGGAAGGCGGTACTAGTGCAGTGCTCTGATTAGTAAGTGCAGTAGTTACAACGCTCAGTAGTGAAGATGCTAGTACAGATGATCCCAGCTCAATGCCGGTACCTGTTTTTTGATATACCACAGGGCTTATTGAATTTGCTGTTTGATATACTGCACCGTTACCAGTTACAGTATTGGTCAATACTGCTTGTAAGAAAGTGCCTAACTGAAGTAGCCCAGATAGAAAATATGGCAGTTCTGCTAGACTGGCAGCATTGATGAATGTGGTTGAACTACCAAACGCAAAATATGCCAGAGTGGCTGCTACTGTTTGACTATTGCCGCCACGTGACATGTCATATACTATAGCATCAATGATATATCCTGCATCGCGTATGGTCTTGGCCTGATCGAATACTGAACTAGGAGTAAATCCATTAGTACTGGCAGCTTTTTGAGACAGCATCCAGTAGTACATTTCTGTAGTTAACCAAGTTTTGTTGGCCGTGATAAGAGCAGTTGCGTTTTGATTAATAGTTCCAGCACCGACGAAGTTGCAAGCGTATGCAATGGATTTCCAAGGTTGATCCCAAGTGGTTCCGTAGTCCGCACGGTCAATACCCGTTTTTGTAGAAACATAGTATACAGCACCAACCTGATTGATTTTATTCCATGCCGGAGCTGTTGTTACGGTACCAGTAGCACTGGTGCTGGCCACAGCCTTCAATGTGTACTGATCAGTACCGATAGGCAATGCAGTATAAGACTTGGTAGCATTTGAATAGTATTCAAGATCGCCAACTGTGTTCATTGCATTTTTTCTAGCATGGGGTATGTAAAATATCCAGTATGCATTTACAGTATCAGCATCAGGTCGATTATTTTGTGGCGAAAGTTGTGATGTATGAGTTTGAATACACACATAAGTGCCGTTTTGCCAAACAACCAAATCGCCCACTATGTATGTGCTTCCAACAATCCAGGTTTTGGTCCAATAGCGTCCTGGAATCACTATCTTCCAATTGATATAATTTATACCCACTAGAGATAATGATTGTCCTTCTGTGAGTGCAGTGTCATTTATTGCACTGACTGTGATGGTAGTTGCGGTAGTATCAATATTGATAACAGTTTGTCCAGCACTGAATCCGCTACCGATAACGTTCATTCCAACGGTTATTCCTGAAACTGAATTGAGTTTCAACACAGCACCCGAGCTGCCAGTGGCTGTATATGTTTTGCTAACACTGTATGAGCTTGGGTCTTGCGCAATATTGTCAGCAACAGCATCAAAGAACATGCCATTACGTCTAATCACATCACCAATTCGATAACTGGTCGAAGTACCCCATTCACCCCTAAAATTAAAACCTTGTGTCAATACTCCCCAGTCAGTAGCATCAACTGATGGTGTATTACCGATATTGTTAGCAGTCTTACTGTAGTAGGTGTATCCACCATATGATACAGTATCGCCTGTTTGATATGTAGTACCAATGTTCCAAGAGCCATAATACTCAAATCCTGGCAGCCAAGTGGACCACTTGGTTTGATCAAAGCCGTTAATGCTGAATATTAATCCAGTTATTGTTCCTGCTGTAGTAACAGCACTTGCACTCGATGTAACACCTAGTTGGAATGTTGATGTTCCGTCTGTGGCTATTACAAAATAAGTTGTTGTTGCACCACTATAGGTTGATATTGTTCCAGTAGCGGCCACATTCAGTTGTCCAGTGATAGTAATGATTTGACCCACTGTCAAGGATCCGCCGCCAGTATATGAGCATTGGCCGCTGGTGCCGGTGATAATTACACCCGTTAAAACAGCCGCTGGCACACTGGCATGCCCGCTGTTTGAGGACCACAAGTCTGGCCCGTATTTTACAACATCATTGGTTTTGTATCTAACATTGGATGCCCATGTGCCTTTGTATTCAACTCCGCTATCCACAATAGTCCAAGCTGATTGATTTGCCTCTAATCCCAGTGCAGTTGTTGCGGCGCTGGTATGATTAGCAATACATTTGTAAACAATACCGCCATACTTGACCACATCATTTTTGCCGTAAACATTGTTTGCCAGCCAACCAACTGACCTCCATGCATTGAATTCCGAATATTGAGTCCAGTAAGATGCTTGGCTGGCAAATGCTGTACTTGTGTGTTTGGTGTTGGCAAAATAAACAACGCCGCCAAATGCCACAATGTTCCCTAAACTGTATGCTTGGCCAGTTTGCCATGCTCCACCGTTGGCTGTGACAAAAGTCTTGCCATCCACGATCATGTTCCAGTATGGTGTGCTTGCTCCAGTTTGGTTCACATAGTACAAGTCGTTGTAAAAACTTGTGGCATCAGATGTGTTAGGAAGTAAACAAACGTAAGTTTTGCCTTGATAACTGATGACATCATCTCGAGCGTAAACTGTAGCAGGTGTCCACACACCCTTCCATGTAAATCTTAATCTTCCAATTTTGAATTCTGCAGCCATTTCTATATCCTATTAAATTGCACTAACAATCTGAGCGGCGCTATATGTATATGCTTGATTCACACGAACAACCAACTGTCCCTGTGTATCTATATAATAATAACAATTCTTACTGTCCCAACGATATTGGTCAAAATACAAGTTGGGGTAGGGTCTACTATGATCAGTTGCTAGACGTCCGTCAAAAAAATCAACACCGTATTCAAAATTTTCAAAATTTGAATTGTTCGGGCCCGGCACATTTACTGCAATACTTGCAGTGGAACTCAACTGATCAACTTTGTTAAAAAACAGTGTGCCGTCATCTAATCTGCGAAGTCCATAAAAGAATCTAGGATTACCTTCTCCCAGTAAATCGTTTAAGTTATATTCGTTTCCAACATAATAAGTCATAATCTATCCTTAACTAATTTCAACATAGCTCAACACCATGTCCAAGCTAGTGGCAGTATTCCCAGAAATAATCATATTGGTGCTTGCGCCCAGCACCAGTCTTTCGCCGCCATTAATTAATCTAACGCTTGTGTTTGGCGGTACTATGACATTTTGTACAAAATATGCAATAGTCGAAGCCACAGTATCCTGAATTTGAATACTAACCAGTACAATCGAACCAGTGACATTGGTAAGACTAAGTCCAATTACGGTAGTGGTTGCGCTAACACTTGTTGCCAACACTGTTGTTGGAGTTGCTCCTAGACCGGCAGCTAGTTTGTTTTTAAATACGGTTGACATTGTTTATCCTAATAGTAGTGCAGTTTGTACGCCAATATCTTGTCCAGTGGCCGCGGTAACGCCCACACTGTTACCAGCTACACTTCCCCAAACTGTGCCATTATAAACTTCAACTAGCCCCAGATCCGTATTGAAACGAATCATTCCTGGTTCTTCGTAAGCCAGTGCAGGACGTTGTGCATTTGTTCCCACTGGGATAACAACACCATAGGTTCCTGATATTTTGTAATAGCCAGCACCGGTACTGGTAAACTGACTAACCGAATTGGTAACGGTGTTGGTTACAGAGTTTTGATAGAACTTAAAATTTCCTAGACCCACCCCGCCGGTACCATTGGTTACAAAATTGATATCAGTATTTGATGTGGTAGCAGTGATACTGTTTCCGCTAATTGTGAGATTTGGTGTTGATATCGACGGAGTAGTAAGAGTCGTTACTGTGAAATTGGTTACGGTTGCTGACTGAGCATACACAGTTTTCCAACGCAAACTGGCACTGCCAAGATTGTATGTGTTAGTGGTAGCTGGCAAAATATCACTGCTTACTTCACCTGTAAATGTAATGGTGTCAGTGGGCATGTCACCCAGCTGGATATTGCCGTCAGCGGTGATAGTTCCAGTAGCATGTAAACTACCAGTAATCAACACATTGGAATTTAAATTGATTGCGCCAGTGCCATTGGCCTGTAGGGTAATTGCACCGTTTGTATTGGTTGAACTGAATGTGTTTCCAGTTAGACTCAAATTACCCACATTCACTATTGCTGCCAATACTGTAGGATTAGTTCCAGTTGGTGTTAAATTAATTGTACTGGAACTACTGCTAATGGTATTGCCACTAATAGTAAATGTTGCTAGATTAGATTGAGTGGTTGTGTATAAGTTGGTAGAGCGAGTTGTACCGTTGACATCTAAATCGTAGGCTGGCTGAGTTGTGTTAATGCCCATGCGGCTGTTAACAACATCCAGATACAGTAGGCTCGTCTCAAAAGCTAAATTTACTCCATTACGAAGCAAATTATCTTTTAAGAGCGGACCTGAAATTCGACCAACAGCCATTATCGCTCCCTTATACCCCGTGTTTCACGGTTAACCTAGTTTGGGAATCTCCCCGCATCCTTTCGGCTCTTTGTTGGTTTACCACAGTTGAATATCGTAAAAGTTTGGTCAACCCTTACAGTAAAAGTATTTATCTGTTTTAATTTTTAAGGGCCAATTACCCTAGAATTAGGTCCCAAGCATAGACTGCATCAGACAATTGAGTTGGAGTTAATACCTCTGCGGCTCCACCAACAGGAACCCATTTAGTGCCATTCCAAAATTCTCCGTACCCTAAATCACTATTAAAACGTGTGGTTCCGGTTTCGGGTGAGACTGGTCTAGTACCAGTACCACCTGTTGGAAATACCACTCCAGCGTTGCCGGTAAACTTGGCATAACCAAAATTGGTACCATTCAATGTAAAAACCCCATTGCTGGCATTTTGAATATTGCTACCGTTGACATACTGTGTGCTGTTAAATTTAACCCGGCCAGTGCCTGTGGGATTAAAAATAATATCATTAGATAGGTTATCAATGGTGTTGTTGGAAACTATAATATTTCCAATATTGGCAGTTGATGTTGTGATATTACTCACAGTGCTCGATGTTGTAATAAAACTGGTTGCCCGTACATTGCCCCAATTTAAACTGCTGGACCCCAAATCGTAAAGAGGAGTATACGAGTACTGTGGAATATTTGGCTTGATAAAAAATAACGATTCATCATCCGCGCCAGTAAACAAGTTTCCGCTTTGAGACAGCAATCTATTGGCATTAGGCAGTGTCAAATACTGTGTTGCTACCGGCAGCAGATCCGAGTTCACTTCAGCAACAAATGTAATACGATCTGAAACATTGTCGCCCAGTTGAATATTACCGTCAAATGTGATATTACCAGTTGCATGTAAACTTGCATTTACAGTCACAGCCACATTGCCAGCATCGTTGGCAAAATTAACGTTGCCGCCGCTGGTAACCACGGATACAATGTTGACATTATAGGTCACACTGTTGTATGTTACGGTGGCGCCGCCGGGTGTATATCCCTGACCCGATGCTACGATATATGCAGGAGTGCCAATTGTTGCGCTAGTACCAAAGTAAATTGTTGCAAAGGCACCGCCCGACTGAACCAAGGGCAATGTTCTATTATAAATGGCCGAAACATCCACTGATGCTATGACGCCGGTAATAGCGCCGTTGTTGCCGTTGGGCGAGATGTTTACGGAATCATTGGTAACTGTGGTGGTTAACGTGTTGTTGCTGATGTATAAACTATTTGTACGTAATCCCGGAGTGCTGATAGTTGGATTACTAGACTGGTTCGGGCTGATTGCTATTCCGCCAGTCAAATGCTGTATTGTGTTGCCATTTATGGTAAAATTACCAACGTTGGTAGTAGTGGTAACCACCAAGTTAGTAGTATTCAATGCACCAGACCCTGTGGTGCCGTCGTTGAGCAGTAAACCAATATCAAGGTCACTACTGGGTCCAACGCTGTTGACACCAATGCGGCTGGTGTTTACATTTAGATATAGTAAACTGTTGTCAAATGCAAGATCTGTGCCGTTACGTTTGAGATTATCTGCTAGTAACGGGCCACTGATTCTACCTAGTTCGCGCCCCAT
>Ga0136642_1000678_pt1 | contig 16463 bp, 13 predicted proteins | sample LowCatLa1302831Y_FD_115313 | JGI IMG/M metagenome (GOLD analysis project Ga0136642, IMG submission 115313) | Freshwater microbial communities from Lower Cathedral Lake, Yosemite National Park, California, USA - 13028-31Y | ecosystem: Environmental > Aquatic > Freshwater > Lake ... | reverse complement strand
TCGTTACTAAAAATTAAGGAAGTTAAAACTTCCTTAATTTTTATGTCCTACGACAGATTAACCGATGAATCTTAAAATTAAGGGAGCTCTGTGAGCTTCCTTAATTTTAAGTTCATATGGTAGTGAAGATCCTTCAAAAGATTGTCGCCCACAAAGAGTCTCTCATACGGAGTCGTAAGAATCTTGGTGCCCCTCTCATACTCGTCATCTACAAGCTTCGTCTTATAGACCACCACGTTCTTCTCGGACTTCGTGTCATCCACAATAAAGGGCCGGCCACGATTGTCATGAATCATATACTTCGTCTTTCTTGGTGCTATCCCTATTTAAAGTGAGTCCGTAAAAGAAGTGCCGCATGTTCTAACGCGCCCTCCATCCACCCCTGACGCAGCGAAAAGCTCTCACCGCAGACGTAGAGTCCAGAAAACGGATTGAGAACTTCCTCACTCACGTGCTCGGGTCTATAGTCGCCAGGAAGCCAATAGCTGACGCCGTCCGTCCACGGATGCGCCTTGAAGAATGTGGGATCAGGTATTTCCCTCTCAGGAAACAGTTTACGCAGATCGGTCATCACCGCGTTCTCAAGTCCTTTCACCCCCTTTGCGTCCATAATGTCCATATAATGCTGAGCGTATATATTGTCCGTATATGACACCATCGCCACGCCCTTCTCTTCGTTCATAGGCAAGAAATAGCGAATCGGCGACGTTGTCACGATGCGCGGAAGCCCCTTGAACCAGACATTCTTACTCTCAAATACAGCATAAATGCGCATCAGAGGCGACATAACAACGTCTTTTAATGGCGCCCAGCGGCGGAAAGACGGTAGCTTCCCGAGGGCGCTCGCGTGCAGCGCCAGAATAATCTTCTTTGCCGAGATGTTCGTCTTGGGTCTGGTCGCCCCGTTCTTCCATGAGCCAACGTAGAACTCAGCATGCCCCTTCTGCGCATCAATAAGTTCGTATTCGGTGCGAAGAACACCGCCCCTCTTCCTCACATCACCCGCCAATGAATCCACAAGGGCGCTCAATCCCTCTTTGCACACAGAATAACCCGCATGCGTCTTCATTTCTCCGAAAAACTCGCGCAGCGCCATATCTGCCCGCATGACAACGACCTCCGCGTGATAAGGAAAGCGATTCATCCATTTGTGTGTGGCTCCAGGCCCATATACGTCATACATAACCTCTTTCAGCGTGTTTTCTGCTAAAATCTTGTGCGGCAGCATCTGAAGCGGGCCTAGAAACACATCAATGGCGGGTTCAAAGTGATTCTCCTCGTAGTCTGCGGATCCCGTCTCCCTGTATTGAAGACCACCTTCTATGGGCACCGTATGTAACCCATATTCCTTTATAAGTGCGTGCATCATCGTATGCGAGTCTGAGATACGTCCTGCACCAATCTCCCATTGAAGGCCATCTTTCTGAAATGTGACAGCCCGTCCACCCGCCTTCTTGTATTTTTCACACACCATTACGGTCTTATTGGGATTGTGTTTGAGAATCTCTCGAGCACAATAGAGGCCTGCTAGACCTGCTCCAATTATAAGTATATCACATGCCATTCTATGATGACTTCTGAAATATTTGTCCCACCCATTCGGCGACCTTTTCTCCATCCGAAATCTGGGCCTGACCAAGAATCTTCGTCTCACGAATCGCCATAAAGGACGGAATTCCCTTCACATTGCAGAATCCGGGCGTATAGTTGTTGCGATCCACGTCGCACTTCAGCCACTTAATCTGCGGATTCTGTGCAACAATCTCGGCTAGCTTAGGGGCGAGGCGCTTACAGGGACCACACCATGTGGCCGTAAAGTAAACGACCGTGGAGCCATATCCAGATACATCTAGCGGCTTCTTCACGGGTTCAAGAGGCGCATTCGCGGCGACCACACCATCATCCTCGGGAGCACGGCCAATAAGCCGCTCAAAGTCACTGTGCTCATCAAGACATTCCATCTTCTATTGTATATTTCTAGGAGTTTTTAGGCGCTTCTATTTCTTATCGCTGATAGCGTAAATCCAGAAATTGCAAAGAGAAAGAGGAGGCCGATGGCAATGAAATCGCCGCCGACAGTGTGATCCGCCGATTTAGTTTCAGGAGCACCACCACCTACCATCTTTGCCAGTTGGGTTACAGATGGTATACCTTTTGGCATACCTGGAATTGTTGGCATCCCTGGAATCCCTGGAATCCCTGACATACCTGGAATCGCCGTAGCACCCCCCTTGAATGCGCTATATGCAGTATATCCAGCTAAACAAACAGCCGCGCTACCAAACATTGTCTTCGCAGCTTTCGCAATTGTGCCAACTGGAGCCGGTTTATTTTCAAATAACATAGCAATTCCATATAAAAGAGCCGCTGCCGACGTAAAAAGCAGATTCAGCAACGACTCGCCGCCTTTTCCTAGGCCTGTCATACTCGTAGCAAGTCGCCCCGCGCCAATATTTCCTCCTTCATAGAATGGAAACTTCAGGCCTTCCGTTGCAATTTTCTCGGCATCCAAGCTTTGTAGAATGTCGTAAAAATACCAAGAACCGAATGTGATTAGATTTATAAGAGCCTTCGCAAACGCCGTCTGTGTTGAACCTACAGCATAGTGGTCCACTCCTGCCATTCCAGTCACTGGAAAGACAGCAAGAACACGATATAGCCAGACCGGAATCTTTAAATCTAAGACAGCTGCCATCCTAACGGTAAGTATGCTTTTTACACAGTAAAAAGCACTCCGCCAAATCCATTCACGATTCGTAGCACGTTATGATTCACAGCATAGACACGGATAGTTCCGTTTCCACGTACTGGTGACAGATTCGCGTCAGGTGTAATCCCAACGCTCATAGTAATATTGTCAATACGAGAGGCGTTCAGACTGCCACTCGGCTGCTGGTCCTCGGGCCGAAGAGAGAAGCTATAGAGATAGATAAACTCGTCGTTTGGAATGTTCGTATGATACTGGAATGGCTGGACAAGACGGAAATATCCAGCATCGCGAGCATCAAACCGCTCCTGGCCATCCAGCTGAATGGATGCCGTAGATAGAAGATCCAGGCGAACACCTGTTTCATGTGTGGCCAAGCTGCTGAAGTTGAACCACTCGTGATACTGCGCCATGATATCGCGCTGGAGAACCCAGATGAACTCCTTGCATGGGTGATTGAACTCCAGCGGAACAATCGCCGTCGTGTTTCCAGAGGGTATAGACAGCTTCGGTGTATACTGAATCTGCTCAATGAGATATTCATGCGTGCTGCTTACGAAGCGTCGACGCTCCTCCACATCAAGGAACACGTAATCGCCCCACAAGCGCATATCCGTAATCTTCGCAACCTTCACCTGTGTCGTCGTGCAGTTCGCAACCAGCTCATTGCTGTAGAAGAGCTGCTGAAGGGGGCGGAGCTTCACATTAATACGGATAGGATGGTATTGAAGAGCAATGAGCGGTAGATAGACGCCAGGATTGCGATTGAACCAGAAGCGGAGAGGGATATACAGCTTCACGCTACCAAGGTCGGGCGTCGTATAGGCGGCAACCTTGCCCACCATGTCGTAGAAACCGTTCTTCTGATTCATTGTTGTCGTGAGGGAGGACCAGATATCCATCCACTCTCCCGTCTGTTTATCAATCTCCTGTTCACCAATCTCGACACTGATTTCCTCAATAAGGGCGTGACCAATACTGTTACAGTAGGATGCAAGTGTTCCATCCGTATGGTAGAGTTGCGGCAGCGTTACCTCTAAGATGACCGGCCCCAGCAAATCGCCGCGGCGGGGGACGAGGCAGCTGAGCCTCTTCCCGAAATCAGGGTCGCCGTCAAAATACATGCATTGCGACTCAATTGAAAAGTTAGTATACCGTCTATACACCATCTTAAACCAGGTGATTTGGGGATTACCCGTGATGAAGACATCCTGTTTCCCCTGTGCTACAAGTTGTAGAAGACCGCCACCACCTGTCATACTACCATGAACTATCAATTTAGAAGTTTAGACCCCCGGGTTCTAAGTAAGTAAGCTCACACAGCTCCCTTCTTTTTGAGTTCAATTGGTAGGATGGACCCCTTTTCGCAAACTGGTAGATCAGATGTACTTATTCTTCAGAGTTTCTACGCCATTGATTCAAAGACAAACCTTCCCATCACTGCGCGCTACCTTCTTACAACAGATGGCAAAGGAGGAATCATATGGGAGGATATTTTTACAAATATGTCAGGTTACTCTTCAAATATAAACAGTGGAATTGGCTATCTACCATCCACTATTAACAGTTTCTCCAACTCAATTACCTTCATGTCCACCATTGAAGGAACCGGATTCAGCACCCTCTCAACGAGCATAGGGTATGGCGGTATACCGGGCTCCATCACGGGCCCCCAGCTATTCAGCACAACAGCGGGTCTTGGCAAATATGGATATGTTACTATACCCAGCTCTATTAGCACACTGGATGGACTTGGAACATATGGCTATGTCAGCAGTGCAGGCCTAGCACAAACTGTTGTCAACCTCTTCAATAAAAACTATGATATGTCGACACTGATGACAAGCACAAACGTGGGTCTCGCCACCTTCGGATATGTTAGCACAAGCCAGCTCACCAGTAGTCTTCAGGGACTCACAACGATTGGATATGTAAGTAACGCACAGCTCCAGAGCACTGTATCAGGTCTGAGTAAATTTAACTATATAAGCACAGCCGCTCTCACGAGCACATTCATGGGCTCCCGCGACAGAATTTTTTTCACTTCGCAGAGCTCCCTCATCGGCCTCGGCTCTCTCGGATATGTAAGCACACAGACATTTCTCAGCGCAACACAGGCATTACTCAGAAATATCAATGTGGACAGGGCCGGAAACCTCGTCGTCTACAATGCAAACGTGACGGTCTCGTCTCTTCAGAGCATGTCCTTCTTCAGCACATTCCACAACTCATCCCTCACATTTAAGGGAACAAATGGCCCCATAACCGCATCCACAACGGGGCGCGACCTTTATTTCTCAACGGCTAACCTCCAGTTTACGAACCACTCGAACTTTATAACGCCGGCGACGAAAATCACCCTTGATGTGTATCCCACTTTCCTCTTCTGTTATATGAATCTGACGAATACTACAACAATACTCCCGTTCAGCACCTTCTTAACTTATAAGGGCTCCCCCATGCTCAATACAACGAATAACTCATGGATGGTTGCATCGGGATTTACGTCAGGAACATCAAACTCCTTCCAGACCCCTCTGAAAATGTCTATCAATGGGGCAAATATTTATGGAAACTACGACGAAGACTATGTGCTCACGCACCGCCTCGTCGACGCCCTCAGCTTAAATCTCAGCGGTGGACTGACAAATAGTAACGTGAATATTTACATGGCATCCACGAATTCTGTCTTCGTTACGATGCAAAATGGTTCAGTATAAAAATAAGAGCCGTTAAAAGAATGGCGGCCTCTTCACGGTTGACTGAAGAGTATGATACGTTAACTTTATATAAGATTAACACAATACCTTCTCCTCCAGCATTTACATCACTTACGTCTGACGGGTTGGGGGGATCATACTGGTCTACAATATCATCACCAATGGCCTATGTGAGCGCATTCAGAATCTTCTCATTCTATCCCGAATCTCAGTTTATAGCCGACGCGAGTTTCAATACTCTATCTTATAAAGCCGGCACTGGAATTGAGTTTATTCCAATTGGTGAGAACAAATCGCAAATAAACGGAAATGTACTTGCCAGTTTGGAGGTGCCTGGTCTTAAAAGTATAAGTTCTGGCCTCAATGCAATCGCGTTTTCAACCTTCTTTTTCTCCTCTCTTGGAAATACTCTCTTTACAACAGACCCGCATACAAATACATTGACATATGAAATTCGCTACCCATTTTTCAAAGTGGGCAACACAAATCTCCTGCTTAACGACAGTATTTCAAGTATAACATTTGTCGGCAGCAATGCAATGCTTGTAAGCACAAATAATATACAACATGCTTGCAGTTTTATAATTGGTATCGGCATTAGTTCCTATACGAGCACTGGGTATGGTAGATTGTGGGAAAACACAAGCACTATTAATGGATCATTCAGAAGTAGTATAGAGAGTTCATGTGTCACATTCTCCAGGTTTTCCACTGGCCTACTGACCCTCTCCACAACAACTGGTATCGATGTGTCTACTTTTTACCGGTCCACTGTCTTTATTAACTCTAGTATTCACAGATCCATATCAAGCTTTTCAACAAGCGCCTCTGCGTTTTACGCAAATATCAGGGGGTCCGTGTCCACCTTTTCAACTCTGCTCAGTGTCAGGATGGAAGCGAACACGATTGCGTCGACGACCTCCATTTTCGGTCAATCGAACTTTACAATGCCTACTCAAACTACTGTTAAAAACCTCGTCTATACTCTCCAGGATATGTCAAATTACATGAGCTCACAAATTATGAGCTCATACGTAATACGAATCACAACGTCTAATCTGCTAAGCACAACACTAAATATACAGTCAACGATCACAGGAACCTCTTCATATATTGTAAGAAATGAAGGCATCCAGTTTAGCACATTCTCAACTCTTATGACAAGCACCTTCGCCAATTTCCTGATAAGCACGCCGCGTTATATAAATATATGGTCAACCCCTGCCTACACGATCTATTCGTCAGTTCAAACGGCAAAGGGAACGAACTATGATACACTCCTCTCAACTTGTGAAGTATCGCTCACATCGTTCGTAAAATATCTCACATCGTCGTCTCGTGTTTTTATAGAATATTTTCCATGCTACTCATTTAATAATGTCCTTACACCGAACACCTCAACAAATCTATATCAGGTATCAACCTTCATATCCTATGACAGATATATTGTGCCAAATGCCGCATTCACCGATTATATAAATCCGGCGAATATCTATCAGGCTACCAATCGATTTGAAATCAGCACAGGCTATTTGTTTGCGAATAATACACGTCCTTACATCTTCAAGCATTTTCATTCAAGCATTATGTATGTAGATAATACAAAAGCACGGATTCGCGAATTTAACCCTCTTGGTGGCGCAGTTCTCCCTTCACGGTATCTTACAGATTGTGATCTGAGTCTGACTACCACGACAACATGGACAAACTATATGTCTCCTGATAATGCTATCGCAGTTTGTATTTATAATGCAACTATATAATAATTTACCGTCGTGACTTAATTTTAAGGAAACAATGCCTTCCTTAAATTCTAGTCTCACCGGTAGATGGCTTTGCGTCGTAAAACACTCGACATAAATTTATTAACTCTCCGCAAAGTTAATATCAGAGGAGATCGGAATTCAATCGTTCCATCCACATCTGTGCTTATGAGCGATGGTATAGGTGGGACATATTGGTCTCTTGTGAGTAGTGTAGGGACATATCCGAGTTTCCAGCAAATCATTGTTGACTGCAATTCATACAACGCTACGCCCTCATCGCAGTCATTCACGATTATTAGTGGTAATGGTATCGGCTTTCTTGATGCAGGTCCCGGGTCAAATGCAACATACATCTATGCGAAGGCTTTCCAGACACTCGGTGTAAGCGGCCTCTCCTCTATTAATGCTGTAACGAATGGCGTGGTCACACCAAGTATAACCCTTTCATCTATGGGTGGACTTCAGCTCTCAACTGACACGACGAGCCAGACGATCTATTTCAACGCCGGCCTCAGATATGTAAATGTAATTCAAAATTTACCTGCCTTTTCAACCAACCTTGTTGCCGCCCCATATACACCTCTCGTCATTACACCTCGGTATTCAACACTCGCGTTTTATGGAGTTGGCGATATTAATGTATATGCTGACCCACCGTCAAACTCAATTTACGTCGGAATTAATGGATATACTGCGCAAAACTATGCCGATTTATCTGGCACTGTCTATTCGCTCAGTAACACTATGATTGGATATGCAAATCAGCTTTATGTGAATAAGGCTGATTTTTCAACAGGTCTTATGTCGCTTTCAACAGATGTAGGGCGCCAGCTATCGTCCTATCAGATCTCATCAACCTATCTGACGCTTTCTACATATACAATGTCGAATGTATCAACCTTATCAACATTATATTCGTCACTCTCGACGTCCGTCAGCTTTAATATTTCAAGCCTCTCCAGCTATTTTTATGCAGTTAACCAGTCAACCCTCTCCACTTTCATTTATAATCAACTTGCCAGCACGGTCGCGGGATATTCGTCTTTCTATAGCACAGTAACGTATTCACAAGTCACCAGCACCCTCTCAAGTCTGAATTCCTTTGCAGTCAGTTCCTTGTCTCTCCAGAGCACAACAACAAATCTAAGTTGGCAAATAAGTTCTGTTGCCGCCTCCTCCATCGTTCTTACGCAAAATTTCCTCTCCACAATGTCGACCACTATGACGTCTTCGTTTATTTCGTATTTCAATCCGAGACTGAATATTTTGAGTTCGCTTGGATATAGTGGAATACGCGGAGACAATACTAAATTTACGTTTGACGCAAACGGTCAGCTTATTATAAGCACGGTGGAGTTCAGTTTCAAGGATCTCACAAGTAGTATACGTTCAAGTCGCGCCGATATCAGTCTAGAATACAATCCTGTCTTGCTGTTTCCGATGGCATCGGCTGCAAATATTGTGCCGCAAAACGTCTCTACCTATATTCAATATAAGGACGGAACTATATTGAATAACGTCACATTCAGTGACTATATGTCATTTAATCAATATTCTGCTGGTGTAGGTGCGGATGGATTCTTCTCTAATCTGTATTCCAAGCATATACGCATGAGCATAGATCCTGGTTTTGTCATGTCAAATGGTGTAAGCAATTATACACTCTATCATCGTCTGTCTACCACCTCTCTCTATATAAATGGGCTCAGTCAAGCATTCAATAGCACCTGCCATATTCGGACACCGGTCCAGAATTCCCTCTATTTGAATCTTTTTAATAGAGATTAAATGCAAAGGCGTTCCAGCTCACCGCAAAGGCGTTCGCTGTTCGCTGTGCGCCCGCAAAGACCCCACATTTCCTCCGCCCTCTCTAGATGTCGGCTAGTGCTCGCAGGACGTTTGATACAGACAATATAATGCTTCGCACAGTATATGCTAGAGGCTCAAACAATACAAATATTCAAAGCACGCTGGCGCTTACGGCAGATGGTCGCGGTGGTACACGCTGGGTTCACCCCAGTAGTTTGGGCACCTATTCACTCAACTATATTTCGACAGACGTCTCCTTGATTCAATGGGACCTTTCTTTGAACAACGTCTTCTATCTCACCGGTGGCCAAGGCGTTGGAATTCAGAGTTCCCCCACAAACTCCCACCAGTCCATTGTTTATGCAAAAGCCTACCAGGCACTTCACGATATAAATACAGGGTCAAACATGACCTCTATGGACGCATGGAAACCAACTACTAACTACTCCACCGTCTATTCAACTATAAATCTTTCAACCACAAGCTGGATGATTTATCCCACCGTTTGCTCACCCACCCAGACACTCTACTGGAATACAAATCCAATAAAGTTTCTGGTATCACGTGGTGTTTCTACCATAAATACCAACTATATAGTTCGAAGCCGGCCATTTTCAACCTTTTTCTCAACTTGTATTTTAAATAATAATCCCCTCACCACTTTTGTTTCATCTATGTATTATATACCCTCTTATACTTCATCAATATATGATGAAGTCAACATAGATAACGTAAATTCCACAATTCGCTTCCTAGGTGTTCGCGATCTTCAACTCACTACACTTCTAGAGCCCCAGCGCGCTGTCTTCTTCAGCATCAGCACCTTTACAAGCGAAGGTTATCTATCATTGAGTGGTGACACCTCGGCTCTTCGCACCCTCTCCACAACGATGCCCTATAATTATCGCAGCAGCATTCAATTGAACGCCTCCAACGCATTTCTTAAACAGGGCCCTCTTCTTAACTATCTATCGACTCCTTACACGGGAACATTTACAAGAACTTATACACCTCTTAATGGCGGACCTCCTATACCCACTGTTCTTGAAAATATTACAAGCACTATAGGATTTCCATATACACCACGCGGACTTCGCGGAACGAATATCATTGCAACTTCAAACAATGTTGAAGTCGTTCCTGCATCTGGAAAATTCTATACAATTAATTTAACAGAAAACGCTAATATCTATACAGGAGATGCATATATAAGCAGCCTCACGTTTAATATGTCACCATACTCCACAATCATAAATAGAAATAATAGCACGTCAATCACAGTTGAGTATACTCCTAGTTTTCTGCTATCACCAAATAGCACAGTCGGAGCAACAGCAATTGCGAATAATGCTTTTTCATTTTCCACATTCATAACTTGTGGAGATGAAACTGTCCCAGGCACAGTGGTTGAAGATTTATTTTATGCAGCAAATCAATATCCTGTCCAGAATCCGTTGTATGGTCGTCTAAAAATAGATATACCAAAGAACTATATATCTACTCATTACACATGCACGTTTACAATTAACCATTATTTTCCGAACTTGATAGCTGGATATTCAAACCAGAATCCAAATACGTGGCCTGCCACTAACTATTTATATACACGCGCTGGCCTCTCCTCACCCCAGATCGCATCCTACACGTCAAAACAGAATGTTGCATATATTACAGTTATTGGTAACTAGTTACTAAAGGAAAGCCCTCGCGTAAAGCCATCTCAATAGCCCACTCTTCCAGCTTCCCACCCACAACCGCCGTCGGGCGGTAAGGCCAAGGACTCATATACACAGCATTTGGATGCTTATGTATACGCATCCACGCCAGGTGTTTCTCCCCGCTACTCATATGCCATTCCTTGAAATACTGCTGCCCCTGCCGATTCTCCGCGTAATTGGCGCGAATTTCTAGAATACGCCGATCCGCGTCCGTCAAAGGTCCAGGATTATCAATATCAAACTGCTCACATAAACGCGTATACCATGCAGCTAGCGTCTGGGGCCTCCAAACACACATCTGAAATGTAAATAAATAGGAATCTCGCGCAGCATCTAGCACCTTCCAGCCGTCCGAATAGATCACGTCGTCTGCGTGAGGCCCAGGACACGGCATCCAGCGAATGCTTTTAATCGTCTCGTCCCGTTCCATCATCTCCATACTGTCTTCGATGGCCACGAAGTCCGGAAACCGTTCGAGGAGAAAGTCCTCTTGGACGGGAATTATGAATTCATAGCCATATGAGAACCCGCGGAATGTGGCAGCGCGAGATGCCAGGAAACCCGAGTCTTTTTCCTCAAGGCTCATCACCTTAATGTCGTATTTCAAACGTATACTCTCTATGATGGGATAATCGGGCCTCTCAGTCGCAATCCAGATGTCCCACTTGAGAAGAGGGGCGTATCGGCGAATGAGCCCGATATGTAATGGAAGAAGATAGAAATACTTGGGAGTTGTGTTAATAACATAGGCCACATCTGTTCTATCCATTTATTGTAAAAATGCGTTAAACTCTTAGACCGGAATAGAAACAAAATGCTTCGTCTCCTTTCACTCGCTGCCTTAGCAGGAATCGCAGTGGGCCAAGGAGCATGCACATCTTTCGGCACTTTAGTCCACGGCACGACGGGCGCACCGCAAGGTCTCGGTACACCCGATTGCTCTTATATTCAGGCAAATGCTGCAGCAATTTGCAACACCCTCGGCGCGTGGGACATTGTTACCATATAAACTGAAAATTAAGGAAGCTCATTGAGCTTCCTTAATTTTAAGATTTATCGGTTAATCTGTCGTAGGACATAAAAATTAAGGAAGTTTTAACTTCCTTAATTTTTAGTCACGACGGTAACGGAGATGCGTGCCAGATGCGGGGTCCTGGTTACGGCTGCCAGTTTTCTAACACTCTCTTCTCGACCCAGGAGACCTTCTACTGCCAGCTCGGCCCTGCATCCACGCCAACGGCAAGCCAGAGTTCTCTACCTACGGTTTCAACGAGCGCCACTGTCTCAGTGTCACCCTCTCCTAGCTCAAGCCCCTATGCGTCTACATCTGGCACAGGGTCAGCAACTGTGTCTCCCACCACAAGCCCCTCTCCGTCTGCCTCGGCATCTGTAAGTAGATCTCTTGCGTCAACATCTACCCCGGTGGTGTCAAGCAGCCGCAATAGGTCTCGCCGTGATTTTCGGCACATTCACGGTCGGCTGCCTCTGCCTCGTATTTATTATGAGACGCCGCCCCGCTGAGAACGAACAGATTCCTGTTTCTAGTCGCCGCCCCTCTATGGTAGTTCGTGAGCCAGCTTCTCGCCACCCGTCGGGTGTTACCTTAAAATCTGAAGTCTAAGAAATGGAAAATAGAAGCCGTCGGTTTGCCAAGAATGCGGCAAATGCGGCCAAAAAGCGTGCCATGAATCGCAGCAGAAAAAATCAGCCTGGTAAGAATGACTATATATCGACAGGTCGTGAAGGTGAATATCGAGTTATACAGCGCACTGTAAAGAACAGGGAGGGACGCGAGTATAAATTAGGGCAGGGTCGCAACTGGGCGCGTGAGCCTGAACAGATAAGCGGCCCTCCTATGCCGAATACATGGCTTCCCGAAAGCGGATATGGCGCCAGCCCTCGGCATTACGAAACTATGCAGCCGCCCGAAGAGACAGCCTATGGCGGCAGACGTCGTAAGACAAGACGCAAGAGTCGCAGTCGCAAGACAAGACGCAACAATCGTCGGTAAACGCACGCGGGTCTAAGCATTTAACACATTCTTCATAAAGAATGTGGGGAACGCATCCTAAAACCGGTAAACCCATCAGGATTCTTCAGACAGAGACGAGCATCTCAAAGGATAGGAAGACGATTGTATGGGTTGGTTCTGAGATCCCGAATAAGTCATGGTCTCGCTGGGAGGTTGGCGCCGTATCACGCGCCTACATGACGCCCACCACGACTATTCTTCTTCTGTGTGACCCCGTGGAGGCGGTCGCGGACGCCGCCTGGCTCCGCACAGGTGCGTGGAAGGGTCTCACCATGATTCTTGCCGCACGTGATACGCTCAATATCCTCGGCGAAAACGCCCTCAAGGAGATGGGCGTCGGTAATATGATTTGCCTGGAGGAGATTGCTGATATCTATCCTTTCGTAGGTGCAGCCTGGGACGGCACGATGAATGACGCCGCCCTCCTCGCATCCATTCTTATGCGTATGAATCGCGCATTCGGCGTGAAGTCTAGCCCCCTCCGCTCCGAGACGATGATAAAGGCGTTTCCCGAGCCACTTCAAGAGCCCCAACTCTGGCTCATCAGCCAATTCTATCTTCCTGAGAAGCCCAAGAGGGCGCGCGAAATCCGCCTCTGCCTCGAGAAGAATATGGCATGTCCCTACGTAGACAAGATTGTCCTTCTCAACGAGACGGATCTGAGTCTGCAATTCCCCCCTGATTCCAGCAACAAAATCCAACAGGAGGTTATTGGCAAGCGGCTCACCTACGCCGCCGTCATCCGCTGGATTGCCACCAACACACCAGCCAACACGCTCTGCGTCTTCGCAAACTCCGACATCTATCTGGATGAGACGTGGAAGGCCCTCTGGTCTACCGCAATGGAGGACCGCTTCCTCTCCCTTCTGCGCTATGAGGCGGTCGACGGCGTTCCTGATGCCAAGCACGTGCTCTTCGGCCCCCGCCCTGACAGTCAAGATACGTGGGTCGTTCTAAGCGACAGCGTGAAGTCAAAGCAGTGGGATTACAAGTCCCTAGATTTCAGCTTCGGACGCGCTGGCTGCGACAATGCGATTAATGTGGAGATGTTGCGGGCGAAATTCCTCGTCGCTAATCCCGCGCTTACTCTGAAGACTCACCACGTTCACACAAGTGAAATCCGCAACTACGATCCCCAGGATATTGTGGACAAGCCGATGTATTTCTACATTCAGCCGACCGGCCTTCACGACATGAATCCGCTCTTCAGCCCCAAGGCCACAAACACATTTACGTCATCTCCTTTTGCCCGCCCCATCCTTGGCCCGAATCCGACACATCTGAAGACGTTTGCTACAATGGTATCCCGCGGCGAAAAGTATAAGCTGACGGCCGACGGCACAAACATCTTCACGCCTGACCCGACCCCTATCTACGAAGTCGACGAGGTCTTCCAGACGCCGACGGGTCTTGCATATACCTATTCCAGCCTCTATGTTGGCAAGACGAAGGCGGGCAGCGAGGCGTGGAACAAGAGCCACATTTCTGGTCTCAGTCCCAGTCTGGTGGTGGACGTCGGTCTCATCGCCCCTCTTCCTGACGAGTTCGTAAAGAACGCGGCCTCATATGTGCTCTTGTATCTCGCGAATATCCTTCTTCTGCGCGAAAAGGCGGGCGGCAAGGGCGAGTTCTGGTCGCCGCGCGAGAAGCCCTTCTTGAATGCGCTCCAGATGTTCAACTGGAAGCAGCGCGAGGTGCCGGTCCTTCCTCGTGACGAGTCAATCCAGGTCTTCTGCAAGAAGGGATATATCATGCTTCCGTCAGATACGAACACGGTTACGCGCAGTGGTGTGGCAGCGTTGCGTGAAAACCTGAATGGATGGTCGGCCACGCCATCCACCGGCGAAAAGCGCTGCATTGTGTTCTATGATGAGGTCTACTGCACGCGCGAATTCATCAACGAGCTGGAGGAGAAACTGGTAGGATATGATGTGCGGGTTATTTGGCCCGCAACCGAGAACATTGTATCACCGATGTCAGGCGCGAGCCTCGTCGTAGTCGGTGGCGGCAAGGACGCAATCACGCGCTGGGGCTGGTCGTGGATTCTGCCGAAGGGCGCACAGATTGTGGAGATTCAGAACGAGATGGAGCCGGATGCGGATTGTCTTCATCTGGCCGCCGCCGCCGAGATCCGCCATTCCCTCTGTATTTGCCCGCGCACCATTGGACCTCACCTTGTAGACACAGTTCTCAAGGCGATGACGATTACTGAGCCTGTGAAAGCCCCTGTTAACACGAAGCCGCTTCTCATTCTGCCTGAGCAGGCAGAGGGCTCCTTCTTTGGACATGCGGGCGACAGCTTCCGCGAGCTTGCGCGTATGTGGATGGTGAAGGGGTATGTGAAGATTGTGGAGGATAAGCACGCACACCACGTCTGGCTCCATGGAATCGGTAATACGCTGCTTTATGACCGGCCTACCTACGAGTGGCTGGAACAGTCGCCGCCTGATGAGCGCAAATACAAGAAGGCGTTGTTTGGAAATCCCGCGCCTCCTCCTGGCTCTACAGCAAAGTCCTGGTCTTTCTGGCCGCGGCGGCCCGCCATTGTGGAGGAGATGTCGACAACGACCGCACCTGCTACGCCGTTTGCTGAAAGAACTCAGAGCCTTGTCTTGTATGGCCGTATTGAGAATGCTACGCAGAAGAAGCGGCGCCCACTCAACTGGGCCTCCGCGTGCAGCGAGTTCGTTATGCCTGTTGGTGGTGACAAGGCATATCCTTTCTCGCAGCGGGAGTATCTAGAAAAACTTACCGAGGCGAAGTTTGGCCTGTGTCTTCCTGGTTACGGCTGGAAGTGCCATCGCGAGGTGGAGTGTATGGCGATGGGTTGCGTCCCGATTGTGAGCCCCGACGTGGATATGGCGAACTACGCCAATCCGCCCGTCAAGGGAGAGCATTATTTTGTCGCGGAGACGCCCGAGGAGGCGCGGCGCATTGCCACTAGGACGGATGAAGAGACGTGGGCGAAGATGTCGGCAAAGGGCCGCGCATGGTGGGCCGAGAATTGTAGTTGCGATGGTATGTGGGCTCTTACGCAAAAGCTGCTAATATAATAGATGGGTTCCTTCTTTTCGGCCCCTGTAGTTCCCCTCGTCCGCACAAATAAGTTCACGACGAATGCGAGTGGTGCGCCGATGCCTTACATTCGTATTCCGCCTCCGTCACCTCCTGCGCTCATGAGCCCCAGAAGCGGCGGTTCTAGAAAAAAGGCTCGTAAATCGCTTAAGAAGAAAACGCGTAAGCAACGTAAATAGAAATGCCGGCTACGACCACCATCGGAAACGCCGGTTTTGTAGAATGCCTTGAGATCTTTGGGGATGACCTCACAGTCGTCAATGCCGCGCGCGTGTCGTTCGCGAAGGAGAGCAATGTCTTCGAGCCTCGCGATGAGAAGCTAATCGCCTATCTGGCCAATCACGGCCACAACAGTCCCTTCTTCCACCCAATGGCCCGCTTTCGCCTGAAGATGCCGATTTTCGTGGCGCGCGAGTGGTTCCGTCACACAGTCGGTTTCGCCCGCAATGAGGTAAGCCGCCGCTATGTAGATGATGAGCCCGAGTGCTGGGTCCCCACGCTACTTCGTGCAAGAGACACAAACAAGAAGCAGGGGTCCAAGGACGAGACTATCCTTGAGAATGACCGCGTCGTGAAGGAAATTCAGAATTTCACGGATGGCGCGGTGTCATTTTACAACTTCCTTCTGAAGGAGGG
>Ga0136642_1000677_pt1 | contig 16477 bp, 12 predicted proteins | sample LowCatLa1302831Y_FD_115313 | JGI IMG/M metagenome (GOLD analysis project Ga0136642, IMG submission 115313) | Freshwater microbial communities from Lower Cathedral Lake, Yosemite National Park, California, USA - 13028-31Y | ecosystem: Environmental > Aquatic > Freshwater > Lake ... | reverse complement strand
TCTGCTGAGGATGCTAGCATCGCCCAAGCCGGCATTGCCGCTCTTTCGTAAGCCGCTAATTTAAAAGGGCTTTTTTGTATTTTGATAAGGTATTTTGATTAATTCTGCTCCTGAAGTAAATTCCCCTGCCAATACTCCGCTCAATGGCGGATCTGAAGATTCTCCTAATGCCCCCGTGGCAGCCTTTACTGATTTTGCTTTAGATCCCCTCATCCTGAAGGCGATCGCTGAGCAGGGCTATACCCTTCCCACACCAATTCAAGCAAAGGCGATCCCCATTGTTCTGACAGGGCAAGACGTCATGGGTGCGGCGCAAACAGGAACCGGTAAGACGGCGGCCTTTATTTTGCCAATTATTCAAAAATTATTACCCTTATCCAGTGGCAGCGCTTCTCCAGCGCGCCATCCGATTCGGGCTTTGGTATTAACTCCCACACGCGAATTAAGTGATCAGGTCGCCGAAAATGCCGCTAATTATTCCCGCCATACTAATTTACGGACTGCCGTGGTATTTGGAGGGGTTGATATGCAACCGCAGGTTGCAGCTTTGCGTGCTGGTGTTGAAATTTTAATTGCCACTCCCGGCCGCTTGCTCGATCACCTAGGTTCAAAGACGGCGAATTTATCGCAAGTCGAAATCCTGGTCTTAGATGAGGCCGATCGGATGTTAGATATGGGCTTCTTGCCCGACTTGCAGCGCATTATTAATTTGATTCCAGCTAAACGTCAAACCTTATTATTTTCAGCGACTTTTTCACCTGAAATTAAAAAGCTGGCGCAAAGTTATTTACGCAATCCTGCAACGGTCGAGGTGGCTCGCCAAAATGCTGCCGCCGATACCGTCAAGCAGATAGCCCACTTAGTTTCATCTGAAAATAAGCAAGCAGCTATTGTGAGCATTATTCATGAGCGCACTGAAGCAGGCTTTCCTCGGCAATACTTAATCTTTACCAATAGTCGCTTGGGTTGTGCAAGGTTGGCACGAGCCCTTGAGCGGGACGGCATTAAAGCTGGCGCTTTGCATGGAGATAAAAGTCAAGGTGAACGTACTTTAACTTTAGACGCTTTTAAGTCTGGCGCCATTGAGGCTTTGGTAGCTACAGATGTTGCAGCGCGTGGTTTGGATATTCCGGATATGCCCTGCGTCATTAATCATGAGTTACCGTTTAGTGCTGAAGATTTTATTCACCGCATTGGTTGTACTGGACGAGCTGGCAGCAAAGGCGATGCGATTGCCTTAGTTGACTCTAGTGAGAAGCGCTTGCTTGATGATATTGAGAAGTTATTAAAACGGAAGTTGGATATCGCCCCATTACCAGAGTCCAACTTTGTTTCTAGTATTGTGCCTGCGCGAGGGCGAAGCGGTAGAGGCGAGGCTAGAAGCGGCGAATCCAAGCCGGCACCAAAACCAAAGCAAGCTGTCGACCCCTTCTTTTATCAACCTTATCAAGCCACACCTAACGCTAGCAATGAAGCTGGCGCTGAGGCTCTCTTAGAGAGAGGCGACACTAATGGCGGACCAACGAAATCAACACACTTAAAGCCAGGAATTACGCCTGCCAAAGCCCTCGTTGGTGCGCTCTTGGGTGGTGCCAAGAAAAAACCCATTTAATCCAAAAGTTTTGATTCGGATTTAAATTTTCTGCTCTCGCCAGGCCTGTGTTGCTGCCAATAACCATTCAGCAATCGTGAGGTGAGAGTCATTGGGTATGGAAGAAAGCCCTAAATGACTTGCTGCAGATTGCAGTGCTTGCAAGGTGAGTTGCGGATTATCAGTAGCAATGGCAGTAGCCATCGTTTGCTTACTGAGCTTATCGCCTTGCTGATCTAGCACTAAGGGTAAGTGCAAATAATGCGGGGTTGGGTATCCCAAAACGCTTTGTAAATATATTTGTCGAGCTGTATTGCTGGCTAAATCGGCACCCCGCACGATATGCGTGATATTTTGAGCGGCATCATCTACCACTACTGCCATTTGATAGCTAAAAAAGCCATCTGCACGCCGCAAAACAAAATCCCCTACGCTTTGATTGAGTTCCTCTGATTGCAGCGCAATGCGCCAAGCTACTGGGTGGGCCAAATTAACGAATTCGGAGTTGGCTAGAGCGTGGGGAATGGGGGTTGGGCGACAAATGCGCGGATAAATGAGCTCTTCATGCCGCCCGGGATAAGTGCCTTGGGCTGCTAGGGCATTAACAATAGCCTGGCGAGAGCAGGTACAGGGGTAAATCAAGCCCGCTTGAAATAGTTGCAGTAGGGCGCTTTCATAATTTGGGGTGCGTTGCGATTGGTAAATGACCTCCTCGTCCCATTGCAACCCGCAGGTGCTGAGTTGATGGAGGATCGTTGCGGTTGCCCCGGGCAACGAGCGCGGGACATCGACGTCCTCAATTCTGAGCAACCACTTCCCTTGGTGGGCGCGGGCGTCTAACCAGCTTCCCAAGGCTGTAGCAAGGGATCCTAAGTGCAAGGGCCCAGTGGGTGAAGGCGCAAAGCGCCCCCGATAGCTCGAGCCAAAAATTGTGGTGGGTTGAGGTATAGACACAGCTAAAATCATCTCATGGCTACGCCCCAATTTGTTCATTTACGCATACATTCCGAATTTTCGATTACGGATGGTGTGGTACGGATTGATGAGGTCGTGGCAGCAGCCCAAAAAGATCAGATGGGTGCTCTGGCAATAACTGACTTGAGTAATTTATTTGGCTTAATCAAGTTTTATAGCAAGGCGCGCGCCGAAGGAATTAAGCCGATTGCCGGTAGTGATGTGTGGATTAGCAATGCACAGGACCCCGATCAAGCCTACCGCCTAGTATTGCTAGTGCAAAACCATGCAGGGTATCTCAATTTATGCCAACTCTTAAGTCGCGCCTCCTTAGATAACCAAGCGCGTGGGCGTGCAGAAATTCAGCCGGAATGGTTTTTAGAACCCGCTGCAAAAGCGTCAGATCGAGCGGCAGGCAAAACCTTAGCTAGCGGATTGATCGCGCTATCTGGTGCGCACCTTGGGGATGTTGGTCAAGCCCTATTAAATGGCCAAGAAGAGATCGCGCGAGCGGCCGCTAAACGTTGGCAAGCCATTTTTCCTGAGGCTTATTTCATTGAAGTTCAACGCGCAGGGCATGCCCAAGATGAACAGCATATTCAACTTGCTTGCCAGCTTGCTAGTGAAATGGCATTGCCGGTGGTAGCAACGCATCCCGTGCAATACCTGAAAAAAGAGGATTTCACGGCACATGAGGCACGCGTTTGTATTGCTGAAGGCGAGCTACTAGGTAACCCACGACGTCAGAAAAAATTTACTGCTGATCAATATTTTTTAACCCAAGCTGAAATGGCGACGCGTTTTGCCGATTTACCTAGCGCGTTAGCGAATACGGTAGAAATTGCTAAGCGTTGTAATTTGTCTTTGATATTAGGTCAACCCCGTTTACCCGAATTTCCGACACCCCCCGGAATTACCTTAGGTGATTATTTATTGCAACAAGCTGAAGTGGGCTTGGTACGTCATCTTGAGCGCAATTTTCCTATTCTTGAAGAGCGTGCCGCGAACGAGTCGCGCTATCGTGAGCGTTTAATTTTCGAAGTCAAAACCATTGAGCAAATGGGTTTTCCAGGCTACTTTTTAATTGTGGCTGACTTCATCAATTGGGCAAAAAATAATGGTGTACCTGTTGGTCCAGGTCGCGGTTCAGGAGCCGGTTCTCTAGTGGCGTATTCATTAGGAATTACTGATCTCGACCCTTTGCGATATAACTTACTTTTTGAACGATTTTTAAATCCAGAACGGGTTTCCATGCCCGACTTTGATATTGATTTTTGTCAACATGGTCGTGACCGCGTCATTCAATATGTGAAAGATAAATATGGCGCAGATGCCGTAAGCCAAATTGTGACGTTTGGCACGATGGCTGCGCGGGCAGCCATTCGGGATGTTGGGCGCGTACTCGAACAAGGCTATAACTTTGTCGACGGCATTGCGAAGTTAGTGCCGAATAAGCCGGGTCAAGTTGTGACTATTGAAATGGCTAAAAAAGAAGAAAAACAATTAGCCGAGCGTGAAAAAAATGAAGATGAAGTTAAACAATTATTAGCTTTAGCCCAGCAATTAGAGGGTATCACCCGCAATGTGGGGATGCATGCTGGCGGCGTTTTAATTGCCCCAGGTAAGTTAACTGATTTTTGTCCGCTCTATACGCAAGACTCTAAAGATCAAGATAGCCATACGGTGATAAGTCAGTTTGATAAAGATGATGTGGAGGCCATTGGCCTGGTGAAGTTTGACTTTTTAGGCTTAACCACACTTACCATTCTTGCAGCTGCTGAACGCTGGATTCGGGCATTGCATGCAGAACGTACGAACTGGAATATTGGTGAAATCGTACTTGATGATCCTGCACCGTTTGATATTCTGAAAAAGGCCAATACCGTTGCAGTCTTCCAATTGGAAAGTCGTGGCATGCAAAGTATGCTGCGCGAAGCCAAGCCCGATCGCTTTGAGGATATTATCGCCCTCGTTGCTTTATATCGTCCCGGGCCAATGGATCTTATTCCTGATTACATTAGTCGTAAGCATGGTCGACAAAAGGTTGAATATCCCGACCCCCGTATTGAGCCTGTATTGCGTGAAACCTACGGCATCATGGTTTACCAAGAGCAGGTGATGCAAATGGCTCAAACCATTGGGGGATATTCTTTAGGTGGTGCTGATTTACTCCGTCGGGCAATGGGCAAGAAAAAGCCCGAAGAAATGGCGCAGCATCGTAAAATTTTTAGTGACGGCGCGAAGCAAGGCGGAATTAGTGAGGGCAAAGCGCACGAAATTTATGATTTGATGGAGCGTTTTGCGGGTTATGGATTTAACAAATCGCATGCCGCAGCCTATGCCTTATTAGCTTATCAAACTGCTTGGCTGAAAGCACATTATCCTGCTGAATTTATGGCGGCCAACTTATCCTTGGCGATGGACGATACCGATAAAGTCAAAATTTTGTATGACGATTGCTTGCAAAATCGCATCACCGTTTTGCCACCGAACATTAATACCGGAACTTATGAATTTACTCCCCTGCGGCTGGCTGAAGATGCGGTTGATTTACCGCTGCATCAAATTCGCTATGGCCTAGGCGCCGTGCGGGGTACGGGCGAAGCAGCCATTGAAGCCTTAGTAAAAGTACGGGAAAATGGGGGCCCCTTTAAAGACCTATTTGATTTTTGTGCCCGCATCGATCGGCGCCAAGTGAATCGTCGCGCTATTGAAGCTTTATTGCGCGCAGGTGCTTTTGATGTTTTATATCCTGTAGAGCAAAACGCGGGCGCAAAACGGTACGATATTCGGGCTACACTTTTAGCTTCGTTAGCACGGGCTATTGAGGCGGCTGAGCAGGCTGAGGCTTCGATTCATCAGGTGAGCTTATTCGATTCAGCAGAGAACGGCGAGCAGCATTTACCTGAGCTAGTGCGTGAACCACCATGGCCCGAAAAGAAACGTTTACAAGAAGAAAAAACTGCTTTGGGCCTGTGTCTTACTGGCCATCTATTTGATGCCTATCGTCTCGAAGTAGAGCATTTTGTTCGCCAACCGTTGCGTAAAATTACCGAAGGCAAAGATCAATTGGTAGCTGGGATTATTACGTCGGCACGGATGCTAACTGGCCAACGCGGCCGCATGATGATTGCAACAATTGACGATGGGTCAGCTGCTCTGGAAGTCACCTTGTACAGCGAAGTATATGAACCCAATCGACCATGGCTCAAGGAAGATGAGCTACTCATTGCTAAAGTGAATGTGATGCCAGATAAGTTTTCGGGTGGAATGCGGGTGGTTGCAGAGCAGGTAATGGATATTGCTGGCGCCCGTTTACGCTTTGCGCGTAATGTGCATGTGTGCATCGATGCAGGTATTGATTTAAAAATGTTGCGTAGCCAAATAGATCCCTATTTGATTGCCAATCGGGTGAAGCCCAGTAATGATGTGGTGCGCGGTCTGCCATTGACTGCTGCCGTAACAGCAAAAGGCGGGGCTTGCTTAATGCAATTTCCCGATGAATTGCGTTTATATCCTGATGATGCTTGTTTGCATAGCTTGCATCAGTTATTTGCTGCCAAGCAAGCCAATGCAGTAGTTGTTCAGTATCAGTAACTTGCTTCAATTGCACTTATGACTTCACTCGGTTCTAATTGGTCAAGACAGGCGCTACGGCTATCGGCGCGATCGTCGCAGCCTGCTTTGCGGCAGGGCACACACTCTCCTGGCCCTTGCAAAATAGTGACGTTCGCCACGGTTTGACTACGGGCTCGGAGCGCATACGGCGTAGTGCCGATAAAGCCATTCGGCCAAGGACCAAAATTACTAGGGGGAGTTGGGCCAAAGAGGGCAATCGTAGTCGTACCGCACGCGGCGGCTAAATGCGTAATTGAAGTATCAACACCTACATAGAGTTTTGCTTGCCGCAATAAAATGCTCATTTGCGGAATCGATAAAGCACCTTTGGTATCGACCACATGCGTTCGTATAGCGGGATCTAACAGTGACATTAAAGCCTCGTTTAATTCTAAATCTTGGGTTGCAGTCGATGCGCTTAAGACAACTTGCCAACCTTGCCTTACCAAATAGACCACTAAAATTTGCCAATACGCGAGGGGCCAACGCTTGTAGGCCATGAGTGGGCCTGTATGGAGCACCGCTAATTTATTAGTACGGAGCCCTTCAGCAATTTCCGCTAAAAATGCTGGAGTTAAATCTGCGGCTGCGGGTGGAATAACGGTAATGGGATTAGTAAATAAAGTGGCATGACTTACAAAGGGCTCTAGTAAGCGCATTTTTTCAATTACCACGTGTTGGCGAAAATAATCTACTTCAATACTTTGCAGACTGATCCATTTTTTCCATGCATTTTTTAAACTAGTTGATTCTGGTGTGATGTCGCCTTGCGGATGGTTGGCAACGACGCCGACGCGCCGTGGCGCAGCTATCAAACTATATAGATAAGCGCGATCACTGGGCTGGGTTACTAAGGCTAAATCATAGTGCTGAAAGAGGCGCTTAAAAAGGCTGAGATATTCCTTAAAATTAGGACGATCAGCGGTTTCTATCCATTCTTGAATATCTGTATTCCCCTTGAGCATATCTAGTTTGCCGCGATAACCAAGAAAGTGAAATTCTGCTGTTGGCCATAATTCGCGGGCACGTCGAATGAGGGGTGTGGTGACTAATACATCACCAATTTGCCGAGTAGCTATGAACAGAACGCGTTTAGGTTGCTTCAAATCAACCTGCGCTTTCGCCATAATTTTCGCACGCACATGCGCAGCATTTTCAGCAGCATTACCTTGATCATGAATCCGATGAAATAAATGCAGCACTTCAGTTGACCATGAGCCAGATTTACGCAGCACACCATTTTTTTGTAAACGAAAAACAAAATCAGCGTCTTCATGGCCCCAGCCCGTCATACTTTCATCAAAACCCTGAATAGCAAGAGCATCGCTTCGCCAGCAGGCCATATTGCAACCCTTGATGCGGCGCCAGACAAATTGACGGTAATGTCGCCAAGTGCCATCGGCAAATTTCAGATGTAAAGGTAAATACTTGTTAATACCATGGCGCAGGCGGTAGGCGAAGCTATGCGCTAAAAATTGGGCAAAATCCCATTTTGGCCACTGCAAAATGCCTTGGGTTAATTGATCATTCACCAAGATGCGACTACCGGTCACTAGATATCCTGCTTGGGCAAGTTGTCGATGGCGGGCCACAAAATCGGGTTGCACGATGCAATCGCCGTCGAGAAAAATGAAATAGTCGCCACCCGCAACCGCAATTGCTTGATTCAATATTTGGGTTTTGCGAAAGCCAATATCTGCTTGCCATAGATGCGTAATGGCTACTGGGAATTGCTTCTTTGCAGTATCGATAATCTCCCGTGTGCTGTCATCCGAGCCATCATCGGCAATGATAATTTCAAAATTAAGATCGGTTTGTGTGCGTAAAGAATCGAGGCAAAGCGCAAGGGCTTTGGGCCAGTTATACGTTGCCAGCAGGATTGAGATCATACCGGCGGCGTGCCTTTACTAGCTGTTTGCTGTTGATTGAGGCGCCATAACTTCATATAGCGGTAATACGTTCCTTGCATATTAGAGATTGCTAGGCTAAAGCCTTGTGAGCCATCGAGAAAGCCGGCTTGCAAAATATAAGTACGGATGAAAGTCCATGCCCCATGCAGGATTGCTTTCTGCGGAGAACTTTTTTTGCCGCGGGCAAAAGCTTGTTCAGCCGCAGCGGTGGAATAACGCTGCATTTTTTGTTGTACCTGGGCGGCATTCATAAAACTGTAGTGCAGCATCGGCTGCTTCAATTTACCAATGGGCTTGCCATGGGTTGCGCTGCTAATTAATTGCTCATGGACTAAGTCATCCGAAAAGTGCGCAGTACCCCGTAAAAATAAGCGATTGACATAGTCTGGAGTCCAGCCTGAATGGCGCATAAAGCGACCGCAATACCAAGACGAGCGCGGAATGGCAAAACAGGTTTGCTGATGGGGGTGTTCGATAGCCTGCTGAATTTCAGTTCGCAGTTCTGGGGTGAGGCGTTCATCAGCATCAAGGGATAAAACCCACTCGCTAGTAGCAAGGTCAAGGGCTCGGTTTTTTTGGGGGCCAAAGCCCGGCCAATCAGCGGGTTGGGAGATGGTCGCACCAAACGCGGTGGCGATTTTTAGGGTCTCATCTGTGCTGCCCGTATCGACAACTACGATCTGCGTGGCTAAATCTCCAAGGGAGTTTAGGCAGTCGGCCAAATTGGCTTCTTCATTACGAGTTATGAGTATGGCTGATAAGGTGGGCATAATTCATTATATGAATGCTGAAGACCGTGTAGCCCTGACCCGTTTAGTTCAATATTTACGGCCCCATGCAGCCCTTATTGTAGGGGCGATCCTGGCTATGGCCCTGGTTGCAGGGTCAGAAACTGCTATTCCAGCCCTGATGAAGCCCTTATTGGATCGGGGTTTTACGGGACAGCTGAACGATAAATTATGGCAAGTTCCGGCCTTTTTAGTGGGTTTAGCCATTATTCGCAGTTTTGCCCAGTTTTTTTCTAATTACCTTCTCACCCGAGTGATTACTGAAGTTTTGCTCAAATTGCGTGAGCAAATGTTTAATCGCCTTTTACGGGCCAAAACCGATTTTTTCCAAAAAAACTCGGCCTCCAGCTTAATTAATGCAGTTGTTTTTGAAGTGAATAATGTACTTTCAATTATGGGTGGCATGCTGATCAGCTTGGTCAGAGATTCATTGACGGTGATCGGGTTAATTGCCTATTTAATTTATCTCAATTGGCAACTGACCTTGTTAGTGCTGATTATTTTTCCCGTCATTGCTTTTATCATGGGGCGCATTAATCGTCGCTTACGTTCTTTAAATCGACAACAGCAAACATTAACAAGCGATTTGGCTTACATCGTTGAAGAAACTGCTGGTGGTCATAAGATCATTAAAGTGCATGGCGGCGAAGAGTATGAAATGCAGCGCTTTATGGAAAAGGCCAATCGTCTGCGGGAGTTTGGTTTGAAGTCGGCAGTTGCTGGCGGATTAAATCAGCCGATTACCCAACTCATTGCTTCAATGGCCTTATCGGTTGTCTTGGTGGTGGCCTTAATGCAATCCGCCACCGAGGGTGTTACGGTAGGCGGTTTTGCGGCCTTTATTACGGCCATGATGCTAGTCATTTCACCTTTAAAGCATCTGGCTGATATTAATCAGCCTTTGCAACGCGGTCTGACTGCTGCTGAAATGATTTTTGCGTTAATCGACCAGGCGATAGAGGAGGATGATTCTCGCCAGCTTGGCGCAACGCCGATGACGAAAGCCCGGGGCGAAATTCAATTTACGAATGTGTCGTTTTCTTACGAGCAAGAAGAGGGTCGTCAAGACGCCTTAAAACAAGTTGATTTTCATATTCAGCCGGGTGAAATTGTGGCTTTTGTTGGGCCATCAGGGGGTGGTAAGTCGACCTTAGTGAATTTATTACCACGCTTCTTTAGGCCTACGCAAGGAAACATTACCCTCGATGGCATTCCCCTAGAAGATCTCTTATTGACTGATTTACGCCGCCAAATTGCCTTTGTTAGTCAAGACGTAGTTTTATTCAATGACTCCATTGCGGCCAATGTAGCCTATGGGTCTGCTGCTCTAGGTGGAATTGATCGGGGTCGGGTTATCGAGGCTTTAGAGGCGGCTAATCTGTCGGCATTAATTCGTGAACTTCCTGAAGGCATTGACAGTTTGATTGGCGATAATGGCAATCGTTTGTCGGGTGGGCAGCGCCAGCGTTTAGCGATTGCCCGGGCAATTTATAAAAATGCCCCCATTCTTATTTTGGATGAAGCGACCTCAGCATTAGATTCTGAATCAGAACGTCAAGTACAAGATGCGCTTGAACGCTTAATGAGTGGTCGCACTACTTTAGTGATTGCGCATCGCTTATCGACAATTGAACACGCTAATCGCATCATAGTCTTAGAGCATGGCAAAGTCATCGAGAATGGAACTCATGCAGAGCTCATTGCACATAATGGCATGTACGCGAATTTACATCGCTTGCAATTTGCTAACGCCTAAGCTTTCACTTCATAAAGTTATTGAGAAGATTTTAATTTAAGACAATATCGTATTGATCTTGGCGGAAGCTACCTTCTGCCTGGAGGCGAATTGGTTTTTTAATAAAATCACCGAGCATGGCTAAAAATTGATTTTCTTCCTCTAGAAAAAGATCAATGACATCGGGAGCAGCGACGATGCGAAATTCTTTAGGATTAAATTGGCGGTGTTCGCGAATAATTTCCCGCAAAATTTCATAACAAACAGTTTGGGGTGTTCTGACCTCGCCTTTGCCCGTACAAATAGGGCAGGGCTCACACATAATGTGGGCCAAGGATTCCCGGGTCCGCTTACGTGTCATTTCAATGAGGCCCAGACTAGAAAAATCGTTCACCGTAGTGCGGGTATAGTCACGCTCTAAATACCGTTTCAATTCAAAAAGCACGGCGTCTTGATGTTCTTTGCTATCCATATCAATGAAATCAATAATAATGATGCCGCCCAAATTACGTAAGCGCAGTTGCCTGGCGATTGCTTGGGCTGCCTCTAAATTAGTTTTATATACCGTGTCATCTAAATTACGCGCGCCGACAAAACTACCCGTATTCACATCAATCGTGGTCATCGACTCCGTTTGATCAAACATCAGATAGCCACCCGATTTAAGGTCAACTCGCCGCCCCAATGCCTTATTAATTTCGGCGTCCACATCAAACAAATCAAAGAGGGCGCGCTCGCCCCGATGCAGAACTAACTTAGGCGTTAAATTTGGCGTGTAGGACGCAGCAAACGAAGATAACTTGGCAAAATTTTCAGCTGAATCGACCCGAATTTGGGTGGTTGCTTCACTCGCTAAATCGCGTAAGACACGCTCGGCTAGACTTAAATCTTGAAATAATAAAGCGGGCGCACTGGTTTTACTGGTAGCTTGATGAATGTTGCGCCAAGTCGTGGCAAGGTATTGCAAATCCAGTTGGAGCTCAGCATCACTCGCATCTAAAGCGCTGGTACGCACAATAATGCTGCCCTTTTCGTCCGTCGGCATAAGAGCGCTAATACGTGCCTTAATGGCTTCGCGTTGTTCGGGCTGATCAATTTTTTGTGAAATACCAATATGCGGTTCAGTTTCATTTGTGCGCCCCAGATCAGGTAAATAAACTAAATTACGACCAGCAATACTCAGTTGCGTGGTAAGTCGCGCACCTTTAGTACCCAGCGGGTCTTTTAAGACTTGCACCAATAAAGTTTGACCTTCAAATAACAGTTTCTCAATTTGGGTTTGATTATTACTTTGATTAATGTCGGCTACATGCATAAAACCGGTACGTTCTAGACCAATATCGATAAAAGCCGATTGCATGCCAGGTAAGACGCGAGCTACTTTAGCCAAATAAATATTACCGACTATGCCGCGTTGACGAGTGCGCTCAATCCGCAGCTCTTGTACGGCGGCATTTTGAATAATCGCTACCCGTGTCTCTTGGGGAGTGATATTAATGAGGATTTCTTCATTCATGCTAATTAGTGTTGGTGTGATTAAGGGTAAAGCTGACTTTAGCTTGAGTCAGTAGCTGCGCAGTTTCATAAAGGGGTAGGCCCATGATACCGCTATAACTGCCAGCGATTGATTCAATCAAGGCCCCCCCAAGCCCCTGAATGCCATAAGCACCCGCTTTTCCAAGGGGTTCACCGCTGGCAATATAGGCTTGAATGGTGGCTTTATCGAGCTTAGCAAAACGTACCCGCGAAGTTTGTATGAGACAGCTGGCGGCTTGATCTGGGGTAGCTAAGATGCAAACTGCAGTGAGTACCCGATGCTCTTTGCCGCTAAGCATTTCCAATATACGTTGAGCGTCATGCGCATCTTGGGGCTTACCAATGATTTCTGTCGCCGTAAGCAAATTATTCTGTTGAGATTTATCTGCATCGCTACTACCAAGACTTACTGTAGTGTCGGCACAAAGAATGGGCGCCCAAGCTAAATTTTCGCCTTGGTTTACACGGTTTTGCCAGCGTAATTGGGCTGCCCCGATTTTGGCTTGGGTAACGCGTTCGACATACTGATCTGCAGTTTCATCAGGCAAGGAAACTTCTAAAGCCTCAACATTCTCATCGCTTGATGCTAATAGTGGAATAAAACGCACTCCCAATTGAGTGAGTAGCTCTTGACGGCGAGGACTTTGCGAAGCAAGATAAATAAAAGCAAACATGATTATTCGCGGTGGTAGGGGTGACCTTGCAGAATAGTCCAGGCCCGGTAAAGTTGTTCGCTGAGTAAAACGCGTACGAAGGCATGTGGCAAAGTAAGGCTCGATAACTTCCAGAGGGCATTCGCCTGCGATTTTAATTTTGGGTCCAAGCCATCAGCGCCACCAATGAGAAAAGCGATATTAATTCCAGCTTGGCGCCATTGCGCTAAATGATTGGCAAGGTCTTGGGTGCTAATATCTTGGCCGCGTTCATCTAAGGCAATGACGTGGGCGCCTTTAGGAATGGCTGCTTCTATGTGAATTGCGTCTTTAGCAGTATTTAGCGCTGGCTTTAGTTCTTTAATAGCAATACTGCAATCAGCAGGCATTCGTTTGATGTAATCGTGGGTTGCTATCGTAACCCAAGCGGGCATCTTATGTCCAACTGAAATAATGGTGAGCTGCATCTGAATGAAGTCTGTTCGCAGTAACTCGACTTACTCGCTAGCCTTAACTAATTTTTTGGTGGCAGCTAGTTTTACTCGTACTGGCTTGGCGCCCCACATTCCCTCTAGTTGATAGTAAGCCCGTAACATCGGCTGCAAAATATGTACGATGACATCACCACAATCGACTAGAACCCACTCGCCAGTTTCTAATCCTTCAATAGAAATCACTTCACCGCCATTGGCTTCGACATCCTCTTGGACGGATAGCGCTAGTGAGCGCGTTTGCCGATTGCTCGAGCCGGTGGCGATAACCACGCGGTCGAAAAGATCGCTAAGACCGCTCGTATCAAAGACCCGAATATCTTGGGCTTTTACATCCTCAAGGGCATCAACAATGACGCGTTGTAATTTACGAAGTTCCATGGGTTCTTAGGTGATTAAAAATAGTTAACATTGCATTATCGGCGTTTATTGCTCGTTACTTTGATATAGGCCTAAATGCCTGATTAAGTCACTGATATTTTTTGGTAGCCCAAAGGATAAATCAGGCTCAGCGCTTTGCTGGCGCAAGGCAGAAGAGGATAAATCGACCGCAAATTGATGGTCGAGAAGAATTTTTCCTTTAGGGAGTTTTTCTAATTCAAGCGCTGAATGTGCTTCATGCGCTTTGACAAACTCAGCTAATGCGGGATTTTGTTCGAGGGCGTAGGGATGGCCGGGCCGACTAGCAACCGCTAAATGAACATAATGCAGTAGTCCTTGCCAATCGTGCCAAGTGGGTAATTGCATCAGGCTGTCGGCCCCCATTAACCAAATAATACTGACCTCACTTCCCAGCACATGACGTAAGGCTTGGACGGTGTCGATGGTATAGCTTGGACCACCCCGTTCGATTTCCATTGGATCGACTGTGACCACAGTCTTGAGGTGGTGGATGGCTAATTCTGCTCGTAAAGTAAGTGCTGCTGCCTCAGCTAATTGCAGGCGGATGGCTGCTGGCGTAATTTGCGCACTTTTTTGCCAAGGTTGACCACTGGGTACCAAAATTAACTCATCGAGATTAAATTGTGCACAAAAATACTTAGCTAGTTCGAGATGACCCCAATGCGGTGGATCAAAGGTGCCGCCCAAAATACCAATAACCTGTTGCAAACGCCCATTTTTTTCTATTGACATAAATTAAGCCAGCCAATTACGGGGTTGCAAATAATAGTCATATAACTTTGCTTCCGGCGTATTTGGCTCAGGATGCCAGTTATAGCGCCATTTGACGATGGGCGGTAGCGACATCAAAATCGATTCTGAACGTCCTCCAGATTGCAGGCCGAAAATAGTGCCACGATCAAAAATGAGATTGTATTCAACATAACGACCACGGCGATATTCTTGAAAATCTTTTTCTTCGGGGGTATAGGGCTCTTGATAGCGGCGTTCAAGGATCGGTAAATAAGCGTTAATAAAAGAATCGCCGACGGAGCGCATCATTGCAAAGCTCTTTTCAAAACCCAACTCATTAAAGTCATCAAAAAATATGCCCCCAATGCCGCGTGGCTCTTCGCGGTGCTTAAGGTAAAAATAATCATCACACCATGTCTTAAAGCGGTGGTGCAAATCGGCGCCAAAAGGATCTAGGGCATCTTTGGCGGTTTGGTGAAAGTGACGACAGTCTTCTTCATAGCCGTAATAGGGTGTTAAATCGAAACCCCCGCCAAACCACCAAACTGGCTCTTGGTTCGCTGCTTGGGCAATAAAACATCGCACATTCATATGAACGGTGGGTGCCTTGGGGTTATGCGGATGAAATACCAATGAGACACCCATTGCCTCAAAGCCGCGACCTGCAACCTCAGGACGATTTTGGCTGGCAGCGCCTGGCATTTGATCGCCATGGACATGAGAAAAGCCGACCCCAGCTTTTTCAAGCACATTGCCATTTTCTAAAATACAAGTACGGCCCGAACCTCTCAGCTTGCTTTCCGGAGGCTTTTGCCACTCATCTACCATAAAGGCTTTACCGTCTAAAGCGCTAATCGCTGTCGTGATGCGATTTTGTAGACCTAAAAAATAGTCTTTAATAACGGCGATATCGATTGTGCTGTTGGTCATATCGGATTAATTGCGCGGTTACCAATGTCATGGCGATATTGCATGCCATCAAAGTGAATGTTGTCGATTACTGCATACGCTTTACTCTGCGCTACCCGGGCCGAATCGGCGAGCCCCACTACGCACAATACGCGTCCGCCAGAAGTAAGCAGGGTATCGCCGCTAAGTTTAGTTCCTGCATGAAAGGTAATATGTTCTGCCGAATCAGCCGGAATGCCAGTAATTGTGTCGCCGCTGCGCGGCGTATTGGGATAGTTATGTGCAGCTAATACAACCCCAAGGGCGGTCCGCCGATCCCACTCAAATTCCACCTCGTTTAATTTGCCATCGATGGCTTTATCTAATGCTGCCACTAAGTCGCTTCGTAAGCGCGCCATAATGGGCTGTGTTTCTGGGTCGCCCATGCGGCAGTTAAATTCTAAATTTTTAATTTGCCCATTGGGATTAATCATCAGGCCTGCATATAAAAAACCTGTATAAGGTATACCATCCGCAGCCATGCCTGTAACGGTCGGCATAATCACTTCACGCATGATTCGCGCGTGAATTTCTGGAGTGACTACGGGCGCAGGAGAGTAAGCCCCCATACCGCCGGTATTAGGACCTTGATCACCATCTAATAATCTTTTGTGATCTTGACTTGTTGCTAGAGCAAGAATATTTTTACCATCAACCAGCACAATAAAACTCGCTTCTTCACCGCTTATAAATTCTTCAATAATCACGCGCGCACCTGCATTGCCAAATTGATTATCAGCCAACATCATTTCAACTGCTGCATGTGCTTCGGGAAGGGTCATTGCTACTACCACGCCTTTGCCAGCTGCTAGCCCATCCGCTTTAATTACAATGGGCGCACCTTTAGCATCCAGATAAGCATGCGCAGCGGCGAGGTCGTTAAAAGTTTGGTAATCAGCAGTTGGAATGCCATGGCGCTTCATGAAGGCTTTTGAGAAATCTTTTGATGATTCGAGTTGGGCAGCGAGTTGGGTAGGACCAAAAATTCGCAAACCCTGTTGCCGAAAGAAATCGACGATGCCCGCAGCTAGGGGGGCTTCTGGCCCCACTACCGTAAAAGCAATCTTTTCATGTTTAACAAAATCAGCCAAGGCTTGAAAGTCGCTAATGGCAAGATTT
>Ga0136642_1000675_pt1 | contig 16481 bp, 14 predicted proteins | sample LowCatLa1302831Y_FD_115313 | JGI IMG/M metagenome (GOLD analysis project Ga0136642, IMG submission 115313) | Freshwater microbial communities from Lower Cathedral Lake, Yosemite National Park, California, USA - 13028-31Y | ecosystem: Environmental > Aquatic > Freshwater > Lake ... | reverse complement strand
CTCGTATACAGATTTGTGATCGAGTGTATTCGACGCCTGCGTTACGAACCTCGCCTAGAAGAACTGGAGGAGATGTTCGAGTAGAACCTTTGATGAGCGTTGAGAATGTCTGGTGGCTATGACCGCCGTAGATTACATCTGCACCTATGATGTTTGCAGCAAGACTGTTGTAAAGGCCCTTGGCCACGCCATCTGAGTTTTCGGTCCAGCCTTGATGAATAAGAACCACAACAATTTGAGCACCAGCTGCTCGTGCATCTGCTACCGACTTATTAATTCCTGCCACACCTGGCTGAATTTCGATCGTCTTCTTAGCTCCCGAAGCGTCCTTATAATCAAGGTTTCCTGGGAAAACCTGTTCGATTGTCTCTGGTGTGTTTGCTCCAACGATTCCAACTTTTACCCCGCCACGATCAATGACCGTGTATGCCTTTGCCTCTTTTTGACCTGATTTGAGCACTGCAAGTGAGTCCGAACCGTAATTAGCAACAACCCACTGGAAATTTGAGGCGCCAATTACTTTTTGAACGTGAGCCAAGTTTCGGTCATGTTCGTGGTTGCCAAATGTTGAGGCATCAAGCTTTACCAAGTTAAGAGACTCGATTGTTGGCAGTTCTTCAAACTCTGTTGAAATCGGGGGAGCGGCCCCGATATTGTCACCCGAAGAAAGTGAAAATGTTGCAGCTGAAGCTGTTCGATCTGCTGCCCAGTTGCTTGCTAACAGAGCGGTACCGAATGATGAGCCTGTTTCAATGGCTCCGTGTAAATCGCTGAGCTGTAGCAGTTGAACATTTTTGTTTTTAGCATATGCAACGGTTGCCAATTGTTCCTTTGTGTAGCTTTTGTTAGATGCTGTTGGCTTTGAGAAGCCATAGGCATTAACGGCTTGAACAACTGGAGCACCCGCTGGCTGCCCGATGACTACAGGCATGGTCACCACTGTGTGGTTTGCTGCCGGTACGAAGATTGGGCATGAACCTGCACCTGCCGAAACAACGTAACCTGTTACACCTGGGTCCACGCCTGCACCGGGAGTCCACCTAACTACGACGCCGGCAGCGCCTATGTACGAAGTGACATTTGTAGGTGCGTTGGGAAGCGAATACGTCGCTGCCTGCACGGTAGAAACTAGTGTTGAAGCTAGGAGTGAAGAAATGAGGGCAGCTATGCCCAGGCCTAGGGCTCTATGGTTGTTAGATTTCATTGACGAAGCTAATCAAACCCAAGATTACGAGAAATTGTTAAACAGGTGGCAAAGTGGTGACTAGTCGGTAAATGTATAGTGGGACGAGCAAGTGACTCTGGCGGAGACGAAGAGATTTGAACTCTTGAAGGTGATTAAACCTTACCTCGTTAGCAGTGAGGCGCACTCGACCGGGCTATGCGACGTCTCCAAGTGGTGTGTAAAGTTTACAGGCTTTTGGTGGATTCAAGTAACCTCACGTTATTGCCCTAGTCACGTTATTGCGCAGGTTACCCGTCGCTAGCCTCCGATGCGGGCAACAAGCGAAAACCAACGCCTCGAACGGCAGTAATTACCTTGGGGCCACCAGCGGATTTGATTTTGAGGCGCAACCGGGAAGCATGGGTGTCCAGTAGATGATCGCTTGAATACTGGGTTGATCCACCGATCGCTTCGAATACTTGCTTGCGAGTATGCACTCTTTTAGGAGATTCCATCAGGAGGCGCATAAAATCGAATTCGATTCTGGTCAAAGGGATGTTCGTGCCATTGGTGGAGAAATCTCGAGTTTCTAAATTCAAAGCTAAGCCATTAATTTCTAAAGTACCTAGGTATTGAACCCCAGAAGTCAATCTGTGTCGAATTTGTATGGCCAGGCGCAGAACCAGAACTTCTGGGTTCATTGGTTTAATCAAGTAATCATCTGCGCCAGCCGTAAGGAATATTGCTTCGTCAATCGCTTGGTCTTTCTCTGCAAGGACAACTATCGGCACATTAGAGTGTTTTCGAATTTCTATACAGATCGAAAATCCAACAGATTGACCGATTGATAAATCTACGATGATAATATGCGGGATAACTTCTTGAGATAGCAAGAGAACAGTCGCTCGATCTTCCGACTCAGTGACCAAGTATTTTTCTTTTCGAAGAAGAGTAACTACTATGAATTGGTTCTCAGATTTTCCAGATATAAACAAAATTTTCTTAGGGACTGTAGGCATCAACTCCTCGACTCTCTGTCTATGCAAGCATAAACACTGAGTTGCACTTCTACTACCAATTATCGCTAGGGAGAACCCTGCATAAATGAATGAGTGCTAGCCCGTTCACTCTGTTGGGTATTTGATGCCAATCTGAGCCCGAGCAGCATCCATGACGTGCATGATTTCTACGGTCTCAGCCAGGGTCAATATTGGACTTTCTAATAGACCTTTAGCCACGCACTCTTCCAAATGAAGTCCTTGATATTGGCGGCCATTTCCTTCGATGGTTTCATTATATTTCTGAATGATTTTGCCAGAATTATCAAATACTGTAAATGACGTTTGTGCATAAAAAGTTGTGTTGATTTCGATGCGGCCTTTTGTTCCAATTACGCTTGCGCTTACTGGACCGGCAGCAGACATGCACGCAGTCAGTATTGCCTGAGCACCATGTGTATATTCAAAAATCAATGATGTGGTTTCGTCTATCTTCTGATCGGTCAGTGTTGCCCGTGCAGTTAAACGATCCGGCTTGCCCAATATCCTCATAGCAAAAGAGACTGGATAGATTCCAAGATCAAGCAATGCACCGCCACCCAGCTCAATCTCATTTAACCGAGGGATGTGGGGCAGATATTGACTGTGATCAGCTAGTACCAGACGAATATCACCCAGGGCTCCAGAATTTATGACCTCAAAAACTGCATGCATGGATGGCAAAAATCTAGTCCACATGGCCTCTAAGACAAAGAGTTTTTTAGCGGTTGCTAGTTCCTTGATTTCTTCAGCTTCTGCCGCGTTTATCGTAAATGGTTTTTCTAACAAAACATGCTTGCCAGCGCTAAGAGCTAGCATTGCATGTTGGTGGTGGAATGGATGAAGAGTAGAAACATAAATAACATCAACTTCTGGATCGCTGACAAGTGATTCGTATCCTTCGTGGCGATTTGGAATGTTAAAGGTGTCGGCGAATGCATCTGCTTTGCTTAGATCGCGTGCACCCACAGCTTGGATTGTCATTCCGGCAATCTGAAAATCCTTGGCTACTTCTGTTGCAATCCAACCTGCACTCAAAAACCCCCAACGTAAACTGCTCATATTCCCAATACCTTTCGTCCCAAATCTTTAGTTGCATTGATTGCGGTCGCTTCCGTGACACCAAACTCTGTCACCAATCGAGTGTACGCACTATCCATTGTGAGTGTGCTTCCAGCTAGGGATCCGTTAGAAATCAGGGTGGCCTTACCACCAGTTACCTGCACATCGAGCTCACCAATTGTGTAGAAACCATCATCACTTCCGGCTGCCGCCATTGCATCAGTTATCAAAATTATTCTTTCTGGTGCAACTGTCAACAGTAGTTTTACGGCTGAATGATTCACGTGTATTCCATCCAAGATAAGTTCGAAATAGAGGTCTGGGTGAGATATGACGGCATTAGAAATATTGGCGCTACGGTGGTCTAACGCAGGGAGAGCATTAAACATATGAGTGACAACGGTGGCGCCTGCATCAATTGCCGCTTCCGCTTCTTCATATGTTGCATTGCTATGGCCGATCGCAACTGTGATGCCATGATTCTTTAAAAATCGAATGGCAGTAACTGCACCTGGTAGTTCTGGAGCAATAGTGACCATTTTTATTTTCCCGTCTGCAACCTCAAGCAATGACCCAATCTCTGCTATCTCTGGCAGCCGAAGTAAACGCGGATCGTGTGCCCCACATTTCGCTTCAGAAAGATAAGGCCCTTCTAAATGAATCCCGGCAAGTGCGCCACTGTCAACAAAAGGAAGAAGCTTCCTGATCTGGCTTTTAAGCTTTTCGATCGGTTCTGTTACCAAGCTAGCAACCTGGGTTGTTGTCCCATGAGCGCGATGAACCTCAATCGCTCTCTGAATATTTCCTGGATCTGGGTCGCTAAAGCTAAAGCCGCCACCGCCATGACAGTGAATATCCGTGAACCCAATCGTCATTCGCAACTCCCTATCCAAAGCAAAAGTTCTAGAACCATGATTCCACACCAACACACACTTTTTACAGCTACCTGAGCCGGGTAGGCTTAACGGTATGAGCAAGGTTCCACAAAGACCAACTGGCAAAGCCGCCCATGACATCGCTAAGAGCAATGAGCTTGTTGCCTTCATGGCGCAGGGCTGGAAACCATCCCCCCTCGACGGCGTAACACCTACCGAAGTGGTCCCGTTTGCCTGCGAGCGCAGACGTAGACTCTCTGAACTCTTTCCCGCCGACCGGCTCGTGATCCCAGCGGGTACATTTAAGATCCGCAGTAACGATACTGACTACAAGTTTCGTCCACATTCCGCATTTTCCTGGTTAACTGGGATCGACGCCTTGGATTCTGTACCGGATTCGGTTTTGATCCTAGAACCAACCAAAGCTGGGCACGAATCCTTGCTCTTCATCCACCCTAGATCACCTAGAGATACCAGCGAATTCCATAGCGATCGCAGACATGGAGAGTTTTGGGTTGGCCGCAGATTGGCGTTGGAAGAAGCAGAAACCCGATACGGGATATCAGTCCGACACGTTGATTCGTTAGAAGAATTTCTAAGACAGGCAGACAAAACTGTTCATTCGCTAACCGTGCGGGACCAAGATCCAATCGTTGATTCCCTGATCAAGAAGGAGACAAAGCGAGATACTCATCTGTTATCTGTCCTCTCTGAGCTCCGCCTCATTAAAGATTCTTTCGAAATCAAAGAAATCCAGAAGGCTGTAGATGTAACGATTAAGGGATTTGATGACATGGTTCGATCGTTTCCTGCTGCAACTTCAGGCGCTAGGGGAGAACGAGTAATCGAATCCGCTTTTTATGGTCGTGCTCGGCTAGAGGGAAACGAGTTGGGGTATGACACTATTGCCGCGGCCGGTTCACATGCCTGCGTACTTCATTGGATTCGTAACGATGGTGATGTTCAACCAGACGAAATGGTGTTGATTGACGCCGGGGTAGAAGTCGATTCTTTCTACACCGCTGATATCACACGCACTATCCCAGTGAATGGAAAATTCTCACCAGAACAACGAGAGATTTATCAGCTAGTTTACGAAGCACAACGTGCTGGGATCGCTGCAGTAAAACCTGGGGTTCCTTGGATCGCCTTCCACGAGGCCGCGATGGTGGTTTTAGCACATGGACTAGGAGGCTTAGGTGTTCTTCCTGGTACTGCTGAAGAATCGTTACAGCAAGATCACGGTTTCCATAGGCGCTGGACGGTACACAGCACAGGTCACATGTTAGGGATAGACGTTCATGATTGCGCTCAAGCACGGCAAGAGAGCTATCGTGAGGGGGTCCTGGAAGCTGGCATGGTACTGACGGTAGAACCTGGACTTTATATTCAGCCGGATGACCTGCTCTTCCCAGAGCGTTACCGCGGGATTGGCGTCAGAATCGAAGATGATATTTTGGTGACAGAAAGCGGTGCCCAGGTTTTAAGCCGAGCATTGCCTAGTCATCCGGATGAAGTTGAAGCATGGGTCACACGGTTATTGCACTAAACCGTTAGGTCTTGGTTCCCAAAGCTGCTGCTAAGACTCCTAGAATCAAAGTCAGAATCCAGTAGATCAGTGCGCGACCAGTTCGTCTAGCTTTTGTCAGTTCGTAAGATTCCATTGCAAAGGTTGACCAAGTAGTAAATGCACCTGCGAATCCGACCCCAACCAATAGCGCCGTACCGGTCGATCGGTGAACGGTGATCCCAAGCACAAAAGATCCCACAATATTGATTGTTAAAGTCTGCACCGGAATCGATCGTGAAAATCGTTTCTTAATCGCAGCATCTATGACGAAACGAAGTGGCGCCCCAACGCCTGCACCAAGTGCGACCAGTAACGCCTTCATGGTTGCGCTCGAATCTGCTGGTCCTTATCTAGAAAATACCTGCGAAAAAGTTTCTGCGTAGCCAGGAGCAAGAGGTAACTACCTACAATTGAAGCTAGTGAGTAGATCAAAGCGCCCACAATTGAGTGCGCCGTCAAATATTGATCGATTTTCAGAGCAAATGCCGAATATGTAGTGAAGCCACCACAAAAGCCTGCTCCTAACGCAGGACGCCACCACCAGGTTTGCCCAAGTTTGATAGTGGGTCTCTCTGAAAATAGAACGATAAGCATCAATAGCATCGAACCTAGATAGTTGACTAATAACGTCGCCCAAGGGAAGCCATGATCAAGGATCAGAAGTGAAATACCCCAGCGGCTTAAAGAACCAACAATTCCGCCGATCGAAACTACGGCTAGCTTCTTTAGTCCCAATTTTGCTTAGGGGTAAGCCGTTTGCTCATACCTTTGCCAACTCCGGAAACAGCGCTAATGATTATTGATGCAAAGATTGCAGACCAGAAAGAGGTGATGGTCAGCGAATTAGTCCAACGTGCCGTTAATTCCAGCATCGCTGCGTTAATAACAATTAAAAAGAGTCCAGCAGAAAGAATTACCGCCGGCAGAGTCATCAACTTTAAAAGTGATCCAAGGAATGTGTTGAGAACAGAAAAGACGAGCGCAACCCAAAAGTAATTCCAGGCACCACCATGAACCATGATTCCTGGTACCAAAGCCGTGGCGGCCCAGACCGACAAGGCAAGTATTGCCCAGCGGACCAAGATGTTCATGCCTAAAGGATACCGTCACGCTTTCTGATAACCGAGCCAAGCCAACGCAGCGGGTCGTACTTTACGTCTACGACGCGCTCCTTCATTGGGATAATCGCATTATCCGTGATGTGGATGCCTTCTGGACAGACTTCTGTGCAACACTTTGTGATGTTGCACATCCCGAGACCATGTTCCTCTTGGGCGGTCTGTTTGCGATTGCGCAAGGTATCCAGTGGATGCATATCAAGCTCTGCTATGCGAATAAAAAATCGTGGACCAGCGAAAGACTTTTTATTTTCTTCGTGATCACGGATCACGTGGCAGGTGTCTTGGCATAAGAAACATTCGATGCATTTACGGAACTCTTGCGAACGCTCCACATCGATCTGTTGCATCCGTGCTTCACCTGGCTTAATGTCGGCGGGATGTTCATAGGCCCTAACTTCCATCGCTTTCTTATAATTAAATGAGACATCTGTGACCAGATCCCTGATGACAGGGAAGGCGCGAAGTGGCGTAATTGTGACGGTTTCTCCTTCGTCAAAACTCGCGACCCGAGTCATACAGGCTAGACGTGGCTTACCGTTAATTTCCATCGAGCACGAGCCACATTTTCCCGCTTTGCAGTTCCAGCGAACCGCCAGATCATTCATTTGATCGGCTTGTACCCGATGGATGACATCCAAAATTACTTCGCCTTCCAGGGCTTCAACCGTGACGTCTACCAGACCGCCATCTGTTGAATTTCCCCGAAAGATTCGTAGGTTCAGTTTGCGGGACATTAGTTGATTCCGCCCTTCGTGATTTCTTCTGGTGTTAGATATTTCTCCAGCTCGTGGATATCAAAAAGGTCAAACAAGTCTTTAGGCATCGTTGGTAGCGGGGTCTTTTGGACATTGACCTTTGAACCATCGTAGGTACAGACCAAATTAACTTGACGCCATACTGGATTCATTTCAGGAAAATCATTACGGGTATGTCCGCCGCGTGACTCTTCTCTGGTCAAGCCAGCAATCGCCGTTGACTCTGCCACCAGCAACATGTTGTCCAGATCGAACGATAAATGAAAACCTGGGTTGAATTCACGACCACCCGTAACAGAAACCTTCGCTATTCGCTCCCGTAGTTCAGCAATTTTTACCAGGGCTTCCTCTAGTTCAACTTTGGTACGGATGATTCCGACTAATGACTGGGTTAGCTCTTGCAGCTCGTGATGGAGCGTGTAAGCGTTTTCCCCACCACTTTGGGTAAATGGCTTAGCAATTTTTTCCTGTGCTTGCGCAATCGATGCATCACTAACGGGGTTTGGCTCAGCACTCTTCACGTAAGCGGCAGCGCCTATCCCTGCACGCCGCCCAAAGACCAAAAGGTCGGAGAGCGAATTACCACCCAAGCGATTTGAGCCGTGCATTCCACCAGCAACTTCACCAGCCGCAAATAGCCCCGGGACGCCGATTGCCGCGGCCGTATCTGGATCTACATCAACACCGCCCATAACATAATGACAGGTGGGGCCCACTTCCATCGCTTCTTTCGTTATATCCACACCAGCTAATTCATAAAACTGATGCCACATTGACGGTAATTTCTTCTTGATGACGTCGGCTGGCAAACGCTTAGAGACATCAAGGAAAACACCACCATGAGGTGAACCACGACCGGCCTTTACTTCTGCATTAATTGCGCGAGCAACTTCATCACGGGGCAATAACTCTGGTGGGCGTCGATTATTGGCCTGATCTGCATACCAGCGGTCAGCTTCTGGTTCATTGTCCGCATACTTATCTTTGAATACATCTGGGATGTAATTAAACATAAAACGAATTCCATCAGAATTTGTTAAAACACCACCATCACCCCGCACAGATTCGGTGACAAGTAATCCCCGCACGGACGGTGGCCACACCATTCCTGTCGGGTGGAATTGAATAAATTCCATATCTTTTAAGCGACCCCCAGCTTTGAGCGCAAGTGCATGCCCATCACCAGTACCCTCCCAAGAATTGGAGGTGATTTTAAATGTCTTACCAATTCCACCGGTTGCCATAACAACTGCTGGAGCAGAGAACAAAACCTCTTCACCGGATTCTCGCCAGTATCCATAAATACCTGACACTTTGCCATTCTCTTTCAGAATTTCTGTCACTGTCAGTTCCGCAAATACTTTTATAAATTTTTCAGGGTCACCATGCTCACGTCCATCTTTTTGCTGGAGCGCCACAATCTTTTGTTGCATAGTCCGTATGAGCTCTAAGCCAGTGCGATCTCCTACGTGAGCCAATCGAGGATATTCGTGTCCACCAAAATTGCGTTGAGAGATTTTTCCCTCTTCGGTGCGGTCAAAGAGCGCACCCCATGTTTCTAGTTCCCAGACTCGATCTGGAGCCTCCTTGGCATGAAGTTCCGCCATTCGATAATGGCTTAAGAATTTACCCCCACGCATAGTGTCCCGGAAATGCACCATCCAGTTATCGTCAGAATTGACGTTACCCATGGATGCAGAAACGCCACCCTCTGCCATCACAGTATGCGCTTTACCAAAGAGGGATTTACAAATGATTGCCACGGATAACCCAGCTTCACGCGCTTCCACTGCGGCACGTAATCCCGCACCACCAGCACCAACAACAACTACGTCGTAGTTGTAACGGCCCATAGAAATATTCATTTTTTCATCTGCCTTTAGAAGAAGTAGAGGTTACGAATAGAGCCACCAGAAACTTGGCGAACATAGAGGTCAGCGAGCGCGACCCCAAAGAGCGATATCCAGGCAAAATTCTGATGCTTGTGATTCAGGATGGAGACCCAAGTCCACAATTTATAACGAATCGGATGTTGAGAGAAGTTGCGCAGGCGGCCACCCACGGTATGCCGACATGTGTGACAAGAAGCGGAATACAACCACAAGAAAGTCGCATTAGCTATCATTACCAAGGTTCCTACTGATAGGTGACCCCACTGGCCATGCTCATTCTTAAATGCCAAGACCGCATCAATGGTAAGGAAAACGTTAAAGACTAAACCCGCGTAAAAAGCGTACCGATGTCCGTTTTGCAGAATCAAGGGAGCACGGGTCTCGCCAGTGTATTTCGCATGCGGTTCTGCTACCGCGCAGGCTGGTGGAGACATCCAGAATGACCGATAATATGCCTTTCGGTAGTAATAACACGTCAAACGAAACGCCAATGGGAAGATCAAAATAAATAGTGACGGGGATACCGTCATTCCAAGGATGTGATACGTCCCAAAAATTGTTCCCACAAAGCTTGGTGACCCCGGGACACAGTTGGATGACAAACACGGGGAATAGAATGGTGAGATCAGTGGTTCGGCAAAGTACTTGCCGTTCTCAAACGCCCGAAAAGTCGCATAAACGATAAAAGATAAAAGAATAACGACGGTAACTAGCGGTTGTATCCACCATTTATCCGTGCGAAATGTCCGGGCCGTCAATTTAGCCCGACCGTCAGTGAAAACTCCATGTGCCATGTGAGAAGTTTCCTCGTGTCTTTCGGTTAACGCTATCCAAGAGTCCCCTTAACGGGCGTGAAATCGCACACAGCCGACATTCCATACCTAGGAGTCAAGGCTAAAACTGGCGGAGGGCGTGGGATTTGAACCCACGAAGGTTTCCCTTGCCGGTTTTCAAGACCGGTGCACTCGGCCGCTATGCGAGCCCTCCGCGGACAAACTTACTAGTGCCAGGCAGAGCATCAAAATCGAAGAAAAACGTTAATCTATCGGCAGTTCCAACAATTCTTCGATCACCTGTGCGACTCCGTCCTGGTGATGGGCTTCGGCTACAAATTTGGCGTGTTTTGGCCCCTCTGGATGACCGTCGGACATTGCCCAAGAACGGTCCGCCCATTCGAGCATCGAAAAATCATTGGGATTATCACCAAAAGTCACGACATCGGCAGAAGTAAACCCCATACGTTTCGTCAATCGCGCCAGCGTCTTGCCCTTACTAACATCAATGGCGGATATTTCTAGCAGCGAATCCTGACCGCTCGAGTGGGTAATTGTGACTAAGTGACCGATCTCTTTTTGAGCGATCGAGAGCAGTTGATCGGATGTAAATTCGTGATTTGAGCAGCGGGCCAATAACTTGAACGCTGGTTTCGTAAGTTTTTCTTCGATCAACGCGACTGGCTGTATCTCCATCCCTACATCCCACCGGGGAATATAGGAACTTTCATGGTGGAATTCATTGCCATATTCTGTTGCAAATGAGATTGAAGGAACTGCTCGCCGTAGCGTGGCAACGGCTTCTCGTTGGTTGGCAATCGGGATCAACCATTCTTCGATCACTGTTCCCTTGAGCAGATCGTAATGAAGCGCACCATTTGCACAAATGGCATGCCCAAATCCAAATGCAGCTTTTACTTCTAGCATCCAACGAGGTGGCCGACCTGTTACGAAAAATATCTCGATACCCATGTTCTGGGCCCGTGTAAAAGCTGCGATCGTACGATCAGTGATGTGATCATATGAAGAGACAATGGTTCCATCTAGATCAGTGGCGATAACCTTTGGGCGTAAACCCAACGAATCTTTTGTGCTCTTCATGCTGGAAGTAATTTGTCTACTCCTAAAAATGGTCGAAGGGCTGACGGGAGAAGAACAGATCCATCGCTCTGCTGGTGGTTCTCAAGAATTGCAACAATCATGCGTGGGATTGCTACCAAAGTTCCATTCAGTGTCGCCACCGGCTTAGTACCTGTTTCGTCTTTGTACCGGATATTTAAACGTCGAGCCTGAAACTCTGTGCAATTAGATGTGCTGGTCACTTCTCGATAGGCGTTCTGCGTTGGAATCCACGCTTCAATATCAAATTTTCGAATTGCGCTAGCTCCTAAATCACCGGATGCAACATCAATAACGCGATAAGGAAGTTCCATGGCGTTCATGAAATCCTTTTCCCACTGAAGCAGTCGCTTGTGCTCTGCCAAAGCATCTTCAGGTTTGCAAAAGGTAAACATCTCTACCTTGTCGAACTGATGAACCCGAATAATTCCACGAGTGTCTTTACCGTACGTTCCAGCTTCTCTACGGAAGCAGGAAGAGTAGCCCGCATAACGCAACGGTAGCTCATCAATAATTTCATCCATATGGTAGGCAGCTAACGGAACTTCACTAGTGCCAACCAAGTAAAAATCGTCCTCCTCTAAATGAAAGACATTTTCTGCTGCTTGACCTAGAAATCCAGTTCCTTCCATCGCTGCCGGCTTTACAAGAACAGGAGGGATAACCGGTATGAAGCCAGCCTTAGTCGCAGATGTGATTGCGTAATTGACAAGCGCAAATTCCAACAACGCTCCAACGCCAGTCAAATAATAAAAACGCGAACCAGAAACTTTGGCACCGCGTTCGGTATCTATTGCTTTGAGAATTTTTCCAATTTCTACGTGATCTTTGGGTTCAAACCCTTCAGCTATAAAATCTCGAGGCGTACCGACATGTTCCAGAATCAGAAAATCATCTTCGCTGCCAATCGGCGCATCTGGGTCAATGAGATTGTGGATCTGTAAAAGTGCTTGATCGGCAACTGATTCAGCCTCCGCCCGAATCGAATCTGCCTCTTTTACGCGGGCAGATAACACCTTTGCGGTCTCTAACAAGAGCGCCTTCTCCTCGCCGCGTGCTGCGGCGACAGATTTTGACAGCAGGTTCTGTTCTGCCCGCAAAGCCTCGAAGCTAGAAATCGCACTACGCCGGGCCTCATCCAAAACCAGAAGTTGATCAACAATATCCGTGCTTTCGCCCCGAACCTGTTGCGAATGACGAACCCGATCGGGATCATCTCGAAGAATTTTTAGATCAATCACATCCGTAGCCTATCTATTTTCGATCACGCGGATAGGAGCCCAAGACGCGAATGTCATCACAGATACCGCGTAAGCCCACAATAGATTTTCTCACCGCAGTATCCTCTTGATGACCTTCCACATCGATGATGAAACGATAGTGGCCGAGTTCTCGACCGCTCGGTCTACTTTGAATGAACGAAAGATTAACCTGGTTGTTAGCAAATTCCGTCAAGATTTCTAGGAGCGCTCCAGCATGATCAATATCGATATAGGCAACCAGGGAAGTGCGATCAAATCCAGTGGGGGTTGGCACTGTGCCAGGTTTTCTTACCAACACAAATCTAGTCACTGCATAATCGCTATCACCAATGTTTTCTGCAATAACAGTTAATCCAAATTTTTCAGCGGCTACCTTTGCTGCGATAGCCGCATCCCAATTACCGTCCTTTAACCCCTCTGCCGCCGCAGCTGTTGATGGGGTTGGAATGATTTCACTTTCAGGAAATTCCCGTGAAATGTAGACGCGGCACTGGGATTCCGCGTGAGGATGGGTAGCAATTCGTCGAATTTCGTTATCCACATTCTCTGGCAAGACCATCAAAGCAAAGGAAACTGGCAAAGTCGTTTCTGCCACTATCTCTAAAAGATCCCCAGTGGCCAACTCGTCAAGCGTACGTGCCACGACGCCTTCCACAGAATTTTCTATCGGCACCAGCGCGAATTCGGCCAGACCATCACGGACAGCATTGAGCGCGGCGGTGACATTGGCGTAAGGCACTAAGGAATCGGATTGGTCCGTTATTCCGTGAAGGGCTGCCTCCGTAAAAGTTCCAGCGGGTCCCAGGTATGCAAAAGTACTCACTCTCCAACTCTAACGGAGCACAGAGAAGGCTGGGTGATACCTGGATAGGAGTGCCCGAGAGGGGATTTGAACCCCTACACCCTTTCGAGTACACGGACCTGAACCGTGCGCGTCTGCCGTTCCGCCACCCGGGCTTACCGCCAAGAGGTTAGCACCGTTAGGCTAATTCCATGAATCGTGCCTTTAAAAATATCGCTCGAACCGAACTCGGTTTGATGCGCGATGGCAACGAGGATGCTGCTTTAGTCTCACAACATTTGGTTGCCGTGGCCGATGGAATGGGCGGGCATGTAGGTGGAGAAGTTGCTTCTAAAATCGCAATCACCTCCCTAAAAGACTTGGCAAAGGTTTTCAGCACTCCAGTGATTGATGACGAATCCCGTGAAGATTTATTACTCAACGTAATTTTTTCTATCGACCAGGAAATACTGAACACGATCCAAGAAGACCGGGACCTTCAGGGGATGGGAACAACGTTGACCGCTCTTCACTTAGGTAACGAAACCGTTGAGCTTCTGCACGTTGGAGATTCACGTTGCTATCGATGGCGAGATAAAAAATTACTCCAACTTAGTTACGACCATACGGTGATGCAACAACTATTAGACCAAGGTCGTCTCACACCAGAAGAAGTCCGTGATCACCCGCAACGCTCACTTTTGACTCAAGCGTTGATGGGAGATTCTGGGATCGATCCACTACTTCATGTCTTTGAAGCCAGCGTTGGTGATCACTTTTTGTTATGTAGCGACGGATTGAATTCGGTTTTATCTGATTACGAAATTGCAGTAATCATCAAAAAGAATGTACCAGAGAACGTAGTAAACGCTTTAATCGATGCCGTTTATTTAAATGGTGCTCCAGATAATGTCACAATCGTCTGGTCAGAAATCGTGATGACAGAAACAGAGGAAGAGGCTGTTATCTTAGGAGCAGCGCTATGACGAATAGAGTTTTTAATAGTCGTTACGAAATTGGTGAAATGATCGGCACTGGTGGAATGGCCGACGTTTTTATTGCAGAAGATACTCGCTTGCATCGTAAAGTCGCTGTAAAAATATTACGGAGTGATTTAGCCAAAGATCCATCCTTTGTAGCTCGCTTCAAAAAAGAGGCGTTAGCTGCTGGTGGATTGACAAATGCTGGAATCGTCGCGGTTTACGATTCGGGCGAAGATAATGGTCAGTCCTACATAGTTATGGAATTGATTAATGGTTTCACGCTACGGGAGCTATTACAGAAAAGGCAGGAGATACCGCTCAAAGAGGCGATAGATATCATTGTTGAGATTTTGGAAGCGCTTGACTACTCACATTCAAAAGGAATTATTCATCGGGACATCAAACCTGGAAACATCATGATTACCAACACTGGCCAGGTGAAGGTGATGGACTTTGGGATTGCACGTGCATTAGACGATGTCGGTATCACAATGACCAATACGTGGAACGTTGTTGGTACCGCGCAATATCTTTCGCCTGAACAGGCTACTGGCGAATCGGCAGATGCTAGAAGTGATATTTATTCGCTCGGTTGTCTGATGTACGAATTGCTCGTCGGTCGGCCACCGTTTATAGGGGACACGCCTGTTTCTATCGCCTTCCAACATGTATCTGCGCCATTAGTTTCTCCCTCTGAAATTAATCCAGAGCTAGACAAAAACCTTGAGACCATCATTAAGGTGGCGTTATGCAAAAATCCTGAAGATAGATATCAGGATGCGAGCGCGATGCTTGCAGATTTGCGGTTAGCGATCCGTGGCGAACCAGTCACCACCAAAATCAAGCGGATTAAATCCCGCAAGGTGCCAGTAATCGTGGCCTCGATAGGTGCTGTGATTGTGATTTTAAGTATCGCTGCTTTTACTCTCTCTTCCCCCAAACCTCAGGAAATACCCACAGTTCAAATCCCAAATGTGATTGGCTTAACGGAACAGGGTGCTAAGGAGCTGCTTCCAAATTTCACTGTAAATATTCAACATGAACCAAATACGTCGATTCCGAAAGGTCGAGTCTCTGCCGAATTTCCTTTACCAACAACAAAAGTTTTGACCGGCAGCAGTATTACGTTGACTATTTCTGATGGTCTAGGTAACGCAACAGTTCCTACAAATATCATTGGGCTTTTGCTCCCAGATGCCCGGAGCGCATTGAGCGCTGCCGGTCTGACAATTGCCCAGACGATTCCGGTGGATTCGAGCGAAGCACCAGGAACGGTTCTTTCCATCAATCCCTCTGCAGGAAGCATTTTGACAGCGGGTAGCGGCGTGCAATTACAGATATCTAGTGGCAACCTACTAGTGCCTAACCTTGTGGGGGCAACTGATGTGCAAGCTATTACGACATTAACTCAGGCAGGATTCTCAGTAAAAACTGCCAACGCCTATGACGAAACGCAACCGTTGGGAATAGTTTTGGCGCAAGCACCAGAAGAAGGAGCGACACAACCAATTGGGTCCTCTGTGACTATCACCGTCAATACAGAGGCAGCACCTTAAGCTCGATTGATTATGGGGCTTAGTCCTTGTGAGCGTAACCTTGCATTTTTATCACCACAGACTTCCAGCCAATTACCCAACATCTGATACCCGTGCTCCGTGAGAACCGATTCTGGATGAAACTGAATCCCAGAAATTGGTAGGTGCAGGTGTTCTATAGACATAACAACGCCGGACTCGGCCCTACTGGTCACTTCTAAGTCCGCTGGCAAGGTATCTGGTTCGATAGCCAGAGAGTGATACCGAGTTCCAGTGAATGGCGTCGGTATGTCTGCCATCAACCCTCTGCCGACATGGTGAATGATCGAGGTTTTTCCGTGGAGCAATTCTGGTGCCCTAGAGACAGTTGCTCCAAAAGCGACCGCTATCGCCTGGTGTCCTAGACAGACGCCCAATAATGGAATTTTATCTTCTGCGCAGCGCTTCACAGTGGCAATACTTTGGCCAGCTAGTTCTGGAGTGCCAGGTCCAGGAGAAATCAATACTCCGTCAAAAGTCGATATCGCCGACAGATCAACGTCGTCATTTCT
>Ga0136642_1000674_pt1 | contig 16498 bp, 11 predicted proteins | sample LowCatLa1302831Y_FD_115313 | JGI IMG/M metagenome (GOLD analysis project Ga0136642, IMG submission 115313) | Freshwater microbial communities from Lower Cathedral Lake, Yosemite National Park, California, USA - 13028-31Y | ecosystem: Environmental > Aquatic > Freshwater > Lake ... | reverse complement strand
GGGAGTCTGTGGCCAGATTACGTGAACATCGAGTGCGGCGTCCCAAGGGGTGGTGCAACGCACGCGATGTTCCGACCAACTGAACTGGGTTGCGGGGGTGTGCAGCATCCAAGTTGTTGGCTCATCAGATTTGATCTCGTCCCAGATGACGAAGTAACTCGGTTTCACGAAGAGCACATGGCGGGTGTATTGGTCTACGCCCGCTGGGATGGAGGCATCGCTGACGGAGTAATCGTAATCGGGGGTGGTCACCCAACGGATGATTTTACCATCGAGTCGCTCCTGCGAGCGGTCGCCAAAAACGACTCCGTTGTGTGCCACGGCTTTGTCATGCCACGCTTTATGGAGGGGATCGCTATACGCACCTGAGGCGGAATCCAGCGCGAGTGGTGAACCGAAGGCGTAGAGGTTAAACGCGTTCCAATCTGCGTTGTCGTGACTGGTGGAGCGCGTGGCGTTGCCGCAGCGTAGTAAAAACCAAAGTTCCTGTGGGGTGGCAAAACCACTTCTCATCACAATGTAGCCCTTGCCGGCGCTGATATCGCTGCCGAGTGCCTCAGGTTTTCCGGCAAGTAAGGGATCAATCAAAACTTTGCCCCACTCGATGCCATCGCCGGAGTAAGGTCGACCCGCCCGTTGCCAACTCCACATGATACTCGCAGCCAAGGCTGGATCGGTCTGGGTGTAATGCCGCGCAAAGCACGCCGCCGCGCCGAATGGATCCCGGACCCAACTTGAATCACCAATCCCAGGTAGGAGTGCCACGCCTTCAGGATGTCCCAGCGTTGAACCTGCGGCCAAGTCTAGCGGCGTTTGAAAACGAATCAACCACCTCAGCATCGCCTTGAATTCTGGGTGTTGAAAAAGATCGATCCCAGCCCGGCGTTCAAGGGCCTCATAAAATACGCCCACGATTTTGATCATCGCGGTATGATAACGCGGACTCTCGTGCCAGTAGCCATCCCACACGTAGTGGGAGAGCTGGAAATCGATTTCGTTGACGGCAAGGTTGATCCAGTCTCTGGCCTGGGGAATTTCAGGAAACGCAAGCGCGGTGAGGCCGGCGGCGGTCACGACATCGGTCCAAATGTTCATCGCCCGAAATTTTTCGCCTGGCGTGATTTTAGGATGCGCGGAGTCGCGCCCTAACGGATATTCTAAGCTGCGCACCAACGTGTCGCGGTACTCGCGGGTTTGCTCCGCAGTCAAATAACCGTAGCTTGCGACTACATCATAAATTAGCAGGGTACGCCGCACTCCGCGCAGGGCCACTCCGTCCATGCGAATACCCTGTAAGGGGTGGTCGGATAGATTATCCTCCCGCCAGCGCTTGGCGTAATCTTTCCAGTATGCAATAAACGCGGTAGTCGCCGCGCGTTTGCCGATTTCATCGTCGGAAAAAAAGACTTCGATATCACGATCGCCGAAGGCTTTGACGGCACCGAACTCCGCGAGGAGTCGGGCTTTGATTGCGGGTGCCTCCGCACGACTAAAAATCAAATTCGGATGTTCGGTCGTCGCTCGGATTGACCAGTTGGCGGGGAGAATCCGGCCTTCCGCCTCGGCGGAGTGCAGCAAGGGTTGCGCGTAAGTTAATAAGGCGAACATTAAGAGCGAAGTAAGTGGACGCATAATTTAAAAAATCGTTGTTGTGTAAAACACTCGAGGTCTGGCGGCCTGCTACAACTTAAATGCAACCCGCGCCTCAAATGGGCGCCTCTCGCATTGAGGTATAATTGGGCCAGCTCGCATTAAGTATTACGCGTTCTGCAAGTGGTCACTACCGCAGAGCGCGGCTAACTTGACCGATTAATTTGGCGCCTCCAGGTTTCTGTACATGTCTATCAATTCTGTGATGGGATTTTTGGTCGTCGGACTTATGGTTTGGTTGGCGTTGGCCTTCAAGCCACTCCGCAAGGCCATCGGTCTGTTGCTCGTGATCATCGGTGCCATATTGTGTCTTTCCCTGATCGGTCTGATTTTGGGAGTACCCATGATTTTGGCTGGGGGACTACTGCTGTTTTTCTAAGTAGGTCTGTGCGAGTTTCGTTATTTCCTTTTAGTACGCCTATCGCGGATTTGATTAAGGGAGGCGAAAATCATTAAAGCGTAATGTCTGGTTATCGCACTAAGGGAATATCTCGCTGCGGCGCTCGTCAGTCATCAGCGCAGCGTTAAATCCTTAAGTGCGAGTCGAGCCTAATGCCGCCTTGTCCAAGAACCACGGACTCATCGCGGCGGAGGCCTTACGCGCCAAAAATATGACGGCATCCGCCCGCGGCACGGTCGAAGCCTCGGGCACCCGCGTAGCCCCAAAAGCCGGTCTGAACCGCGCGCTTTTGGAGCCGGGCTTAGGTCTCCTGATGCAGCAGTTAGCCTACAAGCAGGCGTGGCGCGGACATGCCTTCATGCAGGTGGAACCCGCCTATACCTCGCAGACTTGTCCCCGTACAGAGTGCGGTCAGGTCCATCAGGATAACCGGCCGCACCGCGACACCTTCCGCTGCGTTCGCTGTGGGTATAACGACGACGCCGATTTCGCGGCCGCCGCCATTATCCTGCGGCGCGGTAAATAAATACGACTAATCTCGGCGCGGGACTGTGGACGGTTGATTTTCTTATCGAAGAAATTTCATAAAATTAAATCGACGCCCTCCTTGCCATAACGTGCTTCATGCACACACAAAACAGGTATGTCACGGAGCGGCCCCATCCTGATCTTACGGGTGTTTAATCACGCAGCATTTTTATCCCTTTTGCTTGGGCTTACCTTGGCCGCGCGTGGGGCTCTGCCGGTTCCCGAGACAATCGACTTCAATCGCGACGTCCGACGCCTGCTTTCGGAAAATTGTATCCGCTGCCACGGTCCCGATGAGAAAGACCGCAAGGGGGGTGATGGGGGCAAACTCGGACTCCGGCTTGATCTGCGGGAGGCGGCGGTAGAGATGAGGGATGGTTATGCCGCGATCGTTCCTGGTCAGTTGGAAAAAAGTGAGCTCTACAAGCGCATCAGTACGGAGGACGAAAATGACGTTATGCCGCCGGCCGATTCGGGAAAGACGCTTTCCGTCCGCGACAAGGCCGTCCTCAAGGCTTGGATCGAGCAAGGTGCTGTCTATGCGCAACATTGGTCGTACGTGCCGCCCGTGCGTCCGGCTTTGCCGCCTGTGAGTGCCGCGGCTTGGCCGGCGAACCCAGTGGATCGATTTATCCTTAACCGTCTGGAGCGGGAAAAACTTTCCCCCTCAGCCGAAGCCGACCGTGTGACGCTCGCGCGTCGTGTCGCGCTTGATCTTACCGGTCTACCTCCGGCGCCCGAGGAGGTGAAACGATTTGAAGTCGATCAGGAGCCTGGAGCTTACGAACGCATGGTGGATCGCCTACTCGCCAAACCTGCCTTCGGTGAACACTGGGCGCGACTCTGGCTAGACCAGGCGCGTTACGCCGACTCCGCGGGCTATGTCGATGATCCCGCGCGCACCATCTGGGCATATCGCGATTATTTGATCCGTTCCTTTAACGCCAACAAGCCCTTTGACCAATTTACGATCGAGCAACTTGCCGGCGATCTGCTCCCGCACCCCTCCGAGGACCAGTTGATTGCGACCGCGTTCCACCGCAACACCCCGACTAACAATGAAGGGGGTACCATCGATGAGGAATTCCGCAACGTAGCGGTGGTGGACCGCGTTAATACAACCATGACGGTGTGGATGGGTTCGACGATGGCGTGCGCCCAATGTCATACGCACAAATACGATCCGTTTACGCAGACCGATTACTTCCGGCTCTTCGCGATTTACAACAACACCGCCGACGAAGACCGCACGGATGAAGCTCCGGTGCTCCCGCTTTTTACGGAGGAAAAGAAAAAAGCCCGCGCACCGTTCGAGGCCGAGATCGCCGCGCTCGAAACGACGATGCGCACGCGTACGCCGGCCTTGCTAGCTGCGCAACCCGCCTGGGAAGCCCGTTTCTCGACGCCCATCGCGTGGCAACCGTTGGCTGGGGGCACGATGAGCGCAAAATCGGGTGCCGCCTTAGAAGGTGACCCCGAAGGTATTGTGCGCGTCGCGCAGCGCGCGGAAAACGATGTTTATACCTTCACGACCACTGGGGATACAGTGCAGACGCTCACCGGACTGCGGCTTGAAACCTTTCCGATCGAAAAGGGCGCGCCGATCGGCCCGGTTTCCAACGCCGGTGAATTTGTGGTCACGCGCGTCTTGGCTTCGATTACACCGGCCGGGGAACATGAGGTCACTGGGCGATTTGTGCGGGTTGAATTGCCGGGTAATGACCGCGTGCTGGCGCTCGCCGAGGTGCAGGTGTTTAGTAATGGCGATAATTTGGCGCCGGGCGCGACCTCGCGCCAGAGCAGTACGGCCGGTGACAGCGTCGCGAAATTCGCGAACGATGGCCGGACCAACGGTAACGCTGAAAAAGCCGCGGTGACATCGCTGACCGAGAAATCGGAAAATCCCTGGTGGGAACTTGACCTAAAAACGACATCAGCCGTTGAGCGCGTGGTCTTGTGGAAGCGAACGGATGGTAATTTTGGCGCGGAACTAGCGGGGGCAAAGGTATCATTGCTTGATGAAAATCGTGCGCTCGTCTGGAGCACCACGCTCGCTGCGGCGCCAGGGGTGAGCGCCGAGTTCGCCGTGAGCGGCGTGCGTCCCGTCCGCTTCGGCTTAGTGCAGGCGGATGTGACGGAGGATGGGTTTGCGGCGGATTCCATTTTGAGCCCCTCGCGTGGCCGTGAACGCGGATGGGCCGTTGGCGCGCAGAGTGACAAAGCCCATGCGCTGGTGGTGTTACCTGAGTCCCCCGTCGTGGTGCCTGCCGGCGCGCGCCTCACGGTGATAGTTGAACAAAATTCCAAAAAGAAAAACCATACTCTCGGTAAATTCCGTTTAGCGACGAGTATCGACGAACGGGCGGGAGCAATTATCCGGTTCCCTGAACCGGTGCTTGCGGCGCTTAAATTGCCGGTCTCGCAGCGCACGGAGGTCGAGCGTGAGCGCGTGACAGCGCATTACTTAACGTTAGCGCCCGCACTCGAAACTGAACGTCAGCGTCTCGCTGCGGTTACCAAGCTGCGCGACAAAATTGAGCCCTACACAACGGTGCCAATCATGCATGAAGTTGCGACTGATAAGACGCGTCAGACGCACATTCAGCGCCGCGGTAATTACTTAGATCTTGGCGCTGAGGTGACCCCTGGGGTACCGGGAGCGCTGCATCCGTTACCTTCGGGGGTGAGTGCCAACCGGCTGGGATTAGCGCGGTGGATTGTGGATGAGAAAAATCCGCTCACCTCGCGGGTGATCGCCAACTTATTGTGGGAATCAATTTTCGGTATGGGTATCGTGCGGACCAGTGAGGATTTTGGGAGCCAGGGTGATCTTCCGACGCATCCCGAGTTGCTCGATTGGCTGGCGGTGGATTTCCGGGAAAGCGGTTGGGATGTAAAACGCCTGCTACGCTTGATGGTTACCTCTGCGACGTATCGCCAATCCTCCCGGATCACGCCGGCAGCGCTCGAGCGTGACGCCGACAATCGACTCTTTTCGCACGGTCCGCGTTTCCGGCTTTCAGCGGAAATGATCCGTGACCAGACCCTCGCGGTGAGCGGCTTACTCAGCCCAAAAATGTATGGGCCGCCGGTCAATCCGCCGAAGCCCAAGTCGGGCCTTACGGCAGGATTTGGTTCCACGCTCGATTGGGAAGACAGTGTGGGCGAAGATCGTTTCCGGCGTGGGTTCTATACCTCGTGGCGCCGCAGTAATCCTTATCCCTCCATGGCGACTTTTGATGCGCCGAGCCGAGAAGTGTGCACGGTGCGGCGCGAGCGTTCCAACACGCCCTTGCAGGCGTTGGTGACGCTGAACGACCCCGTTTACATTGAGGCGGCGCAAAAGCTCTCTCGCCGCATGGTCGAGGTGGCGGGCTCGCCTGAGGAAAAACTGGCGCAGGGTTTTCGCTGGACCTTGGTGCGTGCGCCGAAGTCCGAGGAATCAAAGCCGCTGCTCGCCCTCTACGCCAAATCGCGTGAACGGTTTTCGCGCGAACCCCAGCAAGCCCTCGCGGTGGCGACGGTACCGCTGGGCCCGCTCGCTACGGAAGCGAATGTGGCGGAGTTCGCGGCGTGGACCGTCGTGGGTAACGTGCTACTCAACCTTGATGAATTTTTGATGAAGCCCTAAACGGCGGCGCCCTATGAATCCTTACCTCGACTCTTTGGTTCACACGACTCGCCGGCATTTTTTGAAGGAATCCGCCTTAGGTTTGGGGGCTATTGCCCTCAGCTCTTTACTTGGGCGAAACGCCATGGGTGCACCTCTAGCTGCGACCAATCCCCTCGCGGCGCGCCTCCCGCACTTTGCGCCAAAGGCCAAGCGCGTCATCTACCTGCATCTCACGGGCTCACCGCCTAATCTCGACCTGTTTGATTATAAGCCCGAGTTGGTGAAACGCGATGGGCAGGATTGCCCGGATGATGTGCTTAAGGGCCGCAAATTTGCCTTTACCGCCGGCAAGCCGAAGCTGATGGGTAGCCCGCGCACGTTTGGGCAATACGGCCGCAGTGGCCAGTGGATGTCGGATGCGATCCCGAACTTACACGGTGTGGCGGATGATCTTTGCATCATTCACTCGATGCACACCGATCAATTTAATCACGCGCCGGCTGAGTTGTTGCTTTTCACTGGTTCGCCTCGGCCAGGTCGGCCCTCGATGGGCTCGTGGGTCACTTACGGCCTCGGAACGGAAAATCAAAATCTGCCTGGCTACGTGGTATTAATCTCGAGTGGCACGCAGCCCAACGGCGGCAAAAATTCTTATGGCAGTGGCTTTCTGCCTTCCGTCTATCAAGGCGTCCAATGTCGCTCGAAGGGGGATCCGGTCCTGTACGCTTCGGACCCGGCGGGTTTCACGCGGGACCTGCGGCGGGACAGTCTCGATGCGTTGCAGGAGCTCAACGAACTCCAAGCCAGTGAGCTCGGTCACCCTGAAACGCGTACCCGCATCGCTCAATACGAGCTCGCGTACCGCATGCAGATGTCGGTGCCCGAGGTGATGGATATCTCGCGCGAGTCGCCGGCGACGATCGCCGCTTATGGCGCGCAGCCGGGTGATTCCAGTTTCGCCAACAACTGTCTGCTCGCGCGGCGCCTCGTCGAGCAAGGGGTGCGCTTTGTGCAGCTCTTTGATTGGGGCTGGGATTTCCACGGTACCAGCGAGAAAGAAGACATTCGCGGCGGTCTGACCAAGAAGTGCGGTACGATGGATCAACCGGTTGCGGCGCTGATCAACGACCTGCGCCAGCGTGGCCTGTTGGAAGATACATTGCTTGTGCTCGGGGGCGAATTCGGCCGCACGCCTTTCCGAGAAGGTCGCACGGCGACCGGCGAAATTTTAGGCCGCGACCATTATCCAGATTGTTACACTATGGTGCTCGCGGGTGGCGGCATCAAAGGCGGCTTGTCCTACGGCGAGACCGATGAGCTTGGTTTCAACATTACGCGTGATCCCGTGCACGTGCACGATTTGCAGGCGACGCTCATGAACCAGCTCGGCTTCAACCACGAACGCCTGACCTATCGTTTTGAAGGCCGTGATTACCGTCTCACGGATGTCCACGGCTCCGTGGTGAAGGGGATTCTTAGCTGAAGCGCGCGGTTTGGAGTGCGCTTCAGTTAATAGCCTACCTCAGCGAGTTGGGTGCGGAGGGCTGCGACGGCGGCGGCGGCTTCTGGAGCTGGGCCCTTTTTCCAGACGCACTCGATTGTGATGCGGTCGTGGTAGCCGATTTTTTTTAGTGCCTTGAAAAACGGGCGGAAATCTTCGCCGTTCACGCCGGGTGCGGCGCGGTCTTGGTTCTCGGCTAGATGCACGTGGTGAACGGGGCCGACGCGGAGGATGTCCTCGGCGGATTCTCCGTTGCGCAGCATATGGAAAATATCGACGAGCATTTTTACCGCGGGGTGATTGGCGCGGGCGACGGCTTCGGCGCCTTCGGTGATCGTGTTGACGAGGTTGCATTCGCCGCGGTTGAGCGGTTCGACAACGAGGGTGACTCCTTGCGCCTGAGCCAGCGGGGCGAAGAGGCGGAGGGTTTCAACGTATTGTTCGAATGCGCGCACGGCGGACCAGCCCTCGGGAATCATGCGAGCGCTGGCGCTACCTACAACCATGAGGGTCAGGCCAACGTGGCGGGCGCGGCGAAAGATCGTCTCGGCGTACTGCGTGAGGGCGGGGGTATCGACGGCGGGGCCGACTATTTTGAGTCGGGCGGGTAGCAGGCAGTTGGCTGCCGGCATTGTGAGTGGGCTGGCGCGAAGCGCGGCAGCGTGGACGGCGAAGGCGGCATCGTCGGCAAACGGCAAGAGGAACTCTTGGACGTGGCCCTCGATGAAATCGAAACGGTGTGGGCCAGGTAGGGTGGCGAGGGTGGCGGGGTCGAGGCAGAGGCCGATTTGCATGGTGAAAAATAAAGCGGCGGATCCCGCGGTTGGGCAGGCACCCCTTAACCCTGACGGTCCGTGCTTTGAGGTGCGTGTTAAAAAACGGCCCGCGCCGGCCTGAGATTTTTGCTCGAGCGGCGCGGGGGTGAAGGCGGGTTAACGTGCGAACGACTTGGAGAAATCGGCGGCAGGAGCGGAGGCGACGACTTTCTTAGGCTTACGACGGGCGGAGGCGGCGGCCTTTTGGTTTAGCATTTTTTCGTAACGGGCGCCGTTTAACGGGAGCGAGATCGTTTCATCGGTCCAGGCCGACAGCAGCATCGCGTTAGCGAGTTCGATGGAGTGGATGCCCTCGGCAGCAGGGGAGAGGAGGGTGACGCCGTCGAGGATCGCAGCGGTGAAATTCTGGAGAATTTCGTTATGTTGGCCGCCATGGTTGGGGGCGCTGATGGCGACATCCCAAGTGTCGGGTTGCGCGAAACCAGCGGTGGTCTGGCGAGAAAACTCCGTCATGGGCGTCTCGTTGCGCGTGAAGGTGATCTTATCGTTTTCGTAAACGAGTTTGCCGCGCTCACCGGTGATTTCGAGGCGATTGGTGCCGGGGGCTTCGCCGGTGGAGGTGATAAATACGCCGGTGGCGCCGCTGGCGAATTCCATGTATGCGGTGACGTCGTCTTCGACCTCGATCTTGTGGTATTTGCCGAAGCCGCAGTGGGCGCGGATGCGCACAGGCATGCCGAAAATCCACTGGAATAGATCAAGATTATGGGGGCACTGGTTAAGGAGGACCCCGCCGCCTTCGCCGGCCCAGGTGGCACGCCAGCCGCCGGAAGCGTAGTAAGCCTCGGTGCGAAACCAATTGGTTATGATCCAATTTACTCGGCGGATTTGGCCGAGTTCACCGGAGCGGATGAGGTTGCGGATTTTCTGGTAATACGGGTCGGTGCGCTGATTGAACATCGCAGCAAAGATTTGTTTTTTATTTTTATGCGCCGCCAGCAGGCGTTCGCCGTCGGCTTTGTGGACGGAGACGGGTTTTTCGACCATGACGTGCAAGCCGGCCTTGAGGGCGTAGATCCCGAGTGAGGTGTGCTGGTAATGAGGAGTAGCGATGATGATGGCGTCGATAAGGCCAGAATCGATCATCTCCTCGGCGGTAGCGAAAGTTGCGACCTGCGTGAACTTGGCGCGCCGGGCGGCGTCGGGCTCAGCGATAGCGGCGAGGGTGAGGCGAGGAATTTTGCCGGCGAGGATGTTAGTGGCGTGGGCGGTGCCCATGTTGCCCATGCCGACGATACCGATGCGAACGTTGTTCATAAATGAATGAAGGGTAAGTTGAAACGCGGAAGGGGGGGGCTCCACGTCGCATGTCTACACCGGAGGCCCGCGGGCGGCTCGGCAAACATTTTTCCCGATTAAAACGTAGGTTTTAGGCAGATTTTTAAAAAAGTAGCACTTTAGGAAAAGACCCGAAAAAGCACTTGCTTAAGACCGTAGCATCCAGCTTGCTGACCCTTTAATTGTTCGGGCTGTAGCGTAGCCTGGTAGCGCGCTTGCATGGGGTGCAAGAGGTCGTGAGTTCGAATCTCACCAGCCCGACCATTCATTGAAAGTATCCGAACGTTCGGATCGTTTAACGATCCGGGATGATATCCCGAGGGTTAAACGGGTTTCGGAACCCGCGCGTTAAACGCTGCGGGAGTTTAGTTCGGATTTGCCCATTAGAAATCCACGCCGTTGGCGGATTTTTCAGCGTTTCTTCCGGGAATATAAGGGTCGTGCCAACTCTGGGCTGAGGAGGTAAAAGCGAGAACACCCCAGACGATGCCATGTGGCACCGGGAACAAATTCAGCGTTTCAGAACGCAAGCATTGAGAAACGATCAGGCCAACCAACCTTTGAGCCGATTTGAGCATCAGGAGGCGCCCGCCGGAGTTGGCCGAGGACAGCCAGGACATTCTTGACGAGATCGCGTGTAAGACCACGGTAAGATTATGGCTTCTTTTACAGTCAAACTGCCCACGTCGCTCGACAAGAAGCTCCGCGCTACGGCTCGGCGCCGCGGCGAAAGCCTCTCAATGATCGCGCGCCGCGCCTTGGAGCGGGAGATTGTGGCGGACGGACCGGATTTTGCCGTGCTTGCGGCAAAGCACCGTGGCATGTTCCGCGGCACGAGTGACCTCTCGACCCGCGAGGGTTATGGACGTTAAGCGAATCGTGGATGCAGGGCCGCTCGTCGCCTGGCTGAACCAAGCGGACCAATGGCATGAGTGGGCGTCGGAAGCGCTCACCCAAGGACGCGGGCCGCTTCACACTACGGAAATTGTGCTTGGCGAGGCTTGTTATCATTTGGGCGGCAACTCCACGCCAGTGCAGGCGCTGCTCGATTGGGTGCGTCGTGGAGCACTTGTGCTGCACCCACTTTGGCCGCAGCAACTGGCGCGCACCCAAGAATTGATGCTCAAGTTCGAGCGCATGGATGCCGCGGATGCTTCGCTCGTGGTTTTGTCTGAGCTGCATCCTCGCGCGATTGTCGTCACGGTCGATGCAAGCGATTTCCGTGCCTATCGACGCCTCCGGCGCGACTCCATTCCTCTGCTTACCCCGCAAACCAGGTGAAATCGTCCGCCGAATCGCCGGTGGGGAGCACGCGAGGCCGGCGTATCCCGGCGCGCGGGCAACGCTGATGTCCCAGATAGGGACCTCTCGGAAACGGCCGCGTCAGCATGATCCTTGATCAACGAGTTGCGTGATCGGCGTAACTTACGCAAAAGCGTTGATCGTCTTTGCGCCCGAAAATCACCCATACCTCACCCGGGGTTATGCCTTTCGGGCCAGCCGCAGCCATGAACCTGACATCACCGGCCATTAGGGTAGAACGTCACCGGGAAAGCGGAAGGAGGGATACGGCATTCTTAGCCTGCCTCTCAGGATCCTTCGCTGGTATTTCTACTTGGTTTTCGGCTCACTGCACACACCTTTTCACCTATGACATCACCCGCAGTTCACCTCCGCCGCCGTGGGATTTTGGCAGCGACGTTGGCTGGTCTGATAGTGATCGCTTCGAGTCGGAGCGCGGTGGCAGGACCGTCGGTGCGTAATTTCGACAAGGTTGCTCATTTCTTTGTCTACGGACTTCTCGCCACACTCGTAGTGCGGGCCTTGATGGGGACGAGAGCCTTTTGGGCCATCGTGATCGTTTCGGCTTTCGGGGTGAGCGATGAGTTCCATCAACATTTCACCCCTGGGCGCTCGATGGAATTCATGGATTGGGTGGCGGATACCCTCGGGGCCACGCTGGCCGTCGCGCTTTACACGTATTGGGCTTGGTATCGTAAATTACTGGAAGCGCCGCTCTGGAATACTCGTAATTCTAAATCAGCGGAAAGCTCCGCCTAATGTCCATGACTCCCGACTCCGCCTCTCTCCGTATCGCGACCCTCACCGCTGAAATCCGGCGGCACGATGAACTTTACCGTAACCGCGCGCGGCCCGAGATCGGAGACTTTGAATACGATGCGCTCAAGCGCGAACTGGAAGAACTTGAGCGTCAGTTTCCCGCGCTCGTGGTGGCGGATTCCCCGACGCAACGCGTGGGCGATGACCGAGCCGAAGGTTTCGTACGGACCAAGCATCGCCTGGCGATGACCACGCTCGACAACACCTATGACGAGGGCGAACTGCGCGATTTTGATACGCGTCTCTCTAAGCTTTTTGGCCGTGAGGACCTCCTGTACTCGGTTGAGCCCAAGATCGACGGCGCCTCGATCAGTGTAACTTACGAAAACGGCAAACTCGTCCGTGCCGTCACGCGCGGCGATGGCGAGGAAGGCGATGACGTCACCGCCAACGTGAAAACCATCGCGCATCTGCCCCACACCCTGCGTATACCGGCCGATCATACGACGACACCCGTTCCCGCCCTAGTTGAAATCCGTGGCGAAATTTTTCTGCGATTTTCCGAATTTGCCCGCATCAATCAGACTCAGGAAGAAGCCGGACTCGAACCGTACGCGAATCCGCGTAACCTAGCCGCGGGCACGCTCAAGCTCTTGGATGCGGGCGAAGTGCGCGCCCGCGGGCTTGAAATTGTGCTCTACGGCTTTGGCGCCCTAGAGCCGCAGGGCGTGTTGGCCTCGCAGTCCGAGGGGCACGCGGCCCTCGCGCAGTGGGGGCTGCCCACCCTTGAGCACCGGCGCACGGTGCGCGGGATTGAGGCGGTGGTGGCGGCGATTCGCGAACTCGATCAGCACCGCTCGACGTTGCCGTATGCGACCGATGGTGCCGTGGTGAAACTCGATGACTTCGCGCTGCAACAACAGGCAGGCTTTCGCGGGGAAGGTCAGAGTGCGCGGAAACTTTCGCCGCGCTGGGCGTGTGCCTATAAATTTGCGCCGGAGCGGGCCGAGACGCGACTTAAGGCGATCACGATCCAAGTGGGCCGTACGGGGGTGTTAACCCCGGTGGCTGAGCTTGAGCCCGTGCAACTAGCCGGCACGACGGTGGGGCGCGCTACGTTGCACAACCGCGACGAGATCGCGCGCAAAGATATCCGGGTCGGCGATACGGTTTACGTGGAGAAAGCCGGTGAAATTATTCCGGTTGTGATTGCGGTGAACCTGTCCCGCCGAGGACCGGAGTGCGCGGCTTACGTATTTGCTGAAACCTGTCCGGTGTGTAAGAGCGCCACCGTGCAGGTGGCGGGCGAAGTTGCGATTCGTTGCCCGAATCCTGAGTGCGCGGCGCAACTGGTGGGCCGGCTCGATTATGTTGCGGGTCGCGGGGTACTTGACCTTGAAGGACTGGGTGGGGTGGTGGCGGAGAAGTTAGTCACAACGGGAGGGGTGCGGGATATGTTTGATCTATTTGCCCTAGAAGCGGGTTCGCTGGGTGCGATGAACTTGGGGACCGTGGAGGCGCCGCGTATCTTGGGGGTGAAGAACGCGAAGAAGATCGTTGATGCGATTGCCCGGGCCCGGGGCTTTGACCTAGGGCGGTGGTTGTTGGCTTTACAGATCCGCGATGTGGGGGGAGCGACGGCGCAAGATATCGCGGCCGCGCACGGCACCCTGGAAGCGGTGGCGCACTCGGAAATTTTGCCGCGACTGGCGCGCTTGGCGGATGTCGTCGAGACGATGAGCGGGGTGAGTCCGCGCTCGCGGTTGCACCCGCCGAAGGATGAGGCCGAGCGGCAGGAGCGGGCAGAGCGTTACGCGGCGCTGGCCGGCGAAAAAGCGGAGCTAGAAGCGATCCGTGAACGTACCCCGGGGGCGGAAAAAATCGGCGCCGAAGTGGCGCGTCATACCGTGGCATTTTTTGGCTCGGATCGCGGTCAGCGCGCGCTGCGGCGTTTGGCTGATTTGGGGATTACGCCGGTGGCCGCACGACTGGCGACGGCGCCGGTGGTGGGAGTTTTTTCAGGTAAAACCTTTGTGCTCACGGGCACGTTGCCGAGCCTGTCGCGGGAAGCGGCGGCGGCTAAGATCGAAGCTGCCGGGGGAAAGGTGAGCGGCAGTGTGAGTAAAAAAACGAGCTACGTCTTGGCCGGTGAAGAAGCCGGTTCGAAACTAGAAAAAGCGCAGGCGCTTGGGGTGCTCGTGATCGACGAGGCGGAGTTAGTCCGCTTGCTCGGGGGCGGGTTGAGCGGCGGCGGATAAGGGCCGGTTTAGCCGCCGAGTTTGAAGCTCGCGCTTACTTGGAAGACGGCGCTCACGATGGCGAAGGCGATGAAACCGACAAACGTGAATACGCCCCCGAGGACGACTCCGGCCACCACTTTAGTGAAAAAGTTGAGCTGGCTGGTGATAATTTTTTGGTAGGCCTGGGCGATCTGTTTTAGGCTGGGCACGACGTTGCCGGTGTTTTCACCGATGGCGAGGCGGTCGAGGACGAGGTCAGGGAAGCAGCCGGTACGCGTCATGGCGACCGAGAGTGATTCCCCTTCGAGCACTCGGGCGGTAGCGGTTTTGAAGGCCTCGCGGTGCACGTGATTAGTGATTTGTTTTTCCGTCATGCGGAGGGCCTCGGAAGCGGTGATGCCGTTTTCAAGGAGTACGGAAAGGGTCTGGCTGAAGGAAAATACGGTCTGGGCGACGAGGAACGGCCCGATCAGGGGCAGTTTTAGAAGCCACGCATCGGTCTGAGCGCGGCCGGCGGACGTCTGTCGCCAGGCGAGAAAGGAAGTGAGGGCGATGACGATGGCTACCACGCTCATGATGCCCCAGATACTGAGAGCGAAATTGGAGGCGCCGATTAGCAGCTTGGTGGAGGTGGGCATCTTGCCGCCAAGGGAGCTGAGCAAAGTCTGCAGGCGGGGGAGGAGGAACGTGAGGAAAAATAAAATCACGCCGCCGGAGACGAACACCATGAACACTGGGTAGGCGAGGGCCGACATGAGCTGGCTGCGGAGTTCGCGTTGCTCGACCAAGTGGGCGATGAGTCGATCGAGGGTGTCGTTTAGGGATCCGGTGGCTTCGCCAGCTTGGATCAAGTTGAGGGTGGCGCTATCGAAGACCTCGGGGTAATGGCCGAGGGCGCGGGAGAGCGGGGCGCCCTCGCTGATGCGTTCCCAGACGCCGGCGCAGAGGGTGCGCAGGCGGGGTTCCTTAATGCGGGTCGAAAGGAGGCGGACGGCTTCGCCGGCGGAAAGGCCGCTACTGGTGAGATCGTGGAGTGATTCGAGAAACGGCAGGCGCTCGGCGCGGCGCGGGGTTTGAGCGTTGAAGCGAGCGGTGGATTTGGGGGTGCGTTTGACTAGAGCTTGGCCCCCTTTGCCGACGGGGCCGGCTTGTAATTCGGTGACGGTGGAGACTTGGAGGCCGCGGGCGGAGAGGAGGCGCAGGGCATCTTTACGGCTCGAGGCTTCGAGTGCGGCGGAAACAGATTGGCCGGCACGGTCGCGGGCGCTGTAGGCGAAGCGGGCCATTTTACTTTTCCACCACGGTCACCACGCGGAGGACTTCCTCGAGGGTGGTGTAGCCGGCTTTGACTTTTTCCCAGCCGCTTTGGCCGAGGGTGCGCATGCCTTGTTTGCGAGCGGCCTGCGTGAGAGTGCGCGTGCTCTCTCGCTTTAGAATGAGTTCGTGCAGTTCGTCGTTGAGCCGGAAAATTTCGAACAGGCCGATGCGGCCGCGGTAGCCGGTGCCGCGGCAGCGGTCGCAGCCAACGGGGTGTTTGAGGGCGGAGATGAGTTCGGCTTCAGCGGGGTCGCACTCGAGGATAGCGAGGGTTTCCAAGAGTTTTACTTTGCTGATGGGTTCGGGCTTGCAGCAGTTCGGGCAGAGGCGGCGGACAAGACGCTGGGCGATGACGAGCTCGATGGCGGAGGCGACGAGGAACGGCTCGATGCCCATGTCGACCAGACGGGTGATGGCGCCGGGGGCGTCATTGGTGTGGAGGGTGGAGAACACCAAGTGACCGGTGAGGGAGGCGCGGATGGCGATTTCGGCGGTGTCTTTATCGCGGATTTCACCGACCATGATAACGTCGGGGTCTTGACGCAGAATGGAGCGCAGGGCACTGGCGAAGGTGAGGCCGATCTCGGAGCGGATCTGCATCTGGTTAACGCCGGGGACTTCGTATTCGATGGGGTCCTCGACGGTGATGATGCGCAGATCAGTGGAATTGATTTTGCGCAGGAACGCGTTGAGTGAGGTGCTCTTGCCGGAGCCGGTGGGGCCGGTGACCAAGATGATGCCGTGGGGATAATCGAGCACGCTGATGATTTGGGCCTGTTCGTCGGGGCTCATCCCCAAGCGATCCATGGTGTAGGCTTCCTTTTTCTGATTGAGCAGACGCAAGGAAACGGACTCGGCGTAGATGGTGGGCGCGGTGGCGACCCGGATGTCGAGGACGGTGTTGTTGGCCTTAAAATTGATGCGGCCGTCCTGGGGCAGGCGTTTTTCGGAGATATTCAGGCGCGCCATGATTTTTAGGCGCGAGATGATGGCGTCCTGAAAGCGCAGGAGATTTTCCGGCACGGGCACGGGCACAAGGAGGCCGTCGACGCGGTAGCGGATGCGCAGTTGTTC
>Ga0136642_1000673_pt1 | contig 16549 bp, 15 predicted proteins | sample LowCatLa1302831Y_FD_115313 | JGI IMG/M metagenome (GOLD analysis project Ga0136642, IMG submission 115313) | Freshwater microbial communities from Lower Cathedral Lake, Yosemite National Park, California, USA - 13028-31Y | ecosystem: Environmental > Aquatic > Freshwater > Lake ... | reverse complement strand
TAACTATTGGTACTCGATTTTTGGTGTAGCTGTTCCAACCAGAAAATTTTAGAAATCTAAGATTTTATTTTACATTATATTATGTGTAAAATATAATAAAAAACAATATACGTATTATACTCCAATATTAATAAAGTATTAACAAAATGGATTTTTTAAGCGAGGAACAACAACATATTCTATCTGAAGTAAAATCGGGTAAAAATGTTGTTGTCGATGCCTGCGCTGGATCTGGTAAAACTACACTAATTTTATATACAGCGAAAGAATTGAGTCGGCGAAAATTCCTACAAATGACATATAATTCGATGTTACGTCACGAAGTTGCAGAACGTGTTAAAAAAAATAGTGTGAAAAATATGACCGTTCATACGTTTCATAGTTTGGCAGTAAAACATTACTATTCGACCGCATATACTGATCGTGGGTTACGTTATATAATGTTAAATGATTTAAGACCGAAAATGCCTATTGAAAAATTCAATATATTGGTAATTGATGAAGCACAAGACATGACATTTTTATATTTCATGTTCTTATCCAAAGTAATTCGTGACATGGGTTCTCCTATCCAATTATTAATTTTGGGGGATTATATGCAGGGCTTATATGAATTTAAAGGAGCGGATATTCGATTTTTAACATTGGCACATTTGATATGGAAAGATAATCCTGCTTTAAAAACAGATAAATTTAGTCTATGTACGATGAAAATGTCTTATCGTATAACGAATCAAATGGCTTGTTTCATAAATCAGGCTTTACTTAATGAAAATCGGATAGATGCTTGTAGGGATGGACCACAAATTGTATATGCTAGTAATAATTCGTATAATCTAGAGAGAACAGTTATAGCAGAAATATTAAAAATATTAGAAAATGGTGGAAAACCAAATGAAATTTTCGTTATCGGTGCATCGGTAAAGGGCGTGAATAGTAAAATACGTAGTTTGGAAAATTGCCTTGTTGAAAAAAATATTCCTTGTCACGTACCAATGATGGATGGAGATAAAGTTGATGAACGTGTAATCAATCGAAAAATAGTTTTCGCTACATTTCATACCGTAAAGGGTAGAGAACGAAAATATGTTTTTGTGGTTGGATTTGATAATTCTTATTTTATTTATAATGCAAGAACAGCACCACGTGATAAATGTCCGAATACGTTATATGTCGCTGCTAGTCGTGCGAAAGAAACATTATATTTATTAGAACAATGCCAGTATCAATATGACCGCCCTCTTGAATTTTTACAAATGTCCCATATTGACATGGTGAATTCTGACTTTATTCAGTTTCGTGGAGTACCTCGTACTAATTTTTTCATAGATCCTGATGCCGAACAACGAGAACTCGATATTCGAAACAAACACATGTTAACACCAACTGAATTAATCAAATTTTTATCTGAATCTGTTATTGAAGAAATATCGGAATTAATAGATCGCGTTTTTATTGCCGAAAACGACCCAGCTACTTGGATAGAAATTGATATTCCAAATATTATTGAGACGAAAGAGGGTTATTTTGAAGAAGTCAGTGATATAAATGGTATTGCGATACCGTGCATGTATTATGACTATTTAGAGTCCGCATTTTCCAATGACGAATCATCATTAGAATCAGAACAGTATAAAAATGTATTATATTCTATTATTCGAGAAAACGTACAAACAATGAGGCCGGAAAAGCACGGATTTTTGAAAAATATTGTGAAAAATCTTCCTGAAAAAATGGAGACTATTCAAGATTATTTATATATCGCTAATATTAGTTTGGCGACACAAGAAAGGCTCTATTCTCGGTTGAAACAAATAGAAGAAGATGAGTATAATTGGATAACAGATGCGATGTATGAAAAATGTAAAGAGCGATTACGAAATACAGTTGGATTAGATTGTCAAAACCAGAAACCTAAAATTGAAGAAACGATTATTCATCAATCGAACCACGAACAGCATTCGCATATTGATGTTTTTCTAAAACAGTATTTTGAACCTCATAATTTATTCCGTTTTACAGCAAGAATAGATTTAATGGGTGATGAATTTATATGGGAATTGAAATGTACTCATAAGTTATCCATGGATCATTTATTACAAGTTATTATTTATGCGTGGTTATGGAAAATGTTACCTGATAATTTCGAAAAACCATTGAGAACTTTCAAAATAATTAATATTCGAACAGGGGAAATTCAGAGATTAAATGCCACAAGTGAAGAGATAGATATAATAATGTTAGCTCTATTAAGAAGCAAATTTTTGGAACCAGAAATTAAAACAGATGAAGAATTTATAAGTGATTGTGTAAATAGATAAAAAAATAATATTGAGTTTTTTATCTATCAAGGTGTTACTTGTTGTGATAGCATTTCTGGTGTTGGTAATGGCTCGACTATAAATGATTGTAGGCATTCCCATACTTTTGCGGCCTCATCCAAAGAAAATGCTCCTCTTCTTTGTGCAAGATTCAAAAAAGAGACCATTAAATTCAGTGCAACATTTTGATCTGTTACCGCGATATCGACTAAACGTGTTTCTGGTGTAGTAGTGGTTGTATCAATATCCATGGGAGATTCAGTAGCTTCTGACATTTTATTCTATTGTTTTCATATTTTTATATTGTTTTATGTCTTCTACATTTTATTTGTCGACAGATTTTTCCATTATTTAATTCCGCTCCACAAATATATAGGTAACAACCATTCCCTGTTTTGCACTTATTTGCATTCCACGCCTTACTTGCTTCATCAAAATCGATTTCGACTTCTAATTCTGGCTTTATATTTTTTGATTGACTTCTCGTAATCATTTATGTATTATGTGTTATGTATTTACTATTATAATATTTCAATTTTTTCTACAACGATGGGTTCCTTTATTTCTACGTCTTCCTCGAGAACAACGTCTATATTTCCTCGTTTTTATGGATTTTTTAGATAAGTTCTCTTTGATTCGTTTTTCAGAAGGATAAAAAGGAGTTGAACCAACACTTGATCTTCGAATGGGTTCTACCATGGGCTGGAGTTTTTCCGAATCTTCATTATCTAAATAGTTCATAATATACACCTTTGGACATTTAAAATGGGACAAATTTAAGTTGTTTCAATGTGATTAGATTACAAAATTAGTTAAATATAATGAAAATTATATAAATATTTTTTATTATATATAGTATCGTAATGGATGATAAAACGAAAATTAAGGAATTAGCAGAAGAGAATGCTAAACTAAAAGAAGAATTACAAGTAACTAAAGAACATCTTAAAAAATATACAGCACCTTCATACAAAAAGGAATATTATGAAAAGAATAAAATTGTTATTAACGAACGAAATAAAAATTATAAACCTACACCTGAACAAAAAAAAGAATATAACAGAAAAGAATATTTGAAAAGAAAAGAAAAAATAAAAAAAGAGACTGATGAAAATATTTAGGAATATATTAAGAAATTACTTAAAAATAAAATGTTTAGTAAGTATATAGGATGGAAAATCCAAAAGATAAACCGCCTGAGTTTTTCAAATCCACCAAAACCTCGCTGAAAAGCATACTGAAACATCCAGAAATAAATACAACCAAAATTAATGATGTGGTTATCAAGGCACATAAAATCGTTATTCATACTTTACAATTTCTAAAATTATATATGCTTCACCATTACGAAACAAATAATCACATATTGCCTGAGATTGATAAGGTATTAATTTTGAATGTTATGAAAGTGGTTTGTGGCGAAAAGCATACCAACACTGGAAAACCACCCAAGAAAGAAACAATTGAACTAAAAGACAAACTTACTACATTTTATACAGAGCACTACAACCCATATACGCAACCAGAACAATTGGATTATGAATATATGAGTAATGTATTATTATACTTAAGTGGGGATATTATGACTATGTATGAAAATAACATCCAATTACATTATGTGGATTACGTGGAACGATTTGTAAATGTTGTTTGGAAAAAGAAGATGATTGTTGAAAAGATACGAAAAATATTTCCTACCAAAAAAGAAAGGGAAGCACGAATTAGACATTTGGAAAAGGAACTGCGAAAAATAAAGAATGATTTATTGAATGTTGATAATAGTGTTGCTTATACATCACAACCATATTACCATAGTTGGATTACTCAACAAAAGAAACATATTTTACCGAACAAAGAGAAATTCCAAAAACAAAGTATCTATTATGATTTGAAATGTAAACCGATGGATTATTTTCCCTGTATGATTGCGATGATGAAACAAGTGGAAAATGAGTTGGAAACTATAAGCAATGTATTTCCATTGCGAAGCAGTATTGCACCTGGTTATATTCGTTTAGATACAATTACATTAGTCTATTTGCTTTTACGAAAAGAACAAGGAAATAAAGGTGATTTTAACAATAAAGGAAATACCAAGAAGCACGAAGATAAAATATGGAAATTCTTTTTTCGCACAGAAAAGAAGGTGTTTCGTAAGACAACCTACTCCTTCCATCATATGATTTCTACCGATGGTATTGGAGTAAGTGTTTTATTTTTACGTGATGACTTGGTAGGGGAAAGATTACCAAGCGCTAAAAAGGGTATATCTCGTGAATTGTATATTGATGAACTGAATGATTATTCTGCGTTACAAGACAAGAAGATTGTTGGCGTCGATCCGGGAAAAGAAGATTTGATTTATTGCGTGGACAATGCTTCCAAAGATGCGAATATATTTCGTTATTCACAAAACCAACGAAGAAAGGAAACCAAAATGAAAAAATACAACAATATCATTCTTGCTATGAAAACCAATAAAATACAAGGTGAAGGAACGAATAAAAGTGTTATTGAATATGAAACCGAGTTATCTAATTACAACCGCAAGACACTTCAAATAGATAAATTTAAGACCTACATAAATGAGAAGAACCGAATAAATAATATATTATTTGATTTTTATGCGAAGCATTTGTTTCGTAAATTAAAGTTTGGTAAGCATATCAATATCAAACGTAATGAACAACAGATTATTAGCAATTTTAGGAAAATATATGGTAACCCAGATGAGGTTGTTATTTGTATAGGTGATTGGGAACAACGCCAACAAATGAAATACAAAGAACCAACATTAGGAATAGGAATGCGAAGTTTGCTTCGTAAGAATAAATATAAGGTGTTTTTGGTTGATGAATTTAGGACATCTTGTAAATGTTCAAATTGTGATGGAGGAGTATGTGAAAAGTATATGGTAAGAAAAAATCCAAGACCAAAACCAAAGAAGAATAAGGAAAATCCAAAGAAAGAAAGAAAATACGATGAAATGCGGTTGGTTCACGGGCTACTACGCTGTAAGAGCGGTTGTGGTGAGTGGAATAGAGACCGCAATGGTTCATCAAACATCTACAAGATAGCATATCAAGCAATACATAAATTGGAAAGACCAAGTTATCTATGTAGGGAAATAAAAAGTAATCAAGCAGTTTTACCGAATTGCTATAAACAAAATATACTACAAGTCAGTAAAGACTAAACTTTGAACCTCTTTATTATGGGATTTTGTCCCATTTTAAATGTCCAAAGGTGTATAATTATGTCATATATTATGTTTCAACCAAAGTTCTCTAATTTGTATTTACAAATTTGTCATAAGTAATAATTATAGATGACCCATTTGGAGTAGCAATATGTCCTTCTGCTGTTTTAGAACATCCAGTCGGTAAAATAGGAATATTACTACTATTTGTAGGAAGGATATTATAAATTTGTGGAGAGTTATTTTCTAGTTTCATTTCTGCAAATATAATTGGTATTCCATCGCTATCTACTATATTCATGGATGAATTTCTAGCAAAACCTTTGGGGAATACCATTCGGTTAGCACTATCTAATATGAGATAATAATAAATTGGCGCAATTGGTTCTGGTGTTGGTGTGGGTTCTGCGGCGGGTTCTGCGACGGGTTCTGCGACGGGTTCTGGTGTGGGTTCTGCGACGGGTTCTGGTGTGGGTTCTGGTGTGGGTTCTGCTGCGGGTTCTGCTGCGGGTTCTGCTGCGGGTTCTGGAGTGGGTTCTGTGACGGGTTCTGCGACGGGTTCTGTGACGGGTTCTGGTGTGGGTTCTGCGACGGGTTCTACGTGAACCGCTTTTAAACCAAGCTTGGTAATAATATAATTTTCTACGGCGGAATGATATTCTTCGTGTACGTCAGCAGGTAAAATAAACTGTAATTCAGAAACATCAATAAGTGAATCATCATATAACAAAACACGTACTTTATGTCTACCATTAGAATCAGTTTCTACAGGAAAATATTTAAAACCCGATTTAATATTTTGGAAAGGTGGTATTTTTTTAGGATTAAATGAGATAAGTTCAGAAAGGTTTTCAATAGACATTATATATAATATTTATAAATATTATATATCATTATAATTACAGTTTCTAGATTTTCAAATTCAAAACATTTTTATATTTTTCTTGCATCAAATCTACTAAAGTTTCGGCTTTTATAATCTTATTTTGTTTCAATAATTCAGCACCTTCCTGTATGAAATCTTTGGAATTACGGATTAAAAATTCGGCATATCCATAAGCATCATTAATAAGAGCAGCCACTTCCGTATCAATAATTTCCTTATATTTCTCACTATTACTTGGATAAATCAAGTTTTTCCCCATTCCATAATAGCATATCATGCGTTCCGCCAATTTCAAAGCCTCTTCGAAATCATTAATTGCCCCTGTACTTACCGAAACACCATAAAACACTTCTTCCGCAATACGCCCTGCTAACAAAATCATCAAATGCTCGAATAAAGCCTCTCGTGTCAAGATATCGAAATTCGAGGATTCAAAAACAGTATATGCTGGACTCTTGGGTGCGGATAAATTGATAACAACCTTTGTCATTTTCGAATGATGTTTACATAAAAGTCCTACCAATGCGTGTCCTAATTCATGAATTGCGATTTGGTCTACCATGCTTTTCGTGAATTGATGTTCGTTGGGCTGCCATCCTACCATCATCTTATTCATGACTACTTCCAAATCATCGCTGGTGAATTGTGTGCGATCATATCGTAATGCATTTAACATTGCCTCATTCATTAGATTTTCGATTTGTGCTCCTGATAAACCATTTGTTAATTCAATAACATCCTCCATTTTTACAGTTAAATCATATGGTTTTCCTTTACTATGAATATTTAAAATAGCACGGCGGGTAGCAAGGTCAGGATTTCCAATAAAAATACGTTTATCCACTCTACCCGGTCTTAATAATGCACTATCTAATAAATCCGCTCGATTTGTTGCTCCGATTAAAAAAATCCCCGATGTGTTTTTGAATCCATCCAATGCAACCAATAATTCATTCAGAGTGCTATCTCGTTCATTACCAGATACATCTCCATCCTTCGATCGCTTTCGGCCTAAAGCATCAATTTCATCAATAAATACAATACAGGGAACATTATCTTTTGCCAATTTGAATAATTCACGAATACGACTCGCACCAACACCCACATATTTCTCTTGAAATTCCGAACCAGATACAGCAATAAATCCAGTTTTAGCTTCACCCGCCAATGCTTTTGCCAAAAGTGTTTTACCATTACCAGGCGGGCCTTCTAAAATAAGCCCCTTTGGCACACGCACATTATATGGCTGGTATTTTTTGAAATTGGATAAAATATCAATGCATTGCTCGAGCTCTTTTTTTATATTATCATATCCACCTACATCTTTGAAAGACACCGAAGATTTGGTAACAACTTCGAAATTCTCCGACTTTTGGCCTTTTATTTTACGATTAAATACTGGTTCCTCATCATCATCTCTTTTATCTCCAGATAGACGTTCATACATTTCTTTATTCATGATTATTCTTATACCCCCACGTCGTTGATGTGGTGATTTAGATGTTTCAGGTGTGGGTCTTAATACTTGTTTGATATCTTCTTGACTAACCGTCTGATTCATTTGTTTCAAAATTTGGGTTAATAAATCATCATCATCGTTATCAAATTCATCATCGATATCTTGGTCGGTATCGTGGTGTTCGAATAATCTCGGGTTTAATATTGCATCACCTTGTTCTGTAATATTTCTAGAGTTCAAGCGTTTCAAATAATGTTCGTAATAATTTTTGGAAAAGGGGTATTTGTTTAAATTGCCGTGTGTGTATAAATTCAAAGGGGGTTGTCTATTTACTTGTCGATAACAAGTAATCGGCCAAAAACTATTAACACTTACAAAAAAACATACTATGTTGATAAAATTCATTGATATCATCATATAATATATATCTAGTAAATTCTAATTCAATTTACGAGATATATTTATCTTGAGGGTCTAACATAAAATATTGAGTGATGCTAATTTGGATTTCAAATTATTTGTGACGTTTTTCAAAGTATTCGTTGTAGATTTCAATTCTGTGCTAGCTTGTTGAATAAATACTACATCTGGGTCATTTGCCATTGCAATACTTATCCCTTGTTCGCATAAAATATTCCAACTATCAATAGTATCGACTGATTTGGTAATAATATTTTTTTCGATCGTACTTAATTTGGCATCAACCAACGTGGGGTTCGATGATGGATCGACGAAATATTGTATATATTGCATTGCACAATTGACTTCATCCATGACACCTTGGATGACAATTTTGGCATCGTGTGCGGATTTTGGTAATTGAATTTGGCTTGTTGCAAAAACGGTTTCTTTGAATTTACCGAAAACATTGGATAGATTCACGATTTTTTGTAATGCAATCGATATCGATGTCAAAAACGTGACATCCGTAATAATATTCACATTCTGTAATTTGGTAATAAATCCTGTGAATAATTCACTCAAGTCATCAGCTGCGGATGCGAATTCATTGAAACCTTCTATATCCACATTGAGTTCCATTTGTTTGGAATCCGTGGCGATTTTACTTGCGGCTTGGAAAAGTGCCGTATAGTCATCAATAGACCCTTTGCCATGAAAATCAGAACATTGAATTTCCGCTGCATATCCACGAATTTGATTCAATAAAATCTCTGTTGGACTATTGGGTGGTGATTCATCATCATATGTTGTAATAGTATTTGTCAAGTTCTCTGAAATATTTGGATCATATAATTCAGGATGTGTAGAATCAAATGTAACACGAGTAATTTGAGTACCATCAGCAGCCTTTCCTTTTTTGGTAACAATCTCATATCCAACACCATCAACCACTGTATAAGTTATATCACTTACTATAGGAATTACCACCGGTATGGTATCATCACAGGATACATCGAATAAGGAGTTGGAGTTAGATATGTTGGCGTGCACGGTATTTGAGGATACATCCACGGTGAAATTAGAGGATAAGTCAATATGGAAGGAATTAGAGGATACGTTGGTAGGAAGGTGGGTGTTTCCGATTGTGTTAGAAGGTTTGTGCGAATTACCGCTTCCATCGCTGTTGGATTGCCGAGGAGAGCTAGGCGTGTTGTTATTGGAAGCGTCTGTTCCATTATTGTCACCGTTTGATGGCATTATACTAATAATCGATACTAAAAAATACTCGAAAATAATTATCTAAACTAAACGCATCTATGCAGTGTGATTTCACAAATGTAGATATAATACTACATTTGTGATTTTTATTTTTTATGATTATACAAAATGTGACTTTGAAGATATGTATGTGAATACGACGTTGAAGATATATATGTGGATATATGTACGTGAATACGTAGGTGTGGGTGAGAGTGTGTAAAATATATTGTTTCTAATTAGAAACACTTAACATGGAGTTTGTGATTTGTACTGTTGATGATTGTTGCTGGATATTATGTTTACGAATACAACCTCGTTTATGTGCGGCCAATGCTTTCAAATTATTGCCCGAAAAACTTTTGCATAAATCACATTTTAACCCCTGTTTCTGAATAGGAGCGGAATACTTGGTGGATAAAAATTTATCCAAAGATGGGAATCGAATTTCATCTATTTGTGAGAGAACTTTCTTTTGACATTCTTTAAAAACATCGACAACTGCGGTTTTCTGTGTCATAAATAATTGATATTCGTTATTAATGGAATCCAATACATCCTTGGGAATGACACACTCATTCTCATTAGAACCCGATGTTTTAAATTGACGTAATTTATTCGAGAGACTATCAATAATATCAACCGCAACTTCTATTTTATATGGGTTATACTCCATATTATGGACGAAAACAATGACGTTGTTGTTATGAATTTCTACCTGATAGTTCTTTTTCGCAGAAAAACCACTTTTCTGTGACACAAAGATACCACTGGTATTCAATTCATCAATTTGTAGCATGAAATTTTGAATATCATCCGCATCCACATTCATTTCCACATCTCTGTTCTCTATCAAAATGTTATTTTTACGGAATCGTTTCATCAATATCGTCCCATTTCCACAATAGGTCGATCCATGAGTCGATTTCACTTCGGCAGTATTATACATTTTGGTAAGAATAGAGGATAGTTGACGATTACTATATTGCTGTGATACTTGAGTATCTTGAAAACGTGTCATTAGAGAACCCAACTCATCCACAATCTTGGTTTGGAGAGTTTGGGAATTTTGAGAACTTTCTTTCAATGTATTAATATTGGTATTAATACGGTCTTCGCTTGCAGAAATAAACGAATACATGGGTTGTTGAACGTTTTGTAACATCATCGATGATTTCACCTCAAAATTAGATAGAAATTCTTTGATAGATTGATTATCCGCTGTTTTCAATAATGTTTGTGTATCTTCGGTAATGGATTTATGAAAAGTTTGGAGATATTCATTCATTTGATTGAGAACCTGTGTCTGATTTTTGGGGAGAATATCGGACAAAATCGCTGATGTTTTATCCACCAAAACACTATTATTTTTCTCTAACAACGGGAGAACTTTTTCCGTGGTATTAGATTGGACGATATCACGAACATCTTGGATGTATTCTGTTTTAATTTCCACGAACTTCATTACCATCTTTGTAATAATATCTGTATTCATTGTTGAAACCACAGTTGCAAGTGAAGAAATCGTATCTTTTATTTCTTCTATTTGCTGTGAGTTCTCTGTCAAAGAGGAAATCATTCTGGATTGCATTGTAGATGATAGTGTTTGATTTGAATCATATATTAATTTTTCAAACAAATCCAGAAATAATAGGTTGATAGACTCGAAACAGATGTTTGGGTTCGCTTCATAAAAGCTACAAATACGGGGATTAGAAATCTCTAACTTTCGCATTATAACTTGTTCTGAGATAATATTTATATACTTATAACTCATTGTTTTATGCCAAAACTCAGGAACTTTTTGAATTTGTATCCGAATCAGAATCTTCAGAAATAGATGGAGAGAACCTTTTTTTGGAGGATAATAATCCCGATATTTGCTTGTTTTTTTTGAAAATAGTTTTATTCAAATCCTCGTTTTTATTTTGTAAAAAATGAAGTCTGTTTACATGGTCGGATTGTTTATTATTGTGGTCGGCTTGTGCCATTATTAGTTCTTGTTGTAATAGATTATATTTATCCGATAATTCATCGTATTTTTGTTTCAAAGCATGGTTTTCGAGTGACATGTGGTATATATATAATCGGTGATTTCTCATTTTTATAATTTTTATGGATATATTTATATTTTGCCTAAAGTTTTTGGCGTGGCTGCATTTCTGGTTTGGGGTTTTTCACAAATTTACAAATGTGATTACAATCGAGTGGTTGTGATTTTTGTGATTTACAAATGCGGGTTTGTAAATACAAATACTGACTGCATTTATGGTCTAAAACAATTTAGCATTCGAATTAATTTGTCTGCTTAAAAAATTTTATTGGGGTATTATATGTCTACTCAGACAAACCCGACGATGAGCACCCCATATCCTTACTACGACCCTAACGAAATCTTATCTGCTATGCAGAACCAAACTTTGAATAATAGCATCTCCCACGGAACTACAAAAATAATGGAAAGTATTGCTGGCACTAACCGTAATTTCACCACTGAAATGAATGATGTTGGTAAAGATGTTACACAATCCGCATTGGGTCTCCGTGATGCCATTGAACGTGGAAATTCATTCAATACCAATGCACTTAATGAAACCAATCGTTATTTGACCAATCAAATTAATAATGTTGGTAAAGATGTTACACAATCCGCATTGGGTCTCCGCGATGCAATGGAACGTGGAAATGCATCCAATGCCACCGCAATTGAACGCACTGCTGCCGTAAATGGTGCAGCAATCGAACGCACTGCTGCAGTAAGCCAAACTGCAATTGAACGTGTTGCTGGCGAAGGTCGTTTGACAACCACTGTTGTTGATGCTGCAAGTCGCCAAGCTGCTGCTGACAGTGCCCGTGATATTATGCGTGCAGTCGACCACACAGGTGCTGCAGGTGTATCCGCAACTGAACGCAATGGTTCTCAACTTGCAGTTGCTATTGAACGTAATGGTGCCAATGGTGTTAATGCCACACAAATGAATGCCACTACTTTATTAGGCACTGTTGAACGCATTGCTGGTGAAAACAGAGTTCAAACTCTTATTTCGGCTGGTGTTACAGATTCAAAACTCACTGATGTTCGTCATAGTATTTTGAATGATGTCAATCGTTCTTGCAATGAAATACAAACAACGGGCGTTCAAAATTTCAATGTTCTCAATAAAGCAGTCACTGATTCTGCTTGGGAACAACGAACTGCCACTGCTGTTGGATTTCAACACTTAGGTGAAGAACATCTTCGTTCAAAATCGGAACTTGCCATGCAAGCATCCAATAATTATTCAAGCGCTCTTCTTGAAACCCAAAAATTAGGTGCTCGTAGCGCAGACCATTATTCCAGTCTTTTGTTGGAACAACAAAAACTCAAGGAATATTTGTCAAGCAAAGGTGATAACCAATTCGCAATGACTCAACTTGAACTCCAAAAGGTCAAGGAAGGTCTTGCTTGCCAAGCTGCTAATCATTTCGCTGTCAGTCAATTAGAAGCCCAAAAGAACCGTGAAGCCATCCAAATGCAATTAGCCGATGCCAAATATGAAGCCCTTAAGAGCCAACAATATTTGACCGACAAAATGGGTGAATGCTGCTGTGAAGTCAAGGAAAAGATGGACCTTATTGACAGAGACCGTCTCCGTGATAACCTTATCGTTTCAAGAGATGATAATAATCTTCTTAAGATTCTTGAACTCAGTGGTGGATTAGGATATGGACGTGGTGGTTATGACCGTGGCGACCGTGGTGACCGTGGCAGACGTTGAGGGGGCGGCGGAATACTAAACGATCCAAATACTGAATTCGATGCTCAGTCCGACCCTATACCAAATAATATAGAAGACCCTATAGGTCGTGGTAGAACATTTCGTAGAAATCATAGACGAAGCCATAGAAGTCGCAGTAGCTCAAGTAGTGATAGTGATTCAAGTCGCTCGTCTAGTAGTTCATCCAGTAGTTCATCCAATTCGTCCACCATTTCATCCATGTATTCACATAAACATCACCATAAAAAACAGGAAGAATGTATCATTATTAATAACGATGCATCTGGTGTGGTAATAGATAGTGATCCTAAATGCAATAAACGAATTACCATCGTTATTGTTGCACCCACTGGACCAACAGGTGCTACTGGGTATAATGGACCATCTGGTGATATTGGCGTAACAGGACCACAAGGAGACCAAGGACCAACTGGATTTACAGGACCACAGGGGGGTACTGGTGTAACTGGCCCCGAAGGACCTACTGGATTCACAGGTCCACAGGGTGATACTGGTATAACTGGACCCGAAGGACCTACTGGATTCACAGGCCCAGATGGACCCACTGGATTCACAGGACCACAGGGTGATACTGGACTTACAGGACCAGAAGGACCCACTGGATTTACAGGACCACTGGGTAATGCAGGACCAACAGGACCGATAGGTAGCACTGGTGTTACTGGACCAACTGGACCCATCGGATTAACAGGACCAGAAGGACCGTTAGGTCCAACTGGACCATCTGGTGAATTAGGACCAACCGGACCTACAGGACCAACCGGACCAATATAAGGAGGATAGTCACAAAAAATTGTTTAGTGATTCCGCAGGTTGATATTTTTCATAAACTGTAAAATATCAATAAAAATATTTGTAAAATAACATAAAAACATATTGACACGTCATCATATAATGCTCCAAGCATCTCGTCGTTTTATTTCAGCTATTCCATTAAAAAAACCCGTTTCAGCCATCGAGGTATTCAATAACTCATGCTATCATAAGATTGATTTCAAAATCAGTGATAATAACAGAGCTAGTGATGCAATCCGTAGATTCACCGCATTCAATATCGGTTGCCTTGCCGTCACAGATAATAAAGAAAAAGTCGTCGGTGTATTATCAGAGCGTGATTATATCAATAAGGTCGCAGCTCTCGGTAAAGATGCAACTACAGTAAAAATCAAGGATATTTGCACCTATGGTCCTAATATTATTATTGCAAAAAATACTGATTCACTCGATCAATGCATGAACAAAATGATGTTCAAAGATATCCGTCATTTATTAATTATCGATGATAAAAACGAAGAATTCGTAGGAATGATTAGTATCAAAGACCTAATCAAGGAAATCATGAAAGACAAGGATGAAATCATCACTCGTTTGAGTGATTTCAATATTGGAAAAGGAGGGTTTTATGGAAGTGAATAATCACAAAATCACAATTGTAAATTTGTAATTACAATTGTAAATTAGAAAAAAATTACAAAATTCAATGATTTTGATTTTTGTAATTTACAAAGTATTGTAATCAATAAATTGAAGAATATAAATAGAATCTGTATTTACCACTGCATAAAGGTAAGGCTTTTAGATGAATTATTTAATTCCTGAAATATATAATACAGAGTTATAATATATGTCACGTTCATCGTCGTCATCCGGTTCAAGTTCTAGCTCTTCATCCAGCTCTGGTTCTTCATCAAGTTCAAGTTCATCATCCAGTTCTAGTTCTTCATCAAAATCAAGTCATCATAGCCATCATCACCATCGCCGTCATCATCACCATCGCCACCATCATTACCATCACTATGATAGAGATGGATATCCAGTTCTTTGGGCATATTTGTTACTAAGAGATAATTTTTATTATTTCTAATTGAATAATATTGGAAGGTTCTCTATATTATTCAATACTTTCACTAACTGAATTTCACTTGACTTACATCTCCCAAAACATCCGGACAAGTTGGGTATAAGAAATCACGTATTTTTTCTGCAGTACGAGTTATTCCATAATTTTCCGACCACCATTTCTTAGGATTTGTGTGATCTATTTTATTCAACAAAGATGCAGTTGCTACTCCAATATCCTTCTCGTCAGTAAATAATTCACCAGTTTCAGACGTGACATATTTCGACCCGCATAATATTGATCTATTCATCAATACGGATAATCCTTTTGTGATACATTCGGCGATTACCCTCGGTGATGCATCGTATACGTTAGGCACAAACAAGAATCGTGATAGTTTCATTTTTTCTTGTAACTCGTGCCACGATAACCAATCGGTGACTTCTACTCTATCACCAAATTGTTGTTCTAATCCACAGCCAACTCTACCTACTATTAATCCTTTCAAATTAAATTCATTCATTAAAACAGGAAAACAATCTTTCGCTAATTTAAAATTACGGTTTATTGCATTCCATCCATCCATTGGGCATTGATCGTTATCTTTTATGCAAACATATATAAAATCATATTTTTTGGGAATATCAGGATCTGTACTAACATCATATAGATCAGACTCACTGATATCTATTAAGTTATTGCCACTAGTAAATCCATATTCATTTGGATCTTTGAAACAACATAACCAATCTTTTATATTTTTGGTATAATCGAAATCATCCGTTAGGTGGAAAGGATCATCAGAACCATCGGTTATTTTCTTAGGGAAAGACTTATATGCAGTTATACCTATAACAATAACTCCGTTTTTAATATAGTCAAAATACAAATCCTTCGCCTTTTTGTCTCTAAAAAACCCTGTTACGGCAACGATGGGTAACATATTTCCGTTTTCATCTTGGAAATAACGGAACGGGAACATTCTTTCATTCGTATCTTTTAATTTGGTATTTATATATTCTTTTGAAACTCTACTTTGCATGGGTTCCGGTTGAATGTGTGACGTGATGGCCATTTTCAAAATATCATCTTGCTTATAAACGTGATTAATATTATAAGACACACTAACAATGTAGAGTATTAATAAAAAGGACATTAATAAAATTGCAAAACGCGTATTGAATATATTTTTTAATTTTTGAATAATATTTCCAAAATACTGCATTACTATTTTATATGGAGATTTTTTGTTATTACAAGTTTCTAAATTCGTTTGTTTTTATTATATCAAATATTTATCTTTTTCAATGACAATCTCGTCAATAATATTCGATAGGATTTTCTTCACATGCTTTGATTCTTCATCATCACTACGAGAACCGATAACACCTTGATAAATAGTAATG
>Ga0136642_1000672_pt1 | contig 16566 bp, 24 predicted proteins | sample LowCatLa1302831Y_FD_115313 | JGI IMG/M metagenome (GOLD analysis project Ga0136642, IMG submission 115313) | Freshwater microbial communities from Lower Cathedral Lake, Yosemite National Park, California, USA - 13028-31Y | ecosystem: Environmental > Aquatic > Freshwater > Lake ... | reverse complement strand
GCCTTCCGCAGTCATACCGTAATTCTGATGATTGGTATACGCATCAGTCATGTAAACTCCTGGAACAAAGCCACTCATCACCCGCTCCTCTGTAAACTCGTCTTCGTAAGCCTCGTCCTCGTAGTCCTCTTCTCCGTAACGGCTCTTGCGACCCTTGGCAGACTTCTTGCCCTTGTGACTCTTGTGACTCTTTGCAGACTTTTTGCCCTTGCCGCCGATTTTAGGAACTTTTACGTCTGGAGCGCTGAAAAGGCCACCCATAATTATTATTGACAAACAAAAAAAAGGTCCTGTGGTCTGGAACATAAAGTACTTGAACCTTCAGGTACTACAATGGCTCTTCGGGTAACCATCAAAGCGAGCGATGTGGCGGCTTGTATCGGCCTGAACCCTTACAAGTCTCCAGCCGAGGTTCGAGACGAACTCTGGAAAAAGTACTGGCCTGAGACTTTCACGGGCCTGACGAAAACCGACGAGGCCCGTGCATCTCTGGCCAAGTCAGCAACCGCCCAGAAGGTCCTGGATCAAGCGGTTGCATATAAAGCCAAAGATTCTACTGAGGCTCAGACAAATTTTGAAAAGGCTAAAAAAGGAATAGAGAAAGATGACAGTCTGGCGGCTGAGGAGAAGGCCCTGGTCATAGAACACCTGCGGTCTAAATGTTACACAACGCACGGGACTCGATCGGAAGATCGAACTGCTGATAAAGTCTCGGAAGAGACCGGCACGACGCTTCTCCGAGACAATTCATTTTATACACTCCCTGTATTGGAACGGAACGATGGGACGGCTTTTTTTGTGACTGGTAAAGTTGATCGGATCGAGGTTGGCCCTGATGGTCGACGCACTTTGGTCGAAATTAAAAACAGGACACGGCGACTTTTCAACACTGTTCGCGAATATGAAAATATACAAATACAGGTTTATCTGCGCATGCTGGGACTCCTGGACGCCAAGCTGATCGAGCAGTACAACAACACGACGGGGACTTTGCTGATCGCACGAGATGAGGAAATCTGGGACAACGAAATCTGGCCGGGACTTGTGGATTTCGCCACAGATTTGCACGAGCACGCTACTGGGCGAAAGTAACAGTCCGCCTGGTTTCTGGGATTTTGTTAATACTCACAGAACCGTCAAGTAATTTCTGAAGTGTAAGAGAAGACACCTCATCCGACTCCACGTCTCGCACGAGCCACTCACACGCCTCAGGATCAAACTCTTCAACCTCGCAGGTGACGTAACGCGTCTTATTCTTGCGTCGATTCGCAAACGTGACCGTCTGACCAATCAGATCGGCCAGGGTGCTCTCGTACATGTCTAGGGTCTTGCGCATCTCCTCATTCTCGCGCACAAGCTCAACGACAGCAGTAATGGTGTCCATTCTACATTCACAGTGTATGGACTTTTTATGTAGACATTCAGTAAGAATGCGTCTGCTTCTGGCCCTCCTTGTTCTGCTGATCGCATGGTCTGCGCTCAATGTCTCGGGGTATACAAACCCCGTCTATATGACTGGCTCTGAGCGCAGGTGCCCAGCTTGTGGAAAACAATCCCGTGAACACAAGAATCGCGATCTCGTATTTTCTGAAATAAATCCGTGGGAAACTGTCAGTAATAAAGTTGCGTATTATTAATGAAAAAACTTGTCATCTTGGTCGTTGTCCTTGTGTTGATTTTCTTTGCGAGTCGCTCGAGCGGGTACAATCAGACGGTCATTTTCGGCTCGCCAACATGCCGATGGTGTCAAAAACAACTGAAATACATGAACGCCAAGGGCCTTCCGTATCACTTTGTCGATTGTACCACTCAGTTCTGCCCGGACTTTGTAAACGGCTACCCGACTATGGTGGTAAATAATAAAATCACTCATGGATATACAGAAATATGAGTATGCTAAATATTATTCTTCTTTCGATGGCGGAAGTATTTGGTGACTTTGGCTACAAGGCGTTTGCCCGGACCGCATCCAAGACGTCCTTTGCACAGGGAACTCTTGGGTACGTTGGAGTCGTTTATTTTTTGATAAAAAGTCTTCAACAAGGGAATGTCCTTTATGTAAACGGCATGTGGGACGGCGTGTCGGCCATTATAGAATCAGTGGCTGCATTTTTCATACTTGGCGAAAGACTCAACAGACCTAGCGAATACGCGGGACTTGTTCTCATCATCATGGGTATATGCATGTTACACGCACCAGATGGCGCTATACCATATTAAACACTATGCTTATCGTGTACCACTCGTCTACTCGCGCCCTGGCCCTCTTGCCCTCCTGCGTCCCCTGCTCGATTTTCGGGTACCTTGTCGCAAACACCTTCTGGGGTTCATCAATCCACTCGTACTTGCCGACTGTCCGGTCTGAGAAATACGTGTCCGTCTCGAGCAGCCAGTATTCCAGGAGTGAAGACGATACTTGTTGGCTCATCAGGTACCGCGCCGTCTTTTCTATGTCACACAGGTCGACTATCAGACCATCCATGATTATTCTACGGAAACGCTTGGAGACCCCCTCTTCCGCGCAAAACTCAAAGGCGTCCTCGATAGTCGCTGTAAGCGCTTCGTCCAGGACCTCCGAGCACCGCGTCTCCCACGCCTCCTCCTCCCATTGATCACGGACTTTGCTGAATCCTTTGAAATAAATGGGTCGCCGACACATAGGACATCCAGACCCTGTCCCTTTCAGGTACCAGGTCTTGATACACCCCGTGCAGAACGCGTGTCCGCACGTCAGCGTGCACGCCTTGCCCAGGTCGCAGTAACACACGGAGCACTCCATTACTATGATTGTATGATGTTTGTTTCGGGCCCTTGGACACAAAACCTTTTTTGAGGCTTCTAAACAAATACAGGGAGCATATAGTAAGATGGCAATTGTAACACCCCGGCCGATTCCAAAAACGTTCGAACTTCCGAATCGATTATTTACGCTTCATTCACGTGAAAATAATATTTTTACACTTGGCCTCGGGTCCCGACCGTCCGTCGTCGGATTCAGGACCTTGGCGAATGCATACTTTGTTGCTGAAAAATTGGAGTTGAACTATAAGCAAAACAATGAATGGCTGGAGATGGGCGCGCCTCTTTACCTTCCGGCATTCACACCAGAGGCGTACGAACTTTCCATGATTGACGTCAAAGAATGGGAACTCGAGGATCTGAAGTATATGTGCACGAGTAATATCCTAGACTTGATTTCGGTCGAACAAATCAAGACTGATGATGATACATGCTTATTGTATGGGAATATGTACAATTTTACCGCGTCCGTTGAATTTTATCAATCGCGATTTAACCAGATTTTATCATTGGAACAATAGCCTCACCGCACAGGACCGCTTTGGCATACTTGGCACACAAGACAAAGTTGATATGAGGCCAATCAAGAACCTCCGTTGCTGATATTTTGATCTTCATAGGGTTTGAATTCACCTCCTTCTGAAGATTAATCATATTGTTCGGATCGAGTTTGATATTGAGCATTTTCTGAAACCATGCAACATGCTTCTGATCCTTGGCATCGAAGCCATCAACAAACTGTTGCGTAACAGTTTTGGACATTTCAATAAAATACTTTTTTATTTTTAAGTCGTCGTAAGAGGAGATGGATTCACGGTCGATGTGGTTGTTGCGTTTGGTGGCACCCCGGGAAGACCGGCGATACCGGCTGGATTAACGACAGGAACAACTGCCTGCGTCGTCCCCATTGGCATAAGAGCCGGCATGGGAACCGCAGACCCGGGCGGAGGCGGTTGAACCGCCGAGGGCGTCATGACCGGCGGGACTGAAGCCCATGTCGCCTTGGCGTTGCCGATCGTCTGTGTCCACAGACTTGCGCTGAAAAAGTTGTTCCATTTAGTACTGATCATTCGCCACATGCCAGTGAAAAACAGAAATATGGCAAGTATCAAAAGAATAAATCCCATGTTGGCGATGGACGATCCGGACGACTCGCCAAAACTGATAGTCATCGCCATTACTTTAACTCATCAAAAAATTCAAGGATTCCCGCCTGCGCCACACCCGCAGTACTTCTCCTCTTTTTTGCGACACGATATAAAAAACCACATGGCCAAAATTACAAAAAGAATACACAAGACCAACTTCATTTTACTCTTGGTCATCATTTTCTTCGTCTTCGTCCTCGTCCTCGTCCTCATCCTCGTCTGGGACGTAATCAGAGTCGTCGTCGCCCTTGACCCACGAGCCTTCGCCAATACGGGTAAATCCAATGTCCGTCTCGTCATCCATATCGAGCCACTCGGCAATCATTTCTTCTTCCACGTCAAACGTATCTGGTTCGTATCGGTACACGATACGCCCGCGATCATCCTCATCCTCGTCCGCAGTCAGATACCGTATAGTATACACAGGTCCTTCTGATGAAGACGTAATCTTCGCCAGAAGAGCCTTGGGGTTTTTCTGACCAACGTCGGTCCATACTCGCACGAGGCTCATTTATCAATCATCTCAATTATTTTTTAAGTCGCAAGTTTCAGCAACGCGGCGCCACGGGCGCCTGCCAGAGACGGGCTGCGCTTCATAGCAGCGCGACGCGCGGCGACTCCTGGCGACTGAGGGCTTGCGCGCGCTTTGCGAACAGGCTTGCCGCCGAACAACTTGGCCAGACCCATGTTCGGCCCGGGGCTGACCAGGTGCTTGCGCGGGCGGCCGACTGGACGCTTGGGCTTGTAGCCCTCGAACATATTACCGATATACGCGCGACGCTTGACGTGGTGTACACGGACACCGACGGCACGAGGTGCGTATGTGCCACGAGCCGCGCCGGAGTTCTTGCGGACCTTGCGGTTCAGTTTGGGGCGGATCGGGCTTGGGATGACGACGTTCTTATGGACGTACTTGACGTGAACTGTAGACCCGGCTGGATTTTTGTAATACTTGGCTTTTGGAGCGTACTTGATACCCTTGTCGGTCTTGACGACGTATTTTCCCCGAGCGGTTTTCATAATCACGCGGTGCTTGACATTCATGAAGTTGGTCGGACTAAGATTCATCATTTATAAATTACAGAGAATTTAGTTCAGAGAAGCCACTAGACGAGCCATGGCGTTCTTGGGCTTGCGCGTGCGGCGTATCGGCAGACCTTCGTGACGCTTGCGCTCCTTGCGAACAGGTTTGCCACCGAACAGCTTAGCCAGACCCATGTTGCCTCCTGGGCTCACGAGGTGCTTGCGGGGACGACCCCGGGGACGTGGCGCCTTGGGGCTGAACAGAGCCATCATGTTTCCCATATGGGGACCTGCACGGACGCCACGGGCCTTGCCGCGGTTAACGCGAGTCTTGCGCACCATCACCTTGCGAATCTGGGTGGGGACGCGGACACTCGAGTTATGGGCCACACGCACGGTGCCGCCTGGGCTCTTTACATAGTGCGCCTTGGGGTTGTAAATCTTCTTGCCCGTATCGGACACGGCGACGTACTTACCGTCAGCCGTCATGTGAATAACGCGACGCTTGGAGTTCATAAACTTCGTTGGGTGGTGGGGGATAGCTTTGCGGCCTGCCATTTGGTACTGTTGTCAGATAAAAAAAAATTGGGCCTCATCATTATGACTCTGACCATAGTTGCTTCCCATTGGAAAGAAGATCTGACCTGGCTCAAAAGCGCACCTTGGCCTGTTGTCCTTATAGACAAGGAGGGGGCCGATCCCAGCCCTTTCACGCCACAGCACATCATACCCAACTATGGGCTCGAGGCCAGCTCTTACCTAAAATACATCGTCGAGAATTACGATGAGCTTCCTGACCATGTTGCATTTATCCATGGGCACGAGACGAGCGTACACCAGAATCACGACCGGCCACTCCTGGAGGTCATCCAGGGTGCCAATATTCAAAAATATGAATTTATTCCTATAGACAATTCACTTCATCCTACAGATTTTACCGACATATCTTATAAAACTATTAGAGTCTACAGTCTTTTTGATGATTTGGATATTCCGGCCCCCAAACCGCGCCATTGTTCTCCTTTGATTTTCGAGTTGGGTGCACAGTTCATAGTCGGGCGGCAAAAAATTTTAAGAAATCCAAAAGAACTCTATGAAAAATGGTTCAATAAACTAAACAGTCCTGAATTTTCCAAGGAGGGCCCGATTATTTTTGAACATTTATGGCATGTGATATTTGGCGAACCATTTACACTCGTCGCAAAGAAAGATTGGTTTCTGTTCGACTGGACTCCTAAACTCGTGCAGGTGCTCGATGGAGGCGCCTTACAGTTTATTTAGCAAAACTTCCACCGGTGGCCGCAAGCTTTACAGGTGGCGTATGTAGTCATGGGTTCGTCGGCCGAGCGCGTTTGGAGCTGGTAGTACGTCGTCTTAAGGCTCTTGCATTTTCCGCACTTGAGGAGGCCCTCATAGCCCTCGTCATTCTTTCGAGCCTCTTCTTTGCGCATGTCCAACTGTGTGAGAACAAACATCGCCTTTGAACAGGGGCCGCTGGGCCACAGGACATCAGCAGATGCACTGACAATATCAGTCGACTTGATCTCCTTTGAGAATATCCTGTGCTGAAGCTGCGGCTGGAGCCCGAGGGCCACCTTCACATGGCCGTCGCCGCCCACCTCGAGAGCACACGTGACCCACGAGGGCTCCCTCTTCAACTCTTCCAAAAGGTGCAGCGCCTTGACTTTGTAGCAACTTCTGAACCACCTATTTTCCCACGAGGCCGGCTTACCAGATTTACGCGTTTGCTTAATGGTCCAGTCCCACAACGATTTCTCGATGTTTCGAGCATATGGGCGGTCGGGAACGACGGCGGCAAATTTGGCCCGGACGTATTCGCGGAGAACAGCCGGAGTTGACATTTTAAAAGTCGAAGAGTACGAGCGAAGACCCTAAGCCACAGAACCCTTTTTTCTGAGTTTAAGCGCCGTCTCGAGCTTCGATTCCGCTCGTTTGAGAGGTTTTGTCCGAACGAGCGCAAGACCTACCCCGTCATCCGCTGCCGGCGTGATTCCTGCGCGCTGAGCGCCAAATTCATGAATCATATGAATATCTCCCGGTTCGTGAATCCAGGGCGCTTTGTTTGCACTCGCCCTAAATTCTTCTATAAGAAAAGGTCCACCAAATATTTTCAAAGTTTCTCTTTTGAGCGCCGGGAAACACGGCACTGATTTTCCAAAAACGTGCTTTCGATAAAGAGCCATCAAAGAAAGGATTTCTCCGTACCGCGGGCCGGCCCTGTCTATGACCCACGCCTTGGCACATTCGAAAGAACAAAATTTACCTTTGGTCGTAAATTTTTTTAGACGTTCGTCATATTTATAAGGGGCATGAATTTCGGGGCCTTCCCACGGATGACAACACCACCAGCAATGTATCGGGATGGCCATAAAGAATATCTTGCTTAGAATAATTAGAATGCTTTTAAGTATCGATGTAGGAATAAAAAATCTTGCGATGTGTCTCATAGATCCTAAAACAAAAAAAATTAAAAGTTGGGATGTGGATGGCGTGCCGCCAAATCATTCTGATGGACTGTACCTGAGTCTCATCAAACATTTGAATACTAAATTATGGATATCTGACGCCACGCAAGTCCTCATCGAAAAACAGCCCGATCGAAACAAGGGAATGAAATCTGTCGAACACCTTCTTCATGCGTACCTCTTGGCGAAGGATCCTACGCGCGAAGTGATTATATGGGACGCTCGGTTCAAGGTGCCCGACGTGTCCGGCCCTGGAAAAGCCAAGTATGCGGCCCGCAAGGCGGCGAGTATCGAACGGGCCCGTAATTTCATCAAAGAAACGAATACTGAATGGGTAGATTTCTTTGATCGTCACAAGAAAAAGGATGACCTGGCCGACACCGTGATGCAGGCCCTGTCCTTTATCGACCGGGCCACCCCAAAGACCAGGCCCAAGGAGACGCGCAAGCAGGTCCCGCGCAAGCCGACCGAGAACCAGAAACGAACCAAGTACTCCAAGGCGAACCTGGCTTATATCGTCAAGAATACGTTGGCCCAAGACGCTCGATTCAAAAAGGACTTGGCACGGTACTATAAAAATGTAGATGAATTGTTGATCGAGTTTGACTTGAAGTCTTAGAAACAAAAAACAATAAAAATATAATGTTTGTAAAAATTTCAAGACCCATGTATGATCGTGAAGGCCGAAAATACATAGACCTTGATATGGGTCAGGGGGGTACCCGTACCGTGAAGATTCCATGGCGGTACAATCGGGTCATGTCCGTGAAGATCGAGGGCCTGCGGCCTATTCAAGATCTCAAGGCGGGTGAGACGTGTGAGGTCGAGATGATCCAGAAATTTTGGAACGGTCAGGGGTACTGGATACTGTCCGCCATAAAGGTTTTGTAATCTTTGTTTTCATGGAGGTTCCCTCGGACCCTGAAATTAAAAAGTTACTGACAGTTCGACCTATAGAGAATGCGTTGGGTATACGCCCACCATCTTTCAGGGTTTGGCAGGAAGGATCGAAGAAGGGGACTATACGCGTACCCAGATTTTACAGGGACGGGGAGACGCCCCCGGGAACCGAAGGCGCCCCAGCTCATATTAATTTTAGTGGCAGTCTTCGGGATCATCAAATCGAGGCTGTCAAAAAAGGAGTGAGCGCTAAAAATGGTGTTCTTTCTCTCGATGTAGGGCTTGGGAAAACGGTCTGCGCTTTGGCGCTCGCCTCAGAATTCAAGCGTCGTACACTCATCATCGTTCACAAGGGCTTTTTGGCCGACCAATGGATCGAACGCATTCGGCAGTTCTGTCCTGGATCGACTATCGGCCGAATTCAGCAAAATGAATTTACCATATCAAATGATTTCGTCATTGCGATGATACAGACCTTGTGCCAGAGGCCGTTCGCCCCGGGGGCCTTCAAGTCATTCGGGACGCTCATAGTCGACGAGGCCCATCATATAGCGGCACAGGCATTTTCTCAGGCGATGTTTCTGCTCGCGCCGAAATATACCATAGGTCTGACGGCCACCCCCGAACGCAAGGATGGTCTGACTCGCCTCCTGTATTGGTTCATGGGTCCTGAATTTTACCGACTCGCGAGGACCCAACAGACCCAGGTGACTGTGAACAGGGTCCCTTTCACATGCAAAGAATTTCTCGAGGGGCCGCCCGTGACGCGGTTTGGCAAGGTGGACTTTGCGGGCGTCGTGACACGACTGACTCAGATTCCAGAAAGAAATAAACTTTTAAAAGAAATTGTTTTGAAAAGTCCAGGACGACATATACTTTTGCTGACGGACCGACGTGAGCACGCCTTTTGGCTCAAGGAAAATTTGAAAGATTCCGCCTTGTATATTGGAGGTCTGGATCAGAAGACGCTTGAGGAGGCGGCCAAGGCCCGTATAGTCATAGGGACATTTAGTCTGGCCCAAGAAGGTCTGGATATACCGACTCTTGATACCGTATTTTTAGCAACGCCGCACTCGGACGTGAAGCAGGCCATAGGTCGTATCCTACGTGGTGCTTCGCGTCCGGTCATATGGGACATTGTGGACTCGTGGTCGGTCCTGTATTCGATGTGGCGCAAGAGACTTGCGACATATAGGGATTTGGGAATCGTCATAGAAGGCGAAACGGAACGCAGTGACGTTGTAAAAGGAAAGCTCCTCACATAGAGTCCATGAGAGCAAGGAGAAACACGCCCAGGACAAAAAACATGACCAAGTAATTACACTCGGTCCTGTCCGGGCCTGGCGGTCTGGGCATCGGCTCGGGAACAGGCGCCCTGAGGATGAGTGGCTCGGCCCATTCGCCAATGGGGGCCATGCCCAAGGCCATCTGTTACTATCTATATAGAAATTTCTTTCTTGTTGGATTTGCGTCCTTTTTTAGTCGGTTTCATCGCCACCTCGCGGACCTCGCCCTCTCCGGCGTCACTGACGACATCAGAGAGCTCGTCCACCTGCGGAGGCGGCGCAGATGGAGGCGGGCCCATCATGCCCATCAGAGAACTAAAGTCGACCCCTGGTCCGCGCATTTCGCCGCGGAGCCCTGGGCGCGGCGGGCCACCTGTGGAGATGGGCTGCTGGGCACGCTGAACAGCCTCCATCATGTCACGCTGAAGGTTGGGGTTCTGACTCATCACCTGAGATACATTCACCGCCTGCTTGAACATGGAGTTTGTCAGGTGGAACATCATCGCAGAACCGCCGACCATCATGATGAGCTTAATCTCGGGAGCCACCTCAATCTTGTTCTTGTATTTGTTGTACAGATCCTCAAAGACACCGTCATAGTCGTCAACCTGCTCCATCATATTCTCCGACCATCCATCAAGCTGAACATCGAACGGATCAAACTTTTTGTTCAGAAACTCGAGGCCCGTCACGGTTGCTATGAGCATGCGACGCTGAAACTTGATCGAGCGGTCGACCTCGATAGAATACGTCATACGCTTGTACTCTGTCCGAATCTCTTCGATACTCGAGTACGAGGTCAGACGGCCGTTCCCCTGGATGCCCTTTTTAATCAGACGGCTAATCTTGTTCAGGAGATCCGCTTTTTCGTCTTCAATCGTCTTGTATCCTTCGGATGGTTGCTCGGCGCCGCCGCCGCCGTATTGAGGACCCTGCTCCTCGTACTCCTCGCCGCCGTCAAACTCTTCGGCAGGTGGAGCGCTCTGTGCGAAACGCTTGTCAGGATTGATGAAATCATCAAGTCCGGTGTCTTCTGGCTCTGGTGCGGAAGGACGGGGGACCATGCGTGGCACGGTACGGACCGCTTTGGCCCGAGTGGGCCGCTTCCCTGGCTGGGCGAAAGAAATCTCATCCATCAGGGCGGCCTCGTCGTCATTAAAGTCTAGCCCTGTCGACTCTTCAGTGTTTATGGATAGCATCTTCTAAGACTCTTGTAGAAATGAAAGTAACATCTTTAACGCAGGCGAAAAAAAAACTTTGACAAAAGTAAATGATGCCCATCAAGTTGAAGACAGTTCTTCGCCTGGTTATTATTGGCCTGCTTCTGTTTATTATATTCCGCATGGGGTCTCGGCCCAGCACGTTTATTCTTCGCCCAAGTGAGATGGTGACGACAAACGGTACTGGTATGCTACCCTCAGCCCTGTTCGACATGAAGCCCGATCTGAACTGCGTCCCAGGCCCGTCCAAACGTGCGTCATACTATAGCATGGGTCTGACGCCAGGTGGTATGTGTGGCGACGGGAACTGGGTCCATGACCAGCAGCGCAAGTTTACGATCCAGGGCGGGATTGGTGGTTCTCTCCTCGAGAATTAGATAAAAGAAAAAGTTTCTAAAAAACTACAAATGAAGATTGTATTTTGCATGCCCGGACGTTCTTACTCTCGTGAGTTCCTTCTGGCCTGGTCAGATCTCCTTATACAGGCGACCGCCAAGGGTCACCAGTGTATGATTAGTCAGCAGTACTCTTCAGTCGTTCACTTTGCGCGGGCCCGGTGTCTTGGCGGCGACGTCCTTAAGGGCCCCGACCAGAAGCCTTTTCAGGGGACCGTAGAATACGACGCCATGTTGTGGATCGATTCGGATATAGTGTTCAAGGTTGAGGATTTTCTCAAAATTATTGAAAGCCCGCACGATGTGACGGCCGGCATCTATATGATGGAGGATCTTCAGAATCTGGCTGTCGTCAAGGATTGGGACGAGGAGTACTTCAAGAAGAACGGGTCGTTTAAATTTTTGAGCCCCCCTGATCTGGAGAATGAGCCCAGGTACGTTCCGGTATCGTATGCGGGCATGGGCTGGATGCTTATTCGCAAGGGGGTGATTGAGGACCTCAAATATCCTTGGTTCTGGAGTCCTCTTCAGCAGGTGGGCAACATGATTGACATGAATTCGGAAGATGTTGCTCTTTGCCGGGCGATGAAGGATGCGGGTCATCAGGTCTATATCGACAAGACGCTGCGAGTCGGCCACCAAAAGAATATGATTATTTAATAACAATGGCAGATTACCATTTGGTCTATGCCGATTCTGCCTACAGAAATACAAATATCTACGCAAATTCCAATTCGTATTCGTTGTTCCTGACAAATCCTATACGAAACGTTCAACGTGTCGAGTTGGTATCGGCCTGGATAAACACGACAAGTGTAACAAACACATTTGTTTTTTTAGATATTTCTGAATTGAGAACTCCTTACCACCAGGATGCTCGTAAAGCCGCACCGGGAACGGGGGTGGCGGGTCCTTCTGCTCTGTATTCATTCGCTCCGATCCCTCTCGACGGTCCAGGAGGAACCACGAAATTTTACAAGGAATCTTCCGATTTTAAAATTGATGGATATTACCCGTCTCGTCTTGATAGTCTTTCTCGTTTGACGATAGCATGGACCGATATTTATGGAGTCACGGTCACCTCTAACAATGTCACCGGAACGGGCTGTATTTTAAGAGTTCATACGGCCAAAGGTCCGATAAAAAAGAGTATTATAAACACTTTACCAGAGCCCGTTCCATTGGATCGAAACATCAACATGTCTGTAGTTGGATTTTTATTGCTTGGGGGTCTTTTACTTATTTTATTTGTAAAGAATAGTAGAAATGAGTAACACATATCTTATCCATGTCGATACGGGTTCGGCTCAGACTGTGACGGGCGCCCAGACGTATTCGGTGAACGGCGTGCTCAATTCTTATCAGGGTCAGCCGTCGGTGAATAAAGTGAATGGGAATCCTTTTCAGTGCTCCATTATTCTTGGCAATAGTCACCGTCGGATCCGTTCAATCAGTCTGAAGAACGCCCAGGTTCCAATAGGGTTTTATAACGTACGGGCTCCCTATAACACCATGAATGTCAATTCTATAGTGTATACCGTCCCTCCAGGGAACTATACGTTCGCATCTTTTATAGCATCACTCAATTCTACGGTAGGTAGTGCAGTAGGTGTTTTTGCTACAGTTCCGTCTCTGAACCTTATGACATTTACATCAGCCTCGGGAACAGTCATATTCACAGTGACACCTTTGAGTCTCTTGGCGTTTCTTGGATTTACAAACGGACAGACGGGTACTTTTATTACAGCGATTAGTTCATATATTATAAATTTTGATACGTATCTCAATGTATGGATAGAGAACCTGGGGCAATCGTCTCTCGAGCCGAGTCAAATTACATTCAAGATTCCTATAAATGTTGGATCGGGTGGTATAGTCCAGTGGACCGAACTGAGTCAGTTTACCCAAAAGGTCCTCGTGACTGATCGCGGCGTCCGTCTGGATCGGCTCAATGTGACGGTCCTCGATCGTTTCGGGAAAATATTAAATAACAACGGAATAGATTGGTCTTTTACACTAGAAATTGAGGCGGATACATAAGTTCCTAAAAAAAAGAATTACTAAAAGTAAATGAGTCTTAACATAGACGGGACACTCGGGACGCGATTGATCGCCGGAGTTCCTCCTACTCAGACTCGTCCCTATGATTTTGGCACAGACGCGATAGAACGCCAGCGTGTGTCCCTAGGTCAATCTCTTATTGATGCAGATTTTGAATACGGTCTTCAGGCGACGAAATGGCAGACGTATCAAGAACTCCGCCGGTTTCCGAGTTTTTTTGAAATTCCGGGAACGGACTTTACAGTTTCTAATGTTGCGACTGGTGGAGAGCCCTTGTCTAACATAACAGTCTTCCTTTCAACCGCGCCACCTCCTGTAGGTTCCGTCATTTCTATACAAGGTCTTTCGAATGCCGAGAAAAATGCGGATCGAGCAGAGGGTTTCTTTCTGGTCGCGTCCAATTCCGCAGCTTTGGTCACGTGTAATTACATAGCCAAAGGTACAGTTTCAAACTTGACGGCGTCGAATGTTCAAACATCGGCGACTGTTCTTCGTAAAGGAGGCGTATTCAACGGGGGAGCCTTGAAGGTGCCCGTATTGACATTCACGGTCGATGCATCAAATGTAGTAGTTTCAACACGTGATGCGCATGGTCTCGTTCCGGGAACGCCCCTGACGGCCAACTCGTCAGGCACGTCATTCAACGGAAACTTTTTTGTATCAAATGTGACGAGTATAAATACGTTCAACGTCGTCACTGTTTCGACCGTCACGGGTGGACCCACCTCCACCAACTCAAACTTGTACATGAATCCATACTCGTCCGCGGTCCACCGTCCATATGACGGTGGCGTGCTCTTATCCCCGAACCAACCTTCGCACGGCGCGTCAGTCGTGCGTCAGTCCAAAAAAGTGTTCCGGTACCAGTCTGGCAAGGGTCTTTTGTGGTCATCGGGCACACTCTTCTGTCCAAATAATGACATCGTATCCGTAAGTGTTGATGGCACCCCGGGAACGCCTGCTCCTGCCGGGTCCAATATTACCATCGTCACGGGCGTCTCTCACGGAACCCCTCAGCCAGGCGCAACCGTGATACTCCGAGGGATATCGACACCAAATATTAATGGGACATATACCGTTTCGTCGATTGTTGATTCCAAAACAATTAATGTCGTTTCAACTGGTCAAATAAGTACTCTTGTACCGACCTTGAGTGATCAGCCGCGATTTATCATGACGGCGTGGCACGGCGCGTCAGTCCGAGCCGGAACTTTTGACGATCAGAATGGAATGTTTTGGGAGTATGACGGTCAAAATCTCTTTGTAGTACGGCGTTCATCGACGTTCCAACTTACGGGAACAGTAAATACAAACATAAATACTCAGATTTTAACCGGTACTCTCACGGGAACCACGGGAGCTTTAGTCACTTCTAGTTCTACTACAGTAACCCAGGGAGACTCTTCGGCTAGTCTCGCCGGCTTGGGCGCCCACACTGTCAAAGTAAACATGTATACGCCCAGTCTTGTGAATTTCGAGAAATTGGGCGTCTGCTCGGTGACGGCCGTCACCCCGTCATCTATCAACATCGCATTTAGTCCGGCGACGACCACAATCAGCGCCATACCCGGAGTAGCAACATCGTTCGTTCTCGCGAATACTCGTTTCCAGGATCAGCTTCGCGTCAATGACAAATTTACTCTGAAAGGTATGACTCATCAAGTGACTTCGATTCAAAGTCAGGGCATTTTAACATTCAATCCTCCGTATCGAGGCGCGACAAGCACCCCTGTAAATGCGCCTGCAACCGTGTGCCGCATCAAGGAGACGCGTATTCCTCAGAGCCAATTCAATCGGGACACGATCGATGGAACCGGGCCGTCTGGATTCAAAGTAGATCTCACAAAGATGCAAATGACCGGTCTTCAGTACACATGGTACGGCGCTGGTTTTATCGATTTTATGATGCGCGGATCTGACGGGAACTGGGTATATGCCCATCGCATCAAAAACAATAACGTAAATGACGAGTCATATATGCGCACAGGAAACATGCCTGTACGCTACGAACTTATAAACGAGTGCCAATCGGCCGTCGGTACTTTGTCGGGGGCCATTACAGCCTCACAGACTATAATTACAATAAATGAACTTACGACTTATTTTCCGTCTTCTGGAACACTTATGATTGACTCTGAGCTTATTTCATACACGGGCAAAACGCCAAATTCATTTACAGGCTGTACACGACAGGCGAGTCTTAATTATAACGTCAATGATGTGGGCCGGGTATTTACGGGTCAAGTGGCCTCGACGCACGCATCTGGAATTACTGTTTTTCTCATTAGCGTGACGTGTACACCGAGTCTTACACATTGGGGGTCGGCTTTTTTGATGGATGGAAACTTTGACCAAGATCGCGGCTATTTCTTCAATTATGCAAATACAAACATAAACATCAATTCCGGTACGACCCAGCCCGCGTTTGCAATTCGTCTCGCCCCTTCTGTATCGGGCGGCATCATCGGTGACATTGGATCTCGAGAACTTTTGAACCGTGCACAAATGCTTCTTCAAAAGCTTGAAGTGACAAGCGCCAACACGATCACGACCCTCGGGATTCTAAACGCCTCAAATGTGTCGTTCAACTCGGCAGGCTGGGTCTCGATTAATTCACAAGGTGGTCAGCCAAGCTTTGCACAAATTTATCCTGGAAATTTGATGTCCGCGACCCTTCCTCAGCCGGGTGAACGTATATTTCAAACAATTGTTCAAGGAAACAATCAAAACAATCTGGATCTCACAGCACTCAAAGAAATGACAAATGCCGTCATTGGTGGAAATCAAACATTCCCAGATGGCCCAGACGTCCTGACGGTTCTAGTTCAAAATCAGAATACAGGACCAAGCGGCCCTGTCGCTGTCAACCTGTTTTGGTCAGAAGCGCAAGCTTAAAATATAAGTAAAGATCAGATGGGTGATAGCATAGCCAACGGACCTCCACGATATAATATAGTGGTTAACAACCAAGGTTCTTCAACGCCGCCTGCAAATGTGACCATCACAAACAATGTCCTTTCAACAACTGGTAACGTCATCGCTGGTAATATCATCAGTGGAGACGGAACATTTACTGGAAATTTGTATATAAAGGGTACAATTTATCCTAATTCTTCATTGACTATTGCAGGAAATCCCGGACAAGTGTTGTACCTTTCATCATCCGGAGTTGCCACGGCCGCTTCAAATTTGTACTGGAACCAAACGAGTAACAGTCTGGGCCTAGGAGGGACCTCGACGCCTTCGGC
>Ga0136642_1000671_pt1 | contig 16570 bp, 9 predicted proteins | sample LowCatLa1302831Y_FD_115313 | JGI IMG/M metagenome (GOLD analysis project Ga0136642, IMG submission 115313) | Freshwater microbial communities from Lower Cathedral Lake, Yosemite National Park, California, USA - 13028-31Y | ecosystem: Environmental > Aquatic > Freshwater > Lake ... | reverse complement strand
GCTCTGGCGCCGGGGGCGTTCGTTTTCTCGCTGATCTACGCCGAGGGATTCTTTCTCTCCTTTTCTGCGCTCACGCTCTTGTTCCTGCGCCGGCGCCGGTGGGGCGTGGCCACTCTCCTCGCCTGCCTCGCCACCGCGACGTCACCGCTCGGACTCTGCCTCAGTGCTCCCGCCGCTCGTACGGCCTGGCGTCAATGGCGCCAGGGCACCGCGCCCACCGCTCTCGGCGTGCTTCTCGCGCCACCGACGACCTTCGTGAGCTACATGCTCTACCTCTGGGCGCACACCGGACAGTTTCAAGCCTGGTTCCTCACTGAACGCCAGGGGTGGCACAGTTACTTCACCGTGCGCTTTCCGGCTCACGTACTCTGGACCTTCGCGGCAAACCCCGTCGCACCCACGCTGACGCAGCACTTGCTCGTGTGGGGCACCGTCACGGGGCTTGTCCTCAGCATCGTGCTTCTCCGAAGCGGACTACCCGAAGAACTTCTTGTCTACGGCCTCGCGAGCACCCTCTTGAGCGCCTGCTCGTCACCCATCGGGCTTCGGCCCCGCTTTCTCTTGTGCGCCTACCCCTTGCTCATTGGCCTGAGCGCCACGCTCCCCCTACGGTGGTGGCGACCTACGTGGGTTCTATCGGGGGTACTTCTTGCGCTGATGACGGTCGAAGAGTTCATCTCCTCCGCGATTTTCCCCTAATCTGCGCGACCGTTTCACGCCCAAAACTCCTACTCAGACTGCATAAAACGTCACTTTCTGCCCGTCGAGTAGCAGCAAATAGCTCTTTATGGTGCCACCTACATCGGCATACTGGCTATTTCCAGAAGGAATACAGTTACCATTTATCCTGATAATAGGTATTTTTTAGTTATGGAATCGAAAGAAAAAGCCATTTTCATTCAAAATTGATGCTTTTGGCACTAAACTGTCAAAAGCGGCATTACCTGCCCAGTAGTTGTCCCGCAGTGAAGCGGATCAATGACAACCGAACCAGTGCGCCCCCACGACGGGTCGACACCCAGCATGCGAAGTGCACATGACGAGTTCAATCGAATCGTCTATGTGGCACGGGCGTGGGCGCACAACGAGGAGATTAGACATGCGACGTTTGTTGCTGGCATTGCTGTTGCCGTTAGGCACGGTCATTTTGCCCGATGGTGTTTCAGCCGAGACATCCCCACTTCACCATGCCGTGCGGCTCCCCCGGCTGGCGGTAGTACCCCCCCAGACACGGTTAGCGCGAGAGGCGCACGTGACTCTCGTGCGGATGGCGCACCGCCTTCACGTAACGCCAACGGCGTTACGTCAGCAGTGGCAGCATGTCGCTCAATGCGAGGTGGCCGGTAATTGGCACATGCGCGGACCGAAATACAGCGGGATCGGCTTCCTTAATTCCACCTGGGAAGGCTACGGCGGTAAGCACTTTGCTCGCATGGCGGGAGAGGCCACGATTGAGGAGCAGATTCTGGTCGGCATGCACGTGACCGGCGGCTGGGTCCCCGATCAGTACGGCTGCAATCCAACTGGTTGGTAACCCTACGTTTTCAATGTTTTGAGCGTTTCGTTCGGGCCAATGATGGTTGGTATCGCTTCACATAGGAGCCTTTAACTCACGTCAGCCGGTGATTGTGATGTTTTCTCACCTAACATTCGTTTGCTGTCGACCATCAGGTCTAGAAAGCCATTCCCCTAAGAGACGAGAGGACGCGAAATGACTACTGCCAAACGGTCCACGACCAAAGCGCCCACCGCTACCAAGACCGTAGTGGTTGCGAAGAAGGCCAGCGTCGGGCGATCAAAGCCCTCCGTGGCCGCGAGCAAGGCTGCGTCGGTTACCACCAAGGCCACCGCCACCAAGAAGGTAGCCGCCGCCGCAAAGTCGTCGGTCGCCAAGGTCGCGCCCGCGAAGAAGTTGCCCGCCAAGAAGGTCGCCGCCGCCAACGAATCGGTCCAGCTGCTGGACTTCTATCGTGAAATGCTCTTCATCCGTCGGTTTGAGGAGCGCGCCGCTCGCGCCTACACCCAAGCTCTCATTGGTGGCTACTGTCACCTGAACCTCGGCGAAGAAGCGGCCGTCGTTGGTCTGATGTCGGCGCTACGCCCCAGCGACTACCTCTTTACGAACTACCGCGAGCACGGGTACGCCATCGCTCGCAACATCGACCCCAACGCCATCATGGCCGAGCTCTACGGTCGAGTTGACGGCGTGTCGAAGGGCTGGGGCGGCTCGATGCACATGTTCGACATGGAGCACCGCCTTCTCGGTGGCTACGGCATCGTGGGCGGTCAACTGCCCCTCGCCACCGGTGCGGCATTGGCTATTGACTACCGCGGTGGCGACGACGTCGTCATGTGCACCATGGGCGAAGGCACCTCGAACATCGGTGCCTTCCACGAATCGCTCAATATCGCTCAACTGTGGAAGTTGCCGGTGGTCTTCGTGGTCATCAACAACTTCCTCGGTATGGGTACCAAGGTCGAGCTCTCTTCGGCCGAGCCCGAGATCTACCGACGCGGTTCGGCCTACCGCATGCCTTCAGCGCGTGTTGACGGCGCCGATCCGGTCGAGGTTGCAAAGGCTGCCCGCCTGGCGGTTGAAACAGCCCGCGCCGGCCAGCCCTACCTGCTCGAGGTGACCTGCCACCGTCTACGCGGCCACTCGGTCGTCGACCCCGCGAAGTACCGCACGCCCGCTGAAGTCGAAGAGCTAAAGTTGCACGACCCCGTGAACAACCTCGCCGATCGTCTCCTCCAGCTCGGCCTCGCCGACGCCGACACCTTGGACGCCTTGGACGAGGCCATGTTGGCTCGCGTCGAGGAGATTGCCGCCTTCGCGGAAGCCAGTGCGCACCCTGATGTACACACTCTTTTCGACTACACCTACGCCACCCCGGTGCCAAACGACTCTCGTCGTCTGCCCGGGCAGTCCCTCTTTGATGAAAACGGAGTCGCCCGATGACCTTGATGTCCTATCGCCAGGCCCTGCACGACACCCTGCGCTCAGAAATGCTGCGTGACGAAAACGTCTTGCTCATGGGCGAAGAGATTGGTGTCTTCGAGGGTTCCTACAAGATCACCGCCGGTCTGCTGGCCGAGTTCGGTGAGAAGCGCGTCCGTGACACGCCCATCGCCGAAGAGGGCTTCACCGGTGCCGCTATCGGTGCCGCCATGCTGGGCCTGCGCCCCGTGGTCGAGCTCATGACCATCAACTTCTCGTTGATTGCCATTGACCAGATCGTCAACCACGCCGCCAAGATCTACGGCATGTTCGGTGGTCAGGCGAAGGTCCCCATGGTCATTCGCACCCCCGGTGGTGGTGGCCAGCAGCTCGGGGCCACGCACTCGCAGAACATTGAGCTCTACTACGCCTTCGTGCCGGGCCTCAAGGTCGTCGCCCCGTCGACACCGGCTGACGCCAAGGCCCTGATGCTCGCCGCCATTCGTGACGACGACCCCGTCTTGTTCCTCGAGAACCTCGCTCTCTACAACACCAAGGGTGAAGTTCCCGACCACGATGAGCCGGCCATCATTGGCAAGGCCAAGGTCACGCGCGAAGGATCGCACCTCACGTTGATTGGCTACTCCCGCATGGCGTACGTGGCCAAGAAGATTGCCGACCAGCTAGCAGACTCAGACCACCTCGACATTGAAGTGGTGGACCTGTGCTCACTGCGCCCCCTCGACCGTGAGACCATCATTAACTCGGTCAAGAAGACCAGCTGCGCGGTCGTCGTTGAGGACGACTGGCTGACCTACGGCATCGGTGCCGAAGTGGCCGCCACTATCTCCGACGGTGCCTTCGACTACCTCGACGCCCCCGTGCGTCGCGTCGCTATGGCTGAAGTTCCCATGCCCTACGCCAAGTCACTCGAAACGGCCGCCCTGCCGAGCGAAGACGACATCATCAAAGCCATTTACCAAACCCTTGACGCTATTGGTCACCGCCGTTCAAAGACAGGTCCCCATGATTGACATCACGATGCCTCGCCTCTCCGACACCATGGAGGAAGGCACCATTGCCGCCTGGCACAAACAGGTTGGCGACCAGGTAAAAGTTGGCGAGATCCTCTGCGAGATTGAGTCCGACAAAGCCACCATGGAGTACGAGGCCTACGAGGCCGGTACCCTGACGGCCATCCTCGTCCCCAACGGCGGACTGGTCGCTATTGGTACCCCTATTGCCCAGCTCGACAACGGAAAGGGTGGCGCCGCACCGGCCGCTCCAGCGCCCGTCGCCGTCGAAGCACCCGTGACCGAAGTACTCGCCGTCGCACCAGCATCCGCTCCCGCACCGAGCGACCTCGAGGACCGGACCGGCATTATTGCCTCTCCCCTCGTTCGTCGCTTGGCCCGCGAGCAGCAACTTGATCTTCGTGCCGTGCGAGGTTCGGGCCCCGGTGGACGCATTGTGCGCGCCGACCTCGGGCAGGCCAGCCCCGTTCACGTGACTGAGGCCCCTCGTGGTGCCGCGATGCCCATGGCGTCGGGCCCCCTCGTCGATCAAAAGCGTGGCTCGAAGGAGATTCCGTTCACCCCCGTGCGTCGCGTTATTGCCCGCCGACTCGGTGAGAGTGCCAGCTCCATCCCCCACTTCTACGTCACGGCCGCGGCCGACGTCGAGGCGCTCGTGCAGCTGCGCGGTCAACTGAACGAGCAGCTCGCCGCCCTGGGCCGCGCCAAGGTCTCCATCAACGACCTACTGATTCGTGCCTGTGCGCTGGCCTTGCGTGAGCACCCGCTCATCAACGCCTCCTACGTTGGTGATAATGCACCGTCAATGCTCATTCACGACCGCGTCAACATTGGTGTCGCCGTCGCGTCGAACAACGGCCTGGTCGTTCCCGTCATTGTCGACGCCGACCTGAAGACCGTCTCCGAGCTCGGCGCCGAGTCGCGCGACCTCGTGTCGCAGGCCTCGACCAAGGGTCTCTCGATTGACCAGATGAGTGGTGGCACGTTTACCATCTCGAACCTCGGGATGTTCGGTGTCGAAGAGTTCACCGCCATCATCAACCCACCAGAGGGCGCCATCTTGGCCGTCGGCGGTACGAAGAAGGAAGCCGTCGTCGTTGGCGATTCAGTCGTCGTCCATCACCGCATGAAGTTCACGTTGTCGGCCGATCACCGCATCATTGACGGCGCACTGGCCGCGCAGTTCCTGCAGACGCTGACTCGCCTGCTCGAAAACCCGCTGTCACTCATTATCTGAACCGACGAAACAAAAGGCCCCCGCGAAAGCAGGGGCCTTTTGTTGTTCTAAACGATGGAGAGCTTCAAGTTCCTCCGTGCATCGCCCGGGCACCGTCATTTCTCGAATCAGCCGCTGCGAGGTGACTCGCCCGTGAATCCCGCTGCGGCATCACGTCGGTCGTGTTTCACGTGTGATTCCAGCAACCTGCGATGCAATCAAACGCGCCAAGACCGACGCTGCAGCGAAGCTACAGCGTCAAGTTACTGCGAGCATCGCGAGCACGCATCGCCAGCCGAAAGGGCGCACCGGAAAGTGGTGTGAAGCCAAAGTGCTGATAGAAGGCGCGAGCACCTCCGTCAATAGCGTCAGCGACAATAACTCCCGCCTCAGCCTTTTCGAGAGCAACGATGCTTCGGGCGATGGCGTCGACGAGGAGGCGACCACCGAGGCCCTTGCCCTGAAGTCGCTGATCGAGCGCCATGGAGGACAAGAAGAGCGCTGGCGCGGCGGCAGCGCCACTTGAAATACGCCGTCCGGTGCGGCTGTCACGACGGATCTCGTGGGGCACGAGGGTATAGAAAGCGATTACCTTGCTCTGATCGGTCCAGACGAAGGTGCGGGCTTGGTCGGCATCGTCAAGTGCGAGAGCCGAGTGGCGGAGCCATTCGTCAAAGATGGGCTTGCCACACGAGAACTTCTGGAGATCGTGGTCCGCACTGAGTCGCTCAGTTACCCACATCATTCCTCTTCTCGTAAACAGGAAGGCCCTGCGCTACCGCGACGCTCTTGGCGGCGCGCTGCAAGGCCGCGAAGGGTGGCGTGGGGGCGTCGAGACCACCGAGTAGCGACTTGAAGTTCTCGTCGCTAACGAGGGTATGGTGCGACTCGGCAATGACGCGTTCGGCTGCGGTAGCCGCGGCGTCAACCATAAACGTCGAAAGCGAGACGCCCGCGAGCGCGGCGGCATAGATGAGGCGTTCGGCACGGTCCTGGGGGATCTGCGCTTCAATCTTCTGTGACTTGATGGACATGAGAACATTGTACGCAAAAGAACCGACACCGTCAACCAAATGTCCGCACCGATGTCCTTCGGTGGTGCACATCCAACGTTGCCCACTCCGGGGTTCGGCCACTTCATTGCGGAGTGGCGAGAGGGCGGTGCGTGCTAGCGCTTCTTGGTCGCGCGCCGAACGCGGACACCGACTTCAATCACAATGGCGACGATAGTCATGAGCAAGCCGAATGGAATAGTGGCCAGCAGAAACCAGCTGTAGGTGGCGATGTAGGAACCGGTTTTCCCGTCTAACTTGGCGACGCCCATCATTATGAAGGGCAGTGCATTCAAGACGAGAGAAATGAGCAGCAGGACGAGTGAGAGACGCGATTTCATGCCATAAGGTTAGCGATTGCTGACGGGTCACCCGAGTCATCAGAACCCAGAAAACCCACAGCGCCCGCTCGAACGAGGGGGCGCTGTGGGGTGGTATCGAAACCCTGTGGGAGCACCACTACCCCCACAGAGATCAGTGGCCTAGGGCGTGCAAGCAGTGCCCCCGGCCATGCAGTTCGACGGTGAGGCCGAACCAGCGACAATGAAATACACGGTGGTGAATTTCCCCGCGGCGATACTCGGGTCGTACCGCGGGGCTACTACCGTGACGGTGGTGACGCCACCGGTCACCGAGGCCGAATACTGCGCACCCCAAAGATTCGAGAGCGTGGTGCCCGACGGCAGCGTGAAGGAGAACGACCACGGCAATGTGTCACCACCAATGACGTGCGTGGTCTTGTTCTTCACGGTGTAGTAGCCCTGGTAAGCCCCAGGCCAACTAAAGGCCTTAGCGAAGCCAATACTGAGCGCACTGCTCAGAGTGGCCGACTGCGGTGTGGTGGACTTGGCGCTCACGGCAGCTGCCGAGTTACCGTTGGCGTTTATGGCAACCACGCTGAAGGTGTAGGCAGTGGTGTCGGTCAAGCCAGTGATTGTGCAGCTGGTGGCCGTAGCCGGCACTGGCGTGCAGGTACCTCCACCACTCGAGGCCGTGACCAAGTAGCCAGTCAGTGGCGATCCGCCACCGGGCAGTGGTGCCAACCACGAGACGATGGCCGATTCGTGGCCGGCGGAGGCGTGGACCCAGCGGGGTGCGTTACGGACGGTGCTCGGGGTGGCCGGCGCCGAGGCCGTAGACGCGCTCGCGTACCCGGCCGTGGTGATCGTCGTAACGCTAAAGGTGTAGGCGGTGCCGTTGGTCAGGTTGGCAAAGACGCACGATGTCGCGGTGACCCAGCAGGTCTGCCCACTGGGTGCGGCCGTGACTTTGTAGCCCTTCAAGGAAGCACCACCAAGAGACGCTGGAGCGGTCCAGGAGACGGTGACGTGCTCGCTCGACGTGGCCAAGGCCGTCACGACCGAGGCGGCATCAGGAGTACCGTACGGCGTTACCGCCATCGACGCCGGTGACGCCGCGCCGGTCAGGGGAACAGCGGTGGCGGCACCAGCCGAATTGGGACTTCCCGCATTGGTGGCGGCGACACGGAAGGTGTAGCTGGTCCCATTCGTGAGGCCAGTGACGATGCAGGTCAAGTTAACTGTGTTGACGCAATTACTGGGCAGCGTGGCGTTTGAGGTAACGGTGTACCCCGCCAAGGCCGCTCCCCCGAGGTTTGACGGTGCCGTCCAGTGCAGGGTCACCGTCGTGCCAGAGAGGGTCACCGAGGGCGCATTCATGGTCGACGGAGCCCCCACGGGGGTAACACTGTTGCTAACCGCCGACACGGAACTCGAGACACCATTGCCGTCAACGGCGCGGACCACGAAACGGTACTGCGTTCCGTTCGTCAGACCAGTCATCGTGCAGTAGTGAGTGGTCGTGGTGCAGGTCTGCCACGAATCAACCGTGGAGACAATGTACGAAGCCGCACCGGCACCAACGGAGCCGGGCACCGTCCACTTGATGATGGCGGAGGCATCACCCTGCGACACGCCGCCGAGCACCACCGCGTCGGGTGAGGTGCTGCAGGCAGTGCCGCCCATCGAACAGTTACTGATGGCCCCAGTGCCGTTTGTCGTGAAGGAGACCGTTACCGATCCGTTGGCAGGAATGATGGCGTCACTGTTGAGACCAGTGACAGTGACCAACGTGTCAGTCGAGGGCGCCGGCGCTGGCGCCACGGTGTAGGAGGCCCCGGAGAAGGAGGCGATAGTCGTGCCCGCGGGAAGGGTGAAGGACAGACTCCACGGTGCCGAGGGTGAGCCAACGTTGGCGCCCGTGGGGTTCGAAATGGTGAGCGAGGCGTTGTAGCCGCCGTTCCACCAGTCGCGCTGCGCGTAGATGACAGTACCGCTCGTGGCGGCGTCGACCACCGAGAAGCTGTAGGGCGTCCCATTGGTGTTGGCTGCGTAGTTAGTCCCAGCGGCCACCTGAGGTACGAGAGTGCAAATGCCGGTGGTGGCGTTGACGACAACGTCGGCAAAGGGGTCCACGTTACAGACCAATGGCGTCGTTGAAACGACGGAAGTGGCGCCATCACCGGTCGTTGAAACGACCGGATAGAACTGATTGTCAATCGTGTCTTCGTTCCCGGTGAGGACGTTCGTCACCACCGGGGTACTCGGCACCAGTTGGTTCACGGTGACGGTGCCATTGACATCGGCGAAGGCGTAGAGCGCGGAGGTGCCGCCACTGCAGATCGAACGGTAGCTGCCCGCGTTGGAGGTACTCGTCGCCGAAGTGCGACACGTCGGATTGACGCTGACGGCGGCACCCGTGTTCGTGCCATTGGTGCCGTCACTCGGTGAGACGAAACCACTAAACGTGAAGGGGAGAGCAGGAACGACACCATGAAAATTGAATGATGTATTCGCGGCTGTCACCGTGAGCGTCGCCTTCGATACGGCGAAATTCTGGGGACTTCCGATCGCGGCCTGGTGCGTAACCCCTTGATCAACGGCAGCGGTGAGTGAACAAATTCCCACACCATTGAAATGGACGACCCCACCGGTAACGGTGCACACGCTCGCGGCGGAGGAGGTCACACTCTTCGAGCCGTCACCGTTGGTGGTTACCACGGGGGTGAAAGAGGCGCCGTAGGCCGCCGACTGTGGCACATTCGTAATGGTTGGCGTACTCGAGGCCGTCGCGGGAGCCGGTAGCGCAATCTCCGACACAGTGCCGTCATTGGCATTGACCACCCAAAGGTGCTTGGCGTCTTCCGCAATCTTTTGCGGATTTCCACCAACGGGAATATCAGCGATGAAGGCGCCTGTGGACGCCGAGAACTCGGACACCGCCCCCGTGTAGTCAAGGACCCAGAAGTGGGCGCCATCATCGACCATCGTGTTGACATTGCCGGCGAAGCTCTGTGTTGGGCTTCCCGGGAGTGTGGAACTCACCAGCGTGCCGGTGACAGCGTTGATTTCACTCAACGTATTGTCGCCCTGCGACACCCACACGGTCGTACCGTCGGAGGCAATGCCGTGATCCCAAGGTCCTACCGTGATGGTCTTGAGTACCGCACCCGTGGCCTTGCTGACTTCGGACACCCGCCCTGATCCGTACTGACCACTTATCTGACTTACCCAGACGTGGGTGGCGTCGACCGCAAGTGATACCTCGCACCCCGGCACCGTCAGTGTGGTGACCTGCTGGGTGGCGATGTTAATCCTCTTGATGGTGCCCGAGCAGTAGGGCGCGACCCAGAGGGAGGTACCGTCGGAGACCATCTCGTGCGCGCTCACGCCGGTAATGGTGTTCACGACCGCACCGGTCGTAGCGTTCAATTGCGTAATCGTTGATGCCCCCTGATTGTCGGCCCATAGGAACGAGGCATCCATGGTGATTTGGTCAACCGAGCCACCCCCAGCGACGCCACTCTGCAGCACGGCACCCGTCTGGGCGTTGAGTTGGGTCAAGGTGCCACCCTTGGCGAGCCACACGTAGGAGCCATTCGACGCGATCGTGCCGGGGTTGCCGCCGACCGAAATGGTGGTGGTGGTCAGGGCGGAGGCTGACGATGCGTTGGTGAGCACGCCAACCATCGGCAACGTTGCTGCCAGCAGTGCACTCGCGATGGTCGGCCGAAGCGACCGGCGACGAGTTGAGGAAAGAGAGTTCATGTTGACCACCACGTTTGGTACTGCTCGAAGTACTGCAAATTGACTCTGCGCGAGTGGTGGACACGCAGAGCGCACCGGGGTGCATGGCTTGAATGGTAGGCGGCATTATGCGCACAGTGTACGTAAAAGAATTTTCTTAATGGAGAATCTTTTCGCCGGCACCACTTAACGCACTTGGCCCGCTCGAATGAGCGGGCCAAGTGCGGTGGTGTCGAAACCCCGTGGGAGCACCACTACCCCTCACGGAGAGGTTGGATCGGCCGAAGGAAGCGACCAATCGCGACTTGCTACTTCACCACCGTTACTGCCAGCCAGTCGCTGGCAGCTTCGGTACTCCGGTGAAGTTTTTCTCTCCTTGACTAGCGTATCTTTTGCGCTCAGTGTACGCAACGAAATGGTTTTTTACTTTTGAATCCGCTTCCGGTTCTGGAACCACTGTTAAACATGACCAATCCCTCGCCCCGAGGGGCGAGGGATTGGTAGGGATTCTCGGCGCGTTACGCGAGTGGTGCGCGGATCGGAGTACTCGGGCCCGAAGGCTGCCTGGCACTGGCGACACTCACCGCTACCACCGTGAACGTGTACGAGACCCCTGGGGTGAGGCCCGTGAAGAGTGACGATGTCGTGGTGCTGGTGACTTGGGCGCCATTGCTCGCAGTGACGATGTACGTGGTGATTGGCACACCCCCGTTGTAGGAGGGGGCAACCCAGTGAACCAGCGCCGTCGTCGCACTGGACGCCACGGCGGCCACCTGCTGGGCCTGCTGAGGCGTCGTGGCCGCGGTGATCACGTTGGAGACGAGTGATGGCGACGAATAGGCGCCATTGGAGTTCACCGCCACCACCGTGAAGGTGTAGCTCCGACCGTTGTTGAGACCGCCCACTGTGCACGAGGTCGTCGTAGCAATACAGTTCTGCGATCCACCGACGGCCGTCACGATGTACCGAGCAATGGTGCCGCCAGCGGCATTCGTGGGAGCCGTCCACGTCAGTAGGGCTGACGTGTTGGCGCCTACTCCTTGAAGATTGGTCGGCGCGTCGGGTGAGGTGAGACAGACGAGGCCGTGGTAGTTACACGCCGTTGGCGCGTTCGAACCGGCCACGTAGATGTTGACCTGGGCGTTGCCGCCAACGGGAATCACCGGGAAGGCGGGCAGTGCCGTCACGGTGACGAGCGTCCCGTCGGTGGTGGGAGTGGTCGTGGCTGTCGCGCCCTGCACACTCGATAACGTTGCGCCAGTCGGGAGGACGAAGGTGAAGGACCAGGGTGCGACCCGGGTACCGTAGGGGTTTCCGAGCGGGGCGGGGGCGTTCGTCAGGTTGAACGTACCCTGGTAGCCACCCTGATTCAGGCCCGCCGTGTAGTAGGCAATCGAGACCGTAATCGGTGTCGCTGAGACGTTGACCGGGAGCGAGGCCACCGAGGCGGGGCCCGTTCCGGCGGCGTTGGTGGTTGTCACCGAGAAGGTGTAGTTCTGCTCATTGGTCAGTCCCACCACCGTACAGGTGGTGGTGGTGCTGGTGCAGGTCAGACCGAGTGGTGACGACGTAACGGTGTAGCCGGTAATTGGTGAACCACCCGTACTGGCGGGCTCAGTCCAGTGAAGAATTGCCGAGGCGTTGGCCCCCATACCGGTCACATTTAGCGGTGCTGAGGGCACGGTGGCCGGCAGCGCCGTTGTTGTCGCACTGGGACCAGCGCCAACGACATTCGAGGCCGCGATGGTGAAGGTGTAGCTGATGCCATTGGTCAGACCAGTAAACGTGCACGTCGTCGTCGCAATGGCCGCACAGTTGGCGAGCGACGCCAAACCGTTCGGCGAGGTCACGAGAGGCGACACTGTCACCTGGTACGTCAGGGCTGAGTAGCCACCATTATTCGCGGGCGCCGACCAGGTCACCACCGACGACGTGTCGTTGTACGAGGAGGCGAGAGGAGAAAGTGGGGCCGATGGCACCGTCCCCGGCGTGCCGGTGGCACTCGAGCTAGCGCCCGACCCCACGCGGTTTGCTGCGGTGACGCTAAAGGTGTACGACGTGCCATTCGTGAGACCGACCACCGTGCAGGTGACTGACGTCGTGGCCACGCAACCGGTGGGTACCGACCCGCTTGGCGCGATCCCCACGGTGTAACTCGTCACCACGGCGCCGCCATTGTTGATCGGCGCCGACCAGGTAACAGTTGCGCTGCGGTCATTGTTTGAGGTCGCCGAGACAGTGGTTGGCGCATCCGGCACGGTCGCCGGCGTTGCCGTTGCACTCGACCCGTTTCCGGTGCCGACACGATTCGTCGCGGTCGCCGTGAAGGTGTAGGTCGTGCCGTTGGTCAGACCCGAGAACGTGCACGAGGTGGTGGTTACGGCACAGGTAAAACCGGTGGGGGTCGACGTCACCACGTAACCGGTGATAGTTGCTCCGCCATTGGACAGCGGCGGCGACCACAGCACCGTGGCGGTCTGGTTCCCCGCGTTTGCCGTGACCAAGGTCGGCGCCCCGGGCACGGTAGCCGGCGTCGTGGTGTCGCTGGCCACGGGGCCAGTGCCAACGCGATTGCTCGCCGCCACCGAGAACGTGTAGGACGCTCCATTGGTGAGGCCGGAGAAGGTGCACGACGTAGTGGTGGGTAACGTCGTGCAGGAAGGGCCCGCGGGGACGGCACTGACGGTGTATCCCGTCAGTGGCGCGCCACCATCGGACGTCGGAGCGGACCACGTCAGCGTCGCGGTGGCGTTCCCACCGAGGGCGCTGACGTTGGTGGGAGCAGTAGGCAAGGTGGCTGGGGTCACCGACGCAGAACCCGCGGGGCCATCTCCCACCGTGTTCGTTGCTACCACCGAGAAGGTGTAGCGAGTGCCGTTGGTGAGCCCAGAGAACGTGCATGACGTCGTGGTGACGGTGCAGGTGAAGCCGGATGGTGACGAGGTCACCGTGTAGCTAGTAATGGATGATCCCCCCGAGCTGATGGGTGGTGACCACAAAACGGTGGCCGTGGCGTTGCCGCCTGTGGTCGTGACGTTCAACGGGGCACTCGGGGTGGTGGCGGGAGTTACCTGCGTTGTGGCGGCCGGCCCGGCGCCGACGGCGTTCCTCGCCGTTACCGACAACGTGTACGAGACGCCGTTGGTCAGTCCGGTGAAGTGACAGCTAAGGGTGGCGGTCGAACAGCTCGCACCCGAAGGCGTCGAAGTAACGGTGTACGCAGTGATGACCACCCCACCGTTTGAGACCGGGGCAGTCCACGTGAGTGTGGCTTGGGCGTTGCCACCGGTCACGCTCAGCAGCGTGGGAGGCCCAGGAATCGTCGCTGGGGTGACCGACGCCGTTCCGGCGGGACCGCTGTCGACACCGTTCGTCGCGACCACCGCGAAGGTATAGCGCGTGCCGTTGGTGAGACCAGAGAACGTGCACGAGGTTGTCGTTACCGTGCAGGTGAAACCGGCCGGCGAGGAGGTGGCGCTGTAACCCGTGATGGGCGACCCTCCCGTACTGATCGGTGGGGACCACAAGACGGTGGCCGTCGCGTTGCCACCCGTGGCGGTGACATTGAGGGGCGCCCCGGGCGTGGTCGCAGGGGTCACCGTGGCGCTGGCAGGCGGCCCAGCGCCGACGGAATTCCTCGCCGTTACCGACAACGTGTAGGTGGTGCCGTTGGTCAGTCCCGTGAAGTGACACGTCAGGGCTGTGGTGGTGCAGGCGGCGCCCGTCGGCGTCGAGGTCACCGAATACGACACTATTGCCGCCCCTCCATCCGTGGTCGGAGGCGACCACGACAACGTCGCTTGGGCGTTCCCGCCGGTGGTGAGAAGGTTCGTCGGCGCCCCGGGCACGGTGGCGGGCGTTACGTTGCAGTCCCCTTCGCTCCCCTCACCACCACCCGTCTCCGCCCTAATGGCGAAGGTATAGCGCGTGCCGTTGCTCAGTCCCGAGAAGGAGCAGGTCGTCGTCGCTGTGGTGCAGTCGAAGCCGGCGGGTGATGAGGTGATGTGGTAGCCGGTAATGGCGCTCGTCGGTGTGCCAATCGGCGGTGACCAGATAAGGGTTGCCGTCGAGTTACCCGGTGTCGAGCGGATGTTCGACGGCGCGCCAACCGTGGCAGTGCCCGATCGCGGGGTCGCGTGGTGCACGATCGAACCGTGCGTCAGGGCCGACGCGGATGCTTGACCCGACTGCGACGCCAGGCTGACCCCGAGTCCGATGAGCACGGCAAATACGAGGAAGGTTGGGCGACGCCAGCGGTACAGGGCGCGGCTTGCGGTACGGAGGTGACGCATCAGATCCCTTTGAACGTTGAACTAGTCGCCACACGGTGGTGTGGCAATGGTTTTGACGTCGTCAGTGGTGAGACGAAGTCGTCGTCGCGCTTAGCACGACATACCGACTGTAGCAAGGGGCAAGGACCGAAAAGAAAATCTTTTCATTTTTAAAAAATGATTTCTACCCACAGGTCGTGAAGGGGTCTTTGAAGGCAAAGGAGGGGCAACCAGAATGGTTCTTGACGCAGGGCATCACCGAGGTCGGTGAGCGACGACTACGAGCGACGCGTGGTCACGCCAAGTGACGGCAGTGACGCACTGCTCGTGCCTGCGGCGTTAGTTGCGCTAGCGGTGAACGTATAGGTCCCTCCGGCACTGAGGCCCGACACGACACAGCTCGTCGTGGTGGTGGTGCAGTGGGCCCCGCTCGATGAACTCACGGTGTAGTGCAACACGGCGAAACCGTAGCTAGCGGCGGAGGGGGTGAACGAAATGAGCACCGAGGTATCGGTGGTCGCGCCAGTAACAACGTCAGTGGGAGCATCGGGAGCGGCTCCGACCGGCGTGGCGGATGAGGTGGCCGACGAGGAGCCGGCGCCATTCGTGGCCGTCACCGTAAACATATAGGACACGCCATCGGTGAGACCGGTGATCACGCAGTTTGTCGACGTGGTTGCCGTGCAGGTCAGCCCACCGGGAGCGGCAGTGACGACATAATTTGTGATCTGCGCGCCACCCGTGTCAGCGGGGGCGGACCAGTGGATGGTGGACTGACCCTCTTCGTAGGGGGTGGCGATTACCTGTTGAGGGGCGCCCGGCGAGGTGGCGGGTGTGGCGATATTGACCCCCGCCGCACTGGCGGTGCCGGTCCCGACATTGATCTGGGTCACGGAGTTGGCGAAGTAGTTGGCGACCCAGACGTTGGTGCCGTCGGCGTAGATACCAAAGGCGCCAGCACCTGCGGGGAGCGTGGCCGCGACCATGTGCGAGGCGCAGTCAATCTCCGTCACCGAGCCATCATTGAAGTTCGACACCCAGACGTCGACGCCGTCGGAGCTCACGCCCTGAGGTGAGCGCCCCACGGGAATCGTCGCGACGAGATTGCCAGTAGCGGCATCGAGCTCGCTGACAGTGTTATCGCCCTGGTTCGTAATCCACACGTGCTGGTCGTCGACGGAAATGGCCGATGGTCCGTTGCCCGTTGGGAAGGTGGCCATCACCACGGTGTCGGCGCTAGAAATTTCCGACACCGTGTTCGAGCCGGCGTTCACGACCCAGACCGTACCGTTTTGATCGGCCACGGCGACCGGAGCCACACCGACGGGAATTGTGGCCATCACCTTGTGAGTCGTGGCGTTGACCTTACTCACGGTGCCGCTACCCGAGTTCGCCACCCACGCGTACTGGGTATCTGCAGCCACGCCGTAGGGGCCAATGCCAGTCGTCACTTCACCGACTACCTGATTGGTCGCGGTGTCAATCTGCCAAATCTTCTGGCTGTAGTAATCGTCGACCCACACGTAATTACCGCCTACGGCGACGTGAGGTCCCTTGGCGATACCGACGAAGCCAGTGCTGCCACTCGGGCACACCGAAGCTTCCTGCAGTCCGGTGGCCACGGAGAACTCGGTGACACAGACGTTGGACTGCGCGGCGATCCACACGTGGGCACCATCAGAGGTGATGGAGCGGGGCTGACTCGCCCATTGCTGGGTCCCGACGACCGAGGCCGGGATAACAATTGGGCCTGGCGCCGAGGTGCCGGCCCTATTCGTGGCGGTCACGGTGAAGGTGTACGTGGCGCCGTTACTCAGGCCACTCACCACGCACGACAAGCCACTGGTGCGACAATGTGCGCCGCCCGGGTCGGCGGTGACGGTGTAGTAGTCAACGGGAATGCCGTCGGTCGTCGAGGCCGACCACGACACCACTGACCGGCGATCCTGGTTGGGCGTGGCCGCCACACCGTTCGGCGCGTCGGGCACGCTGCCCGGTAGTGCCGCGTTTGAG
>Ga0136642_1000670_pt1 | contig 16576 bp, 19 predicted proteins | sample LowCatLa1302831Y_FD_115313 | JGI IMG/M metagenome (GOLD analysis project Ga0136642, IMG submission 115313) | Freshwater microbial communities from Lower Cathedral Lake, Yosemite National Park, California, USA - 13028-31Y | ecosystem: Environmental > Aquatic > Freshwater > Lake ... | reverse complement strand
TGCACCTCCTGCTCAAGATCAGAGGGTTGCATCAAATCTTCCTAGACATAATTTCACGGGATCTTCTTATGCTGCCGCTGTTACAGCCGCGAGTTCAGCGCTAAATGCCGCCACAAATCCTACAGTAAATCCTACAGTAAATCCAGTAAGAAGAAATAATCTACAAATTCCCGCCACAACAAATGTGCTTAGCGCACTAATTGCAGGACTTGCAGATATGAATGAAGTCGATACAAATTCAGTTTATAGAATTCTTCTGACTCCTCCCGTGCCGAGAGTCCCTACGACATTCATGGAGCCCGTTGTAATAAGACCAACACAAGAGCAGATTACACAGTCAACGCGCCTCGGGACACCCAATGACCCAACAGAAGTCTGTACAATTTGCCAAGAGACAATTGAAGAAAATCAGCCGGCGCGACTCATTCTTCATTGCGAACATTGGTTTCACACCAGCTGTATTGATGTCTGGTTTCAACAGGATGTACATTGTCCCGTCTGTAGACATGATATTCGTTCTAGTGGCATTGCCAGTACAAGTGTAAGACGCAGTCGCAGTCGCAGTACAAGTATTCAGGAATAAAAAAATTGAACATTTACTCAATATAGAAGTCAGCACTACAATGTGCAACAAATGTTATTGTTTCATATATGATCATATAGCAAAAGTATTGCAACATGATGATATATCAAAAATGTATTACAGAGAAAAAAACGTCAAGCGAATTCTACCAGAACTTGCAGATGAAATGGAGCGGCTTATAAAAAAGTATCCAAATTGTTTACATGACGCATCATTTATCTATTCGGATTTCAGTTATATTTCTGTTTTGCTAGTTGAAAATAATTTCGTCAAGCGATTTGCCGGTCCACATAAAATAGAAATAAAAAAGCCAATGACAAAAGCAAAAGAGTGGTTTGCTAAAAAATTTCTAGAACTAACAAATTGTTTGCCCCAGATTCATAGTGATCATTCAGGGGTAATTAATACGGAATCATATAAAGAAATTAATGATGCGGCGGCTGAAGAGCGTCGACTTAGTTTAGTACAAACAAATATGAGTGAATTACGTATAAGAATTCCTACAATACAGTTTTATTTAAAAGATAAATATGATGGGCTTTATAGCTAATTTACAACGGTATCTTACTCAGATCCTCAGGGAGATCAATAATTTTTGTTGCATAGTGCGACTCAATCTCTTTGATCATCGTTACCTCGTCAGGACCGATCAAGTTGATTGCTACACCCTTACGACCAAACCGACCACTACGACCAATGCGGTGGATATAATTCTCCTTCTGGCTCGGCAGTTCAAAGTTGATAACTAGAGACACCTGCTGTACATCAATGCCGCGCGCCAAGAGATCCGTGCTAATCAATACACGGCATGAGCCATTGCGGAATTCAGCCATCCGCCGCTTCCGCTCACCAACCTCCATCTCTCCATGAATGTAGGAGACAGGAAACTGCTGCGACCCCATCTTATCAGCCAGCCATTCTACGCGCTGCCGCTTATTACAGTAGATGATCGCCTGATTGATGTTGAGCTGCGAATAAATGTCGCAGAGAGCATCAAACTTCCACTCATCCTTCTGTAGCGGTACAGAGTACTGTTGGATTCCGACCAGCGTGACTTCCTCAGGCGGCACAAGAATACGGACCGGATTACTGAGCAGTTTATTCGCGACCTCAATGACCTCGGGTGGCATCGTGGCACTAAAGAGAGCCACCTGCGTCTCCTTAGGAAAGCCGAGCTCGAGAATACACATGACCTGCTCTCTGAACTTGTTCTCCAGCATCTGATCCGCCTCATCCATGATAAGCACACGAATATTGGTACGGGGGAGAGCAGCACTTGATCCATTGTATGACTTCCGGTTCATCAGATCATAAATACGACCAGGTGTTCCGATAATGAACTGCGCGCCACTAGAGAGAGCACGAAGATCATGATGTAGTTCCGTGCCACCAACGGCACAGTAGATTGAAATACCCAGATGATGACTGAGTGCCTTGGCTACAGTCTCAATTTGCTGGGCAAGCTCGCGTGTAGGCACCATAACTAACACTTGCGGAACCTTCAAGGAAGGATCCATACGAGATAGGGCACCGATACAGAAAGTTCCAGTCTTTCCAGTACCTGACTGCGCCTGCGCGAGTATATCTCTGCCCTCCTTGACAGGCACAATGCCCTTCTGCTGGATCTGGGAGGGCTTCTCAAATCCATGACCATAGATCCCCCGCAGGAGACCCTCGCTGAGCGACATCTCGTCGAATGACTTGAACAGCTTAATATTAGTAGATTCCTCGATAATAGGTTCCATCGTTGCGTACATATATGTAAGGAGTACGGGATTCAATTTTAAGCCACCTTTTTATTTTGCCGATGAATGTAAAAATTGACTCTTTCCTTTTCTCTTAGAATATCAGAGTAAATGGATTATACAGAAGGCGATGATGGTGTTGTAGTAGAGGACGGCGGTCTAGATGTAGAGGATGTCTTAGAGGAGCTTCAGCAGAATGAGGATCTGGCTACAAAAGAGAAGAGCGCTGAGTCGGCGGGGCGTCAGGCGCAAGATTCAATGGCTCTTTTGTATAAGCATCACCCTGAATGTATCTTGGATTACACGGAAACTATTGCGAGCAAATTGCCTCTACGTACTGCACCAGTCTCTGCCGCTGCACTTAGTGATCCTTATCACCAGAGCCAGCCGTTCTTGACGCAGTTTGAGAAGACGAAAATTCTGGGCTTCAGAACAAATCAATTGGCGCAGGGGGCGCGCCCTTTCGTCACGGTGCCTGAGCACGTGACGGCTGTTCTAGAGATTGCGCGCTTGGAGTTGGAGCAGAGAAGGCTCCCGTTTATAGTCAAGCGACCCATGCCCGATGGCTCGTTTGAATATTGGCGTTTAAATGATTTAGCTATCTTCTGAGCTTCTTTGTTTTCCTTCTATATTTACGCCGACCGCCTTCACTCGCACCTTTTGCGAGTCTTTCTAAACGCTCAGCTTTTAGTTTCTCTGTGTAATTATTAAATCTTTTTTGTCTAGTCGCTTTTGCAATATTTTGTTCAGCTTTTTCTTCTTCTATAAGTTTTTGTTGGGTAGCTGCCGCCGCACGTGATGCTGGGAGTTGCTCTAATGTAGTCCATGCAGATTTGATCGAACAGATATATGTAGAAAGCAATTTATCAATTTCACTCTCACTCTCATCCATAACATCTTTACATAAGTTGTGTATCGTTTCCACGATAACACGATAAAAAATGGTAACATCTTTGCGTGGGGCAAAATCCTCTGTTTCTCTTTTACAGTTTATATAGAGTGCTTCTTCAATCATTATCAGTACGTGAATAATATCAAATGATTTTGTAAAACGCGTGTAGTTCTTGTCACTTTTTTGTAGCCATTCGACCATTTTTCTAACTAAACCATCATCTTCATTTTTATTACTGTTATTCTTAATCACAGGGTCACCAATACTACAATCTGGTTCATCAAAATCCTCTTTCTCATTCTCACTAAATATACGTTTAATTGTTTTATTAACAGCGCGGGTTTCAGAATACAATTTAATCAGCTCGTTCATAAAAAGAGCACGATCACTTACAAACTGTAGTTTACCTGGGTCATGAAGTATACCTTTCCACTGCCCTTTGATCTTTAAACATGCCATATTTTCTTCATGTGTATCCATATGGAGAATGCGATTTTTTTCACTTTGTTCACTTATTGTTTTAAGAACTTCTAAGACATCAATCATCATTGTAATTTTTGAAGGCTGTGTTCCAATGTCCCAGAAAGTTAGATTAACTACGTCAGGTCCTTGTAGGGGTGTGACAAGACACCAAAATTTTGGATAATCTTGACCAGGATCTTTATCTGCTGCTTTGGTCCATTTCATAAAATCTTCTATGCCGTTCCAATCGGCAGCTATTCCTTCAAATTGATCATAAACTAATGCTTCTTGTATGGAGTCTTTTTCTTTAGGATTAAACTTATATGTGACTCTTTTTTTTTCATCTTCGGTCATTTCACCAAAAAGACTTTCAACATATTTTACTTCATTTGTCGCATCATTTATTTTCATATAACTTGAACCCGTCACGATTTCACCGTCTCGAAGTTCTGTACCATCAGGTCCGTAATCTGTTCTATAATATTCCATAAATATTGTATCTGTCTCATATTCATGTAAAGATGTTATGAATCGGTTTGTTATGATTGGGTTATTTATTCTTGATTTCCAAGCTTTTAACTTACGCTGTAGTTCAACTTCTCCTCTAGCATGAATAACTAGGCGAACAACATATTTGGGTTCACCGTCATATTTAAATTTGGTTGCCGTATTCTGAAAACATCTGACACTGCGGACCCCTTTAGTCGTATAAATTTCAAGTGGCCAGGCGGCATCTTTATCTATTTTGAATACGTAGGTGTCAGTTCCAGAGGCGAGGAAATGACCGCCCTTTTTTAGTTTAAGAGCCATATCTTTACTTTTCCCTCAGAAAATTCTCAGACGTTTATCAATAGGCAAGAACATCGCGCCCCCAAAAACATCAAACGCATCATACCACTCTTGGAACTGATTAACAACCAAATTCACACGCAGAGGCGTCGGCGCGTGTTTATCCATAAAGAGTCCTTGTAGTTGCTTCTTTGTCCGTTCTTTTATGCGCCAAGAAACAGCATAGGCTGTAAAGAATTGCTTGTATGCTCTTATCTTTGCATTGACATCCTCGCCTTGAAGGCGTACATTGAGCGCATCCAAAGCGATTGCAAGACCACCCAGATCGGCGATATTCTCGCTCAGCGTCAACCGACCGTCAATGTGTTTGTGCATCAAACTGTGTTCATTAAACATTTTTACAAGATGCCGTGTAATTTTCTCATAGTTTCGTGTATCGGTCGGAGACCACCATTTCTTCTTCTGACCATCCTCGTCATATTCACAGCCCTCCTCATCAAACGCATGAGTCATCTCGTGCCCAATGATTGCGCCGACCGCACCGTAATTCCATCCCAGAGGTCTAGACTCACTGAAAAACGGTTCCAAGAGAGAACCAGACGGTATCACAAGCTCATTCGCCTCCGAATAATAGTAACCATTGACGGCATACACAGGATCGTCCCAGTCTTTCTGGTCATCACGTGAAGTACCGAGGCGACCGAGTTCATACTCAGATCGCCACTCGCCCATAGCAATCAGATTATCAATGAGATTATTCTTACTTAGGGGCGGCGCCTTGAGGTCTGCAAACTCATCAGGATACGCGATCGAGAGGCGCATTGCTTTTATCTTTTTTGCCGCCTTGTCCCTTGTACTTGGTTGTAGCCATTCCACTGTTTCCATGCGCTTACACGCCGAATCTCGTATTTCTTCAGCAAATGATAATGCTAGCGCCTTAAAAGACGGCGTCAAAAATCGTTTGACATACGCCTTGGACATGAACGGCGTTGCCCATGTTGTCAAGATTTCTAAGACAGTGTAACGTAAAGGAAGTTTTGTCATCTGCCCCCTGAGTTCCTTGCGATAAAACTCAAAATAATATGTATCCAAAGGACTGGGCAAATAGGGTATAAAATGTAGAATGACCTCGGATGAAAAAACAAGTTTCCACATGTCAATAGTTAAACGTTTAAACATTCCATTGACGATATGTAACCATTCATGAGACGAAATGACAATATGTTTCTCATTAAAGCCGTAGGTGCTAAAAAGAGCAGACCAGGGTATATCTTTGTATTTATGTTCGATTTCCGAGGTGTCTACGTACGATTCCTTTTCATTTTCTTGCATCGCTAAAATGTAAGGAGCAATATCATGTTCAATATTTACAATGGATGAAAGATGCTTAATGGAAAAAAATGCGCCGACTTTGTCCAAAAAGTGTTTGTAATGACTAAACGGCGTTCGTTGTTCATAGTATTTGCGATTGGGAAGACCAAGGCAACCGCGATCAATATGGAGTGTAAATTGTCCGCCATTTCCAAAATAATATCGTCCTTCTAAACTAAATAAGTTTCCAATCTTATATTTACAGAGGAACCCAAGTGTAGCGCTTACATCATTTTTGTCGCGTATACTGTTAATCTTATTTAAAAGATCTTTTACAGTTTCGATACTATTTTGTCGTCTAATGGCGGATGTAGCAAGAGCGCATATTGTTGGTTCTTTACATGTGCGTACAAGTGAAAAAAGTTGAGTTTCTACTCTCTTTTCAACTTCTTCGCTAATACCAAAGGCGGATAAATAGGGTGGCATTTTCATATGGTCAAGCCATTGACCATTTACACATCTGTAAAAATCATCTTTACACACATTCATAGGGAGGTGTTGTTTTCGTGTTGCAGAGTTGTTTTCCTTGTATGTTTGTTTGTGTTTGTGTTTGTATGTTATATTTTTTTGTATATGTGCTTTCTTCATAGCACTTTCCTCTAGTAGTTAGGAGCATTTTAGAAATTCGACAACCCTCTGTGAAGGCGCGACGCCCATGACTGTAGTTTTTTAATAAAAGAACTAAAAGACGACGATCGTACAAACTAGACATGGTAGCAACACCTCCTTACTTAGTGTCGGGATGATTTATTACCCTTCACTACTGAGTCTCCGACTATTGAGTCCAGCGCTTTCTGCAGTTTACGCACTGGATAAACACGGTCATCGGCTCATCTGCCGAACGCGTCTGGAGTTCATAATATGTACACTGCCTCTTGTGGCAGCGCGGGCAATGGAACTGATCGGTTGCAGCCGACTTGTTACCTTCCATGAGCCGCTGCTCTCTCTGGAACATTTTCTCAGCGAGTTCCTTGTTCCTCTCAGGAAAGAGTTCCGTTTCTGTAAAATTTGTAACTTCTTCCAGTGTAAATTCCTTCTTTTGTAGACGATCATAGAGTCCCTTATTCTGAATATAAGTGTCAGGGTGAAGATTCAAGCAGATGTGCCTGATTTTCCGGGAATACTGATTCTTGAACTGAGGATTCTTCCAGTCGGGAACAATATTTAGTTTCTTAACTTCATCTATGAGAGAAATGTAGAGAAGTTGTTCTAATCTGACGACGGTGTCCTTTGTTAATCGCTTCTTGAAATAGGTCACAAGTTTTTCCAGCATCTTCTTTCTAATGCCAACATCTGCAGCCACCTCCGTCTTTTTCAGATGTGCTTCAATCTTGCGCAGCCCATCAAAGTAATGCTGCGAGGACATTCCCTTTTGCTGACCAAAGAGCATTGTGTTCTGCGCCTCGGCTGCCTTCTTCTTCTTCGAGCGTGTCTTGGCTGGATTAGGATCTTCGACTTCGACATCATCTGCAGGAATATCTACATCTGCATCAGCATCTTCTGCCTCATCCTCAGCATCATCGGCATCATCAGCATCCTCTGTATCCTCTTCCTCCTCTTCTTCTTCTTCAACAACATCAATAGGCTTCTCCTTTACCACATCAGTGGCTACATCCGCAACATCATCTTCTACATTTTCATCAAGATCCTCTTCATTTTCATCCTCTTCATCCTCCGCATTTTCATCATCATCTTCATCCTCACCGAGTGATTCAAATCCACCATACGCTTCATTGTAAAATACTTCGTAGTCTTCAGGCTTGAACAAGAGAGGGCATACAAATGACGATCCCTTTTCACAGAGAAGGACTATAATGTCACCAAAGAGAAGAAGTGAATCGTGCGGTGGCGGCAAGTCGTGCTTATTCTCTTGTCCAGCCTTTCCTTGCTGATACCCGAACATGTAGATACGCTTAGACTTATAATTATACGTGCCAAACTGCTCAGGTAGATCCTTTTTCTTCAGTTGCTTTTGAATATCCTGTAGCGTTACACCGTCACTGGCTACCTGGGGAGTGATCTTAATTTGTTTTACACCACCATTGCTCGTTAGAAGCAATCCGCTGAATTTTACAGTTGCCATTCTCCTTGTATAGTGGCGATCCTCGCTTAAACTCCATTCAAGTTTTAACTTTAGGGATAATGGAGGGAACTTTACTGCGGAGAACGTGGACACCTACAAATACAGATTCGGTTAAATTTAATGAAAAACTGGTTATTTATGACGGTGGCGATTTTATAGGATTTTTAATTGAACGCGCTGACGGCTCAACGGAATGGCAAGGAGCCTTTCTTCAAGATCGGAACGATCTAGAAGAAACGCTTTGTATTGCAAATGAATTTTACACACCTAAGTCTTATTTTCAGATTGAGGAGTTTCCTCTTTTTCGACGACAATCGGGAGAACTACTGATTCCGGGCTGGCAACTACAACAGACCATTCCTTCACGTTCTCCGATGCTAATGGCACAGGTGTCAAGGACACCTTTACCCCAGAGAGATCAACCGGTACCCCGGAAAGATCAACAGCCGCAACGAGCACCTGGCGCTGCCCCGAGAGGTCAACCATTACAACCAGCGTCTCCTCCGCCTTCTTCAAGGCAGCGACAGAAACAGGGACAGCAACGTCTACCGCCGACTTCAAAAAGCAGCAGCAATACTGTAGCCACGTCCTCGATGCCAGCTTCTTGAAATTGAAGCCGCCGCGCGCAGCCAAAACAACTAAATCAAGAGATACCGGCAACACCGCATTTACGGTTGTCCGAAGCGCTAACCAGCGCTTTGTCACTTCAGTCGTCTCAGTCATTCCAACCTTCTCTTTCTCCTCACACTTTTGCATTGCCTTCTGAATAACATCCAAGACAAGCTGTTTCTTCTCAGAACCCTTGAGTCCCTTTATTTTATTAACCTTGGTCGCCACATCAACGCCAACCCGCAATACAGTCTCAGAATCCCATGATTTCTTTGCTGTTTGTTCCAAAATAAAAGTTACAAGTGAATCCGCGTCCATTCTATCTAAGAGGGTATAATTCCTTTAACCTTTTTCCCACCGATGTTCAGATAGAGAATGTTCAACAAAACTCTCTTCGCTGTTGGAATTACAGTTCTTTTATTTGTAGGTTATTTATTTGCGCAGTATTATATTTTTGAGAAGTTTGAAGTGCCTGGACCGGCGGTCCCCGTAGTTCAGCAAGTTTCGGAAGAAGAAGAACGCGTGGTCAGCCCTGGAGGTCCTGGGGCGCCGAATCAGATGCCGGCGCCAAGAGTATTAGCGAGTGAAAGACTCCCGGGTCCAACAGATAAAGATCCCTATGATGAAACTTACGGAAGTAGCAATATGAAGGAGAATTTACGTCATCCGGAGAGGTTTTTCGGTCCTGCACCGACACCTGGAAATACAAGTATCTCAGTTGCATCGGGTGTTGCGGGTCTCCCTGGACCTACAACACCACAGTCGGTTCAAAACTTTTCACCGGACTTTGCCCAGAATGGTGGCGAGTTTGTAGATGGTGGTATCTTTGCTAACGATGCCGGTGAGAATCCCAATTATTCAACATTTTAACCTAAACCCCCAGCACCATAGTAGTATAGAAGATGGCACAGAGAAAGCCCATATCTCAGCAAGTCAAGCGGGTTCCACCTGCTCTCCTAGACGCAGCAAAGCGAGTCTTGGAGAGAAGCGTGCCCAATAGTGCAATTAGGCACTCGCTCTACATCGAGAAGTCAGAACCGTTTCTGTCTACAGAAAAAATGGTACTGATTGCGAATGAAGGTAGAACAGATCCAGGTTATATCTGCTTTTTTCCGCAACAGCCAATTATGTTCATCAATAGTCGTGTTGATCAGGGTGTTTTTTTGCGCCTACGTGTCGATACTTCATTATTTCAAGGCACAGTTTTCATTGGAACACTCGATGGAGGAAATCTGGTGTTTGAGGACTGTTATGTCTGGAGAGGCAAGTCGGTTGCAGATCAGTCGTTCTCCAAACGTTTTTCTCTATTAAATACATTCTTTCATACGCTGTGTGTACGTGATGAGCGTATATCAGGTGTAAAAATTCATTTGGCTAAACTCCACGCCTTAGCTGAACTTCCCGTACTTATACTGAAAGACGAATTTTGGAGTATTGATTTCGTACCTGAAGCACCACAGCGGCGTCGTTTCTTTCACAAGTTACATATTCAAGGGCAAGTTCAAATACAAAGTCAAGGTCAACTACAAATGCAAGGGCAAGTGCAGCCAGCGACGACAGCTAAACCCGTCGTCGAGGAAAAACCATCACAGCTTGTCGCCATTGCTAAGAACATCCAAGGACTTCCAGACACGTATGATCTGTTTAGTTATGACAAGGTTCATATTGGAGAGGCAGCAATTCAGTCGGATCAAATGAGCACTCAGGTAAGACTCGCAATTCAAAAGAATTCATCGTTGCCGGTCTTTGTAGACTGGAATGAAGAATTTGAATGTTATGAAATCAGTGGGATACCGGTGGAGAAAGTCCTTATACACAAAGCATATCTGTTTAAGATTGCGACTGCTTTTGCAAGTGCTAATGCAACTGTCGCTACTGCTGTGAAAACTGCTGAAGTTGCGCGGCAACCTGTTCAGAAATCTCGCGAAGTCGTACGTTCCGGCGTATGGTTAGGAACTGAAGAGGATTAGGCTCGACTATAAGTTCCCGTTGTTTTTCTTTCAACTGAGCCTTCATACGGCGAAGGGAAGATAGACTCGCAAAATCAATTGGATAAGGACGAACATTATTCCACCGAAACCCCTGTATAAATGTGCGTAAAGCATTCTTCTTGGCATAAAAGCTCAATTTATTTGGATACGTTTGGAGAATCCAATCGCAGAGCATCCATGAAATAAGAACACGATCCATTTCTGAAATCGGCACGTCAATATGAATTACACTCCGACAATTAGGACATGATTCATTAGTTCCAAGCCACGGATCTAAACATTTTTGATGAAATCCATGTTGGCATTTCTTGATAAATAATGTGCGTTCACCTTCTATTACGTTTTCTAAGCAAACACTACAATATATTTCTTCTCCAAAGAGATCAAAAGTGTCTATATCCATACTTAATCCAACGATTTTCTTTCTAGCTTCTAAATAGAAAATGGTAAAACGTAGCACAAGAAAATACAATCGTCGTTATTCGGGTGGTGGCTGGGGTTTTACGGGACAGACTATACCTGGCGTAAGTAACTACGGGCAAGTAAATACGCCGATAGGTGATTGCCGCGCCCAACAGCCTCCAGGCTACATCTCTTCATATTCTGGTAAAGGTTTGCCTGGACTGAGTGGTGGCGGTTATAATGAGAATGAAATAAATGGCACAGGTGCCTTGGCAAATACATCGGATGACGAGGAACTAGTTGCAAATCAGTCTGGCGGCAGATATTCATTTGATCTTGCCGAGCCGCTTCCTGGGTCAGCTGCGCCGTGGGCGGGTGGTATTCCCACAGTACAGAGAATTCCGTGTGAAGGTGCTGTACATAATCCGCTGAATAAGCAGATGGGCGGATTCTCACTCAGAAACGTCTACGGAATTAAGAAGAGATTTTCGCGTAATCTCAAGGGACTCAAGAAGTTCACACCCAGTTTAGCTGGGCTGAAGAAACTTACGAAGCGCTTTACGGGCAAAGGCGGCAAGTTCTCAATGAGAAACGTCTACAAGGTGAAAAACAGTCTAACTAAGAAATTGAGAAACGGTTACAAGGGCTTGAAGAAGCGCTTTAGAGGTAAGTTCTCAATGAGAAACGTCTATAAGTTGAGAAACAGTCTGACTAAGAAATTTAGAAATGGTTACAAGGGCGCGAAGAAATTCGGCAAGGGCTTGAAGAAGCGCTTCACAGGTCGAGGTGGCGGCTTAGGCACAGACAGCGCCGCGTATTACGCGCCCACAGCTGGTTATGACAATAAGCCGAGTTCGTGGTTAAACAGTGTCGGTGCTCCGGTTCAGCTCCAGATTCCCTATGAAGCCAAGGCGTGGAATCCTGCTTGCTTGAAGACAAACTAATTTAAACAATTTTGAATAAGTAAATAAAATGGATGTTACAGATACTGTGCTTGCCGCTGTGACTGGTTCTGCTGTATTAATTTGTGTTATTGGATCTTTTATAGCTTCATTATGTTGTGTACGAAAGTATGTAATTTTGAGACAAACACAACCATATATGCATAGACAGCGTTTATCCACTGAAGACGAATTAATTACATAATGTAAATTTGATACGAGCAACCATTAGAGTGCTTGTACCAAATGCAGAAGCAAAAAGGACAATTAAATCCATATATTGAAGGACGCCTTCATGAATTGGATAAAAAAGCAAATCTTGACACACGGCGACATAAGTTTTCTGTACATGGACTTTATATGTGGGGAAAACCTATTAACGAAGAAGCCTACGATTCGGCAAAAAAGTATTGTAAAGAAAATCACATTGAATTTGTTCTTCGTGAATTTTATCAAGGAATGGTTGAAGATCGTGAAATTGTGGAACGTTTACCCGCTTTTCATGTATACTACGAGGAAGAGTACATGAAAACATTTTATGAGGGGAATGAACTTGAAAGTATTCTTCAAGAGATAATTGAAAATATTAAATCCGAGAAGAAAAATACATGGACAAATGCTTTCCTAGGATGGATGCCTTTCCGTTTTACAGTCTCAATGCCGACGATTCGCCCGTCTAGTAGAAAACTTCTTACTAGCACGAACTTGACTCGGAACTAATTTTAAATAACTTTTTGGTATTTTATAGGGCGATAGAAACAGATTAGTGACACCGAGGGGCATCTGTGTAGAGTCGGACGGCGTTGGTGCTGGTGTAGGCGGTGGCGTTGGTGGCTCTAAGGTTGCCAGATGCGGCGTGTAATAAGAAAGATGCCTTGAAATCTGTTCTGCACTACAATATTTTTCAAACATGGGTAGTAAACTTTTGTATATAGAAAGAGCTCTCTCTGCATTTATACGCATGGTCATATTTATATTCATCATTTCCTTAACCAAATCAAAAAACGGTACTGATAAATCTCTTGCTAGATCTGTGTGCCACTGCACTAATTCAGCAGATCCAAGTTTACTGATAGATGTCCAGTTTCTAACATCAGTTGGTTTTCTAGCAAATATTGTCCCATAATGCATTTTATGCCCAAATTGTAATGAATACAGTTCAGATAGAACACGACCGAGTGAATAGATATCCGTTTTTCTAAGAATATAATTTGGATTATCAAAAATCGCATTATATAACGTTTTATACAGAGTGACATTTCCAAGTGCAGTTCCATTAACATCTTTAAACACTTCACTTGGATATAAATCTTGAGAGTAAAGAGCCGCTTTTTCACCATAAAAATCAGTAATTGCTCCATTTGTTATTTGTTTTGATTCAAATAAAGGATCTACAAAACGCGTTTCAAATGGCCAGGCAAAATAGTTTTTATCAAAGAGAGACTTTTGTGTAATTGGTATATCTCCAAGTGTAGACAAACCAAAATCAATATAATGAAAACTGTAACTGCGCTTACTTATTTTTTTATGAACAATGTTACCCCGTTTAATATCAAGATGATGAAAGTTATTTGTATGCATAAGAAAAAGTCCTTCTAGAAGTTGTACAAGATCATGAAAAAATGGTATATATTCCTCTGGTTTAAGTATAATGTCGTCTAAATTAGCTCCACCGTCTTTATATTTCAGTAAAAAACTATTATTTTGTATTTCTTTTATTATAGAATCACGATCTGAACCAAAAATATCACATTTTTCTACATCATCTTCTATGGGATCTAATCGTTGTATATCAGGTTTACAAAGTTTTTGCGGATAAAAAAGGTATTTTTCGGTTGGATCTATTTTTTTTAGTGTAGATTTATTAAAGTTTTCTTCTACTGCTGCTTTTATTTTCATAAGTTTTGAAAACATACCGGGTTGTCTCTCAGCTTGACCGACACAGAGAATTTCTGGATTGAATCCGCAACCATAGGCGCCTTGACCAACGTATTTACCACCTTTATGTTTTTTGGTCTGTCTGCCTCTATGCTTGGGCATCTACTCTCTAATTAGTTTCTATTTTTTCTACTTGCCTTACGATTCTTTCGATTTTTCCGATTCTTTCTACTTTTACGACGCCTTCCTCCATTTTGCTCTTCATTAAATTCAGTTTCGTTAAATTCATTTGCATTTGCATTGTTATTATTTTTAGGAGGAGGAATTCTTATAGGAGCAAGTGGTGGGGGTACAGTAGCAGGCGCAGGTTTAGACGAAGCAAACATTGATGAAAAGATGCCCATTTATTTATATAGATAAATAAAATTGATTACAGTATTTTTTGCCGGAAGATGTAATGGCGATTGAATTCTCATCTAAGACTGCTCAATACAGCGAATTCAGCAACTTTCACTTTGCTGAATTCACCGTTAATGAAAAAATATGGAAAAGTGTAGAACATTATTTCCAGGCGCAGAAATTTCCTGGTGATCCTGTTCTTCAAGAACGCATTCGTCAAGCCAAGACGGCACTTAGCGCAAAGAGACTTGGCAGAACAAAGTCAGAGCATTTTCGCACTGATTGGGAAACGGTGAAAGAAGAGATTATGTTAACTGGACTTAGGGCGAAATTCGCACAAAATCCCGAGCTCAAGGAGCTTCTTGTAAAAACGGCTGGCTTACATCTTTATGAAAATAATAAACGCGATTCGTATTGGGGTACGGGATCGAATCATTGCGGTCGGAATCGCATGGGGATTCTCTTGATTAAAGTACGTGCTGAACTGGTTTAACGGCGATTGCGGCTCTTGCGATTTTTCCTACCACCGCGTAAATTATTAATGCCAACTGAATTATTCACAACAACATTTGTATTCGGTAATTTTACGTTATTCTTCTTAAAAGGATTTATACGATTAAAGAATGAGGGTCCGTTATTTTTGACTGTATTATTCTTCTTGAAAGGATTGATACTATTAAAGAACGAAGGTCCTTGAGCTGGTGCCGTAGCGCTATTATTTTTCCGTGTAAATGGATTGAACTGTTTAAGACGATTCATAAAAGAGAGTTGCGTTGCCATTCTCTTTTATATGCTGAAATGAAATAAATAAAAATTGATTTTAATTATTATCGGGCAAACCGTATAACGTGTGAAGTAACAATGGTTGCGATTTCACTTGGATGGAACTGTTCCTCGGCTTCGATGGGTGTGGACATGGGACTTCGGCAGACTCGTGCACAGGGATATCGGACATGTCCGTTTGATGAGATGAACTCAAACTATGAAGGTATAGTGGAGTGTATTCGCGATGATTTCAAGTACTTCTGCGACCCAATGTATCTGGTTTTGCGGGCGTTTCCGCCAGACCACATCTACTACCCAGGAGAAACTCTGATCTACAATACGCGTTACAACTTTATCTTCAACCACGAATCTCCGGGACATGCGAATCTATATGTGACCCAGGCATGGAGCGGCGGGATTAATCACTATGTGGACAATAACTTTGAACGGTTCATTGAGCGGTATACTCGGCGCATCGAAAACTTCAGGAACTATCTTGCTAGCTTTGAATCAATTAGCTTTCTCATCACAACTTCGAATACTGACTTCACAGATCTTCATTCCGTTTTGAATGGAAAGTGCAAATACAAGATAATAAAGTTCGAAGTTTATGATACACAGAAGTTTACAGATCATTTAGACATTATGCGGGCTTCGTAGCCTTCACGAAAATCCAGTTCTGGTGGTGATCGTCGAATGGAGGCCGAATATCATACGTGCATTGGGTAAATCCAACTTTGGTAAGATCGTCTATGAGCTGGCTAGGTGAATCGACACGTGTATCGCATCCCCCGTTCGTCGATTCGGCGTAGTAGTTATCCGAATAGTAATCAACTGAAAACATTCGAGGACCGAATCCCATTTGGAAGGAGAGTAATCCACCGGGCTTGAGCACTCGGAGAAACTCTTTCAAGTAACCGAAACGGATCGAATGAACGCAGATGTGCTGGAGCACGATTGTACTCATGACAAAATCATATTCATCGCTCTTAAGTACGTCCAACGACGTCCCGGAGCAGGTATACACTGCAAACTTACTTTCGTCGTGTCCATCCTTGAGAACGTTTGCCTTGGACTGCGAAACCAGTTCGGATGAGATATCGACTCCGTCAAACCTCTTGAACCGCTGAATGATGTTCTGAATGTTTCTCCCACAACCACATCCAAAGTCAAGACCCACCTTTTCCTTGTAGGACGGATCGGCGGTGTCGTTTACGAGGATATTCCAATAATCTGGATTGGCATTGTGTCCCCTATGGTTCTCCCGATTCATTCTCCCAGTGCTGCCCTCACGTTGATACATCTCCCGTTGCATGAACGTGTATATGTTATCTGGATCTACGGACATATACAGTGATGCAATATACTTAATTAACCGATTTAACCGCGCCCTTCGGGAGGCGTTCTAATTATTCGCTCAACTTATATCACTTTTAAATAGTTCAGATTGCCACGCAACCGAAAAATGAAATGTATACCAGTTATCTGTCTTTTGAATTGAATACCAATAGACATCGAGGGGGTGATCATAAATATTTCCACCTGGTTTTGTAAACTCTTCAATTGATTCACGTATATTTTTTAGAAGTTTTGGAATATAGTTTCTATGAATTACATAAGCCGAAGCAACACATGCTTTTTGTATCCGATAAAGATTATTTGAACT
>Ga0136642_1000669_pt1 | contig 16589 bp, 17 predicted proteins | sample LowCatLa1302831Y_FD_115313 | JGI IMG/M metagenome (GOLD analysis project Ga0136642, IMG submission 115313) | Freshwater microbial communities from Lower Cathedral Lake, Yosemite National Park, California, USA - 13028-31Y | ecosystem: Environmental > Aquatic > Freshwater > Lake ... | reverse complement strand
GCACTAGTTGTGAAATCTAAATCATTTCCTAATCGTCCTAAAATTGCATCGCGCACTGGTCCACCAACCAGCGCCAGAGTATGGCCAGCGCTCTTAAATAGCTGTGCGAGTTCAATTGCAATAGGAGCGCCCTGCATTAGGGCGTTAGTGGCACGTGTGATCGCAATTGCGCGGGGGTCCACGCCTGAATCCTTCGAGCTCTGCATCATCACAGAACCAAGGTTAGAGCAGTACCCTTGCTCCATGACCCCGGCACCTGGTGCGGGTGGCGAAGCCGTTTCTGCTCCATTAGCAAAGCGGAAAAAGCGCAGAAGAAGGCGCCCGGCTGGTTCACACTCACCGAACTCAACTTCAACGACTGGCGTAGATTCGAATACGCCCTCAGGTAAATCGCCAAGTGCGAACCACTCTCGCAATCCATCCTCCAATAAGCCAGCTCCACAAAAGCAGGTGAAATACGCAAAGCGGGTTGATGAGGTCAGTGCTGGTGGATTAGTTATCGACACTACGGGTACAAAGGGCTTACTCATCGGCCGCAAAGATTTAAAGGATCAGAAAGGCGAACGCCTTTTATGGTCTTTACCAAAAGGACATATTGAAGAAGGTGAGACACCAGAACAGGCCGCAATTCGTGAAGTCTGTGAAGAGACCGGAATCGAAAGCGAAATCTCAAAATCTCTCGGTGTGATCGACTTTTGGTTTATGGCAGGCGGCAAGCGAATTCATAAGACTGTTCATCATTATTTATTTAAAGAGACTGGTGGTCACTTAGCGCCACAGATTACTGAAGTTGATGATGTCGGCTGGTTCCCATTAGAAGAGATTATTCCAATGCTTGCCTACCCCGATGAGAAGAAGTTAATAGCTAAATCCGGTGAGCTTAAAGTATGAAGAAAATAACCTCATTCTTTGCACTTACCTTTTTTATATTGATAACGGTGACTAATTCTGCGCAAGCAACATCTATTATTACAATTACCGAACCGACACATCGCCAACTAGATGGCGCCTTTGTTGATGATGATTTAGCAACTCTTCTCACATATAACGGCGCACTCGGCGCGAAAATCTTTGAGCCGGGGCTTGGACCACATATCTGGCAGATAGATCCTGCGTTAATCGATGAAATTCAATCGATGACACAGCCCTATAAGTTAAGTGACGGTATGGCTGGAACCGGAACAACCACTGCTCAGATCTGGTTGGCTCGCTTAAAAATAGTTACTCGATACAACCAAATAATTGCTATGCCGTATGGCAACCCATCTGGATATTGGATTCATAAATTACTCCCACACGATGAGAGCTATTTCCTCACTATTGGTGCGGAGAAGCTGCAGACTTTTCTTGGTCGCCCAGTCTCCATCTCCACTACCTTTCCCACCAATAGCCAATTCCGACTTAATAGCCTTGTTTATCAATCATTTCATGCAGCGATGAAGGTTATTGCTGCAACTGCGAGCTACATGAACTCGGCAGAACTTGAAAAATTCCGATTGAGATCGACTGCGGTACTTAATCCTTATGTTGAACCGGCTCGACGTGATTTTCTAGCACGTGATTTAACCGCAAATGCTTTTGCGCTCTCCCAGAAGATTAGAGTCTCGCCAAGTAAATTTACCGTGACCTCGGAGAAGCAACTGCTTCCAGTAACAGTTATCAATGATTTCGATAGCGTCGCAAAATTAAAGATCTATATCTCATCTAAAAATAGCAAGGTAATAACGCGGGCACTTCCCGAAATCGTAACTGTCGCTGGCAAATCGAAGGTACAGATTAAAATCCCAGTGCAGGTGGTGACCTCTGGTGAATCTGCACTTGTAATTACGGTGCGCAATGAGCAAGGTGCTCAACTCAATGAGCCGACAACTTTTCCATTGAAACTATCAGTGATTAGCCCAATAGCTACTTGGGTTACTACTGGTGCCGCAATAACTTTATTTGCCGCAGCAATTATTCAAAGCGCGAGACGGATTCGTAGGAAGCGCACATGACCAAAAATTCGCTTCTACGCTCATCCACTGTTATGGCTGCTGGCACAGTAGTCTCACGAATAACAGGGTTGATTCGAGGACTACTGTTAGTGGCAGTACTTGGTACAACTATTCTCGGTGATACTTTTAACGTCGCTAATACGATGCCAAATATTATTTATAATCTGATTATCGGTGGGGCGCTTACAGCGGTATTCGTTCCACAAATTGTTCGCGCAACAAAAGATAGCGATGGTGGCGACGCCTTTATTTCTCGATTAGTTACAGCTACAACAGTGCTTCTTGCTGGGTTAGTTCTTGTTACAACTATTGGCGCACCGCTATTGGTTCGACTTTTTGCAACTGGATATGTGGGTCGGCCAGAATTTAATTTAACAGTCTCATTTATGCGTTACTGCCTTCCGCAAATTCTCTTTATGGGGCTGTATGCACTCCTTAGCCAGGTAGCGAATGCTAAAAATAAGTTTGGCCCGATGATGTGGGCACCAGTTCTTAATAACCTCATCGCAATTGTTATCTTTGCCTGGTTCCTACATAGCTCGCACGACTTAACCGTCGGAACGATCTCGCAAAGTCAGGTCGCTTGGCTTGGGCTAGGAACCACTGCGGGTTTTATCGCACAAGCCTTGATTCTCATTCCGGTCATTCGGCAGACAGGTATAAAAATTTCAGCGCGCTTTGACTGGCGCGACCCATCCATGCTCAAATCAGCTCAACTAGCTACTTGGACGCTCGCCTTTGCCGCTATCTCACAGATTAGTTATTTGATCACAGTCAATCTCTCTACCCGTGCAGCAATTCATACTCTTGGCCAAGGAATCACAACTGGTGTCGGGTTCAGTCCGTACTCCAACGCTTTGCTTATTTGGATGTTGCCACACTCTGTTATCACTATTTCGATTGTGACAGCGCTTCTACCAGCCCTTGCTGGCTTTGTTCAAAGTCAACGTCCTGATTTAGTTCATGATCAACTTGTTAAAGCTATTCGCCTAGTTGGAATAATCACCGTGCCCTCCTCGGTCGCCTTCTTTCTCTTTGGCCCGATAATCACGCGCGCACTCTTTATGGGAATTCCAGATGGCGATGCTCAATACATTGGTCGGGTACTTGCTGCGCTTGGTTTAGGGCTCGCTCCTATGAGTGTAAATTTAATTGCGTTACGTGGGTTAAATGCTTTTGAAAATGTGAAATTGCAGGTTCTCAGCAATCTGGTTATGAATATCTTTGGCTCGATTCTCTGTCTTGTTGCCGCGTTTACCCTTGAGGCAAAATGGGTAACAGTTGGTCTCGCGGCAGCGCTCAGTGCAAGTTATTACTTAGGATCTTTCATTACCTTGCGCACGCTCCGGCGATTTGAGGTCAATATCCGAATCCGTGAAATTGTCGGACTTTATGGCAAGTTGTTGGGTGCGAGTCTGCTGATTGGTTTTCCACTCCATATCTCACAGCGCCACCTTCCTGGTGGGAATATCGCCCACCTCTTTGAGGTTCTTGTCATTAGTGGTTTAGGTTATTTACTACTGGCAAAGTTGCTGCGCATTAGTGAAGTCACCAACCTCTTCGCGGTTCTAACAACTCGTAAGAAGTAAGAAAAGATAGGGTTCACTCATGAGCGAAATTCAAAACGAAGTTGATGTAGTAATTGTTGGCTCCGGCCCGGCCGGCTATACCGCTGCGATTTATGCTGCACGAGCTCAACTCAAGCCAGTCATGTACGAAGGTTCAATAACTGCTGGTGGGGCACTAATGAACACCACAGAGGTCGAAAATTTTCCTGGTTTTCCAGAAGGTGTGATGGGTCCAGATTTAATGGACAGTATGCGGAAGCAAGCCGAGAAATTTGGAACCAAACTAATTACCGATGACATTGTTGAGATGAAACTAGCTGGCGAACTCAAAGTTTTAACAGATGGTTCTGGCAATACTGTTCATGCAAAAGCTGTCATTCTTGCCACCGGTTCAGCTTACAAAGAGATTGGTTTAACAAACGAGAAGCGGTTATCTGGTCGCGGTGTCTCGTGGTGTGCTACCTGCGATGGTTTCTTCTTCCGAGATAAAGTGGTTGCGATTGTTGGTGGCGGAGATTCTGCAATGGAGGAGGCAAACTTCCTTACTCGTTTTGCAAGCAAGGTGGTTCTTATTCATCGTCGCGATTCATTGCGCGCCTCAAAAATTATGGCTGATCGGGCAATGGCCAATCCAAAGATTGAATTCTTATGGAACACGGAAGTAATAGATGTTCTTGGTGCGGATCAGATGACCGGCTTAAGATTGAAGAGCACAGTTGATGGTAGCGAATCTGAACAGAACTTTGATGGACTCTTTATTGCTATTGGCCATGTCCCTCGCTCTGAACTCATTATTGGTCAGATTGATCTAGATGCTGAAGGATATGTACAAGTCCAAGGCCGAAGCAGTCGGACAAATCTGACCGGTGTCTTTGCTTGTGGCGACTTGGTTGATCACACCTACCGTCAAGCGATTACTGCGGCCGGAACTGGATGTGAGGCTGCGCTTGATGCTGAGCGTTTCTTATCGGGACATTAATCTCTCAAAAAACTAGACTTACCCACCTACACGAGCAGTAAGAAGGATAAATATGAGCGCAGCACAAGCAGTTACAGTCGCAAATTTTGAAGCTGAAGTACTACAAAGCACAACGCCAGTACTTGTTGATTTCTGGGCAGAATGGTGTGGCCCTTGTCGCGCAGTCGGTCCAATTGTTGATGAGATTGCAACTGAGCACGCGGGCAAGATTAAGGTTGTTAAGTTAAATACCGATGAAGAGGCAGCAATTGCAATGAAGTACGGAATTATGTCGATTCCTACTCTCAATGTCTTTGTCGGCGGCCAAGTAGTTAAAACAATTGTTGGCGCGAAACCAAAGCCTGCTCTGCTTAAAGAACTCGCTGAATATCTCTAATCAATGACGGGCTCTGATCTCTCACTGGGTGATCACGGGGACGTTGTTACTCAAATAACCAATACGCTCGCCCGAATTGGTCTGCTCTCCACTGCTTCCCAGACATTTGATGCTATTGTTGAAAGTGCTGTAAAGGCTTTCCAGCAAGAGCGCGGACTTACGGTTACCGGTGTTGTTAGCGGTTCAACCTTACGAGCACTTGAAGATGCGCGTTGGAAGTTGGGTGATCGAATACTTTCACTGCAACCGCACTCCTTAATGCGTGGTGATGATGTTACGGTGCTTCAAAATCGTTTGAGTCAGATGGGTTTTGACTGCGGAAAGATTGATGGACTTTATGGAGTGCGCACTGAGAGCTCGCTAAAGGAGTTCCAAAAATCTGTTGGTACCAAGGTTGATGGAATATGTGGACCCGCAACGGTGATGTCTTTAATGCGATTAATTAAAACTGTTGCTGGTGGTGTGCCCACAGGATTGCGTGAAGATGCAATGCGTGCCAGCCGTGGACCTGCACTTGCAAATAAGGTTATCGTCTTAGATCCCAGTGGAAGTGAATCTGATGCACAGATTTGTTATGACATTGCGCAGCGATTAGAGGGGCGTCTTATTGCACTTGGTGTTGCTGTATTCCTCACCCGTAGCGCGACTAAGAATCCCACCGTTGCCGAATCGGTAGTTATAGCTAATTCAACGAATACCGACCTTGTAATTTCAATACATACTGATAATTACAACAATGCAACCGCTCATGGTTTCTCCACTTATTACTACGGTAGCGAGCATCATGGGATTGCCTCAGTGGTCGGCGAGCGTTTTGCGGCCCTCGTTCAACGAGAAGTGACAGCGCGAACTGATTTATTGAACTGTCGAACACATGCAAAATCTTGGGATTTACTCCGATTGACCAAGGCTCCGGCGGTAATCATAAATCTTGGCTATCTCAGCAATCCTGGTGATGCTAAGAAATTAGCTGATCCCATCTTCCGTGAAACAATCGTTGAATCAATGATGATTGCAATTCAACGCCTCTACTTGTCGGCCGAAAGTGATGCTAAAACCGGCACCCTAAAAATCTCAGACCTTCGTCGTGCTGGCCTAAGAGGCAATTAATACCCGTTCGTAAAGTTAATTTGATGTGCGAGAATTAACGCATGTCCAGCGATATCACCAGAATCCATACTGGTGCTCCTGCTAATTTAACGGAGCGCTTTGCCCATCGCGCAGCCCACATGAAGCAATCTGAAATTCGCTCACTCTTTGCTGTCGCCTCCCGTCCAGATATCGTCTCGCTTGCTGGTGGCATGCCTAATTTGTCAGCGCTGCCGATGGAGATGATGGCTGAAGTAGTAGGAAAGCTAGTCCGCGAAAATGGCCAGGAAGCGCTGCAATACGGAAGCGGTCAGGGCCACCCAAAGTTGCGTGAGCAGATCTGCGAGATGATGGCGCTCGAAGGTATCTCCTCGCATCCTGACGATGTCATTGTGACCACCGGCTCCCAACAAGCGCTAGATCTCATCTCTCGCATCTTTATTGATCCAGGCGATGTTGTACTTGTCGAAGCCCCTTCCTATGTTGGTGCGCTCGGAACTTTTGCTCAATATGAAGCACAAGTAGTTCATGTCGCAATGGATGAGAATGGCTTAATCCCAGACGCGCTCCGTGAAGCAATTGCTACAACACGGGCTACTGGTCGCAAGATTAAGTTTTTATATGTAATTCCTAACTACCAGAATCCTGGTGGAGTTACTTTAAGCGCGGCACGTCGTACCGAAATTCTTGATATTTGCCGAGCTGAAAGTATCTTTGTTGTCGAAGATAACCCGTATGGTCTCTTGGGATTCGATGGTCCCTCTCCTAACGCAATGCGTGCCGAAGATTCTGAGAATGTTCTTTATTTAGGTTCTTTCTCCAAAACTATTGTTCCTGGTTTCCGTGTGGGATGGGCGCTGGTTCCAGATGCACTCAAAGATAAATTAGTGATTGCCTCTGAATCCTCGATTCTCTGTCCGTCTAACTTCTCACAACTCGCAATCTCAGGCTATCTCTCGGACCAACCGTGGCGCGATCAGATTGCATCATTCTGCGGCATTTATCAGGTACGCCGGGATGCGATGCTCGAATCCCTTGATAAGTATTTCCCTAAAGGTGCATCATGGACAAAACCTGCTGGTGGTTTTTATGTCTGGGTCACGTTGCCACCAGAGATTGATACTAAAGCTCTTGTTCCTAAGGCGATTGTGGCCAAGGTTGCCTATGTTCCTGGAACCGCATTTTATGCAGATGGACTCGGTAGTTGGTCGATGCGGCTCTCTTACTGTTACCCAACTCCAGAACGCATTCGTGAAGGCGTTAAGTCACTTGGTGGAGTAATTAATACCGAGATGGAACTCCGCGGGATTTCAAATTAAATAACCCTATATAAGTTTAGTAATTCGCTCTAAATCTTCCAGTGTTGCGAACTCGATGGTGATCTTTCCTTTTTGCTTGCCTAGCTCTACTTGAACTCGGGTATCGAGTTTGTCAGATAATTGTGAAGCGATCTCGTTGAGGCGGGGCGATAAGTGCTTGCCCATGCGGACTTTTCCGGTTTTTTTCGTACCTTGCTCGGTCGCCACAATCTCTTCTGTTGCTCGGACACTTAAACCTTCAGCGACGATTCGTGTTGCTAATTTTTCAATCTCTGCCTCATCCACAAGTGTTAGCAGTGCGCGCGCGTGGCCAGCGGATAAGACTCCTGCTGCTACTCTGCGTTGTACAGCTGCTGGAAGATTAAGAAGTCGCAGCGTATTTGTAATTGCTGATCGGGATTTGCCAACCTTTGTTGCAAGTACATCGTGGGTGTAATCAAAGTCGTTCAATAAATTCTGGTAAGCAGCTGCCTCTTCCAATGGGTTGAGCTGGCTGCGATGAATATTTTCAAGAAGAGCTTCGCGCAGAAGTTCGTTGTCCGGTGTAGCGCGGATAATTACAGGAATTGTTTGTAGGCCGGCAATCTTTGAAGCGCGCAATCTTCGCTCGCCCATAATTAATTCATATGTTCCATTTTTTAAATCGCGCACAACTGGCGGTTGTAATACGCCAACTTCTTTAATTGATGCGGCAAGTTCTGCTAATGCACTTTCATCAAAGACAGTTCGAGGTTGTTTTGAGTTAGGGACAATAGAGTTGATATCAACTTCATTGTTCTCGGCAATTGCAACACCTGTAGGGGTTGTGATTGTGCTTGGTACTAATAAATCTAAACCGCGACCTAATCCACCTTTGCGTGCACTCATGCGCTCACTCCGTTTTCATTATTATTTTTTGTTAAACCTGACCCTCGTTCTGCAATCTCTCGCGCAATTCCCATATATGCAATTGCTCCAGGAGAAGATGCATCCCATGTCATAACTGTCTGCATAAAAGCAGGAGCTTCTGATACGCGCACTGCGCGTGGAACAGGAATATCTATAAGTTCGCGCGGAAATGTTTGTCGAGCAAGATTTGCAACATCATTTGCTAACCGGGTTCGAGAATCAAACATTGTTAATACAACCGTCGATACAACTAAATCTTTATTGAGTTGTGTGCGCACAATCTGATCGACAGTTTCTCGCAGTAACTTCACACCTTCGATTGAGTAATATTCGCATTGAATAGGAATAAGAATTTCACTTGCTGCAGCAAGGGCGTTGATGGTTAGCAATCCGAGGCTGGGTGGGCAATCAATAAATATGTAATCAAGGCGTTCGCCGAGCGCTTCTCGTTCTGCCAAGAAGGTATCGATCGCTAACTTCAAGCGGGTCTGTGCCGAAATAAAGTTGGCCATCGACATCTCCGCCCCACGCAATTCGATATCGGCGGGGGCGCACTCTAAATGGGGAAAGCCAGCAACTTTTTGAACTATTGAGGCGATGCTCTGATCATTAACTAGAACTTGGAACATTCCATCGAGCTCTTCGCGATCTACCCCGAGTGCGGTGCAGGCATTGCCTTGCGGATCAAGGTCGATAACAAGAACCCTTAATCCGCCCATTGCTAGGGCTGCTGCAATATTGACCGTAGTGGTCGTCTTACCGACCCCACCTTTCTGGTTGGCGACGGTGAAAATTCGACTCTTTATGGGTGTGGGCATCGGCTCTTTGAGGCGGCGGACGCCTATTACCTTCTGAGCTTTTACTGTTTCACGTGAATCATCCACGGGGCTATCTAACCAGTCTTTAAAGCCTGCTTAAACTTTTCTTATCTCTACTACGCGAGCAAGTGGTAATTCCTCTAATTGGATCTCATGAATCTGGGTCTTTGCTACCTTTTTAAAGACTTTTCGCGCCTCTACCTCGGCTTCGGCGAGCTCCTCTTGAGCCGCCTCCCCTTTCATCGCCAGAAGAGCGCCACCAGGAGCAACTAAATGCCAAGAGACGGTGAGCAATTTAGGAAGAGGGGCAACTGCGCGGGCGGTAATTACTTGAAAGGAGCCTCGAAAACTCTCAGCCCGGCCCCTCGCTACTGCGATATCTAGTTTGAGCTCAGCCACTACTTCGTTGAGGAAGTCGAAGCGGCGTTGAAGGGGCTCTAACAGGGTTACTTTAAGATCTGGACGGGCAAGTGCGATAACAATCCCTGGTAATCCTGCGCCTGAACCAATATCTATGAGAGATACCCCCTCTTCAATAAGGGTAGTAATAGGGATGCAGTTAGCGATATGGCGCTCCCAGATCCGATCCCCCTCTTTAGGGCCGATAAGCCCGCGCTCAATTCCCCAGGTTCCCAAGATTTCGGCATAGCGGGAGACCTCCTCTTTTCGCTCGCCAAAATAGGCGGGAATTAAGGTTTCACGTGAAACTGACATATTGGGGCTGGTTGCTGACTTGCTAAATTATGGGGCGAGAACGACTACGCAGCGATTTGGGTCTTCTCCCTCAGATTCGCTGGTGAGACCAATCTCTTGAATAGTGTCATGGATGACCTTGCGCTCAAAGGCGTTCATGGGGCGGAGTTTGACGTTAGCGCCACCGCTCTTAACCTCTTCTGCTACCTCGTGGGCAAGTTTGGCTAGCTCGCTCTTCTTATCGCTGCGGAAGTTATCGATATCTAACATAAGGCGTGAGCGCTCACCCAACGAGGTTTGAACAGCTAGGCGAGTGAGCTCTTGGAGAGCATCAAGGACCTCTCCGCGCTCGCCCACTAGGTGGCCGAGGCTTCCGCCGGCGATAGCTAAAGCAGCGCGATCGTTCTCGACATCGATATCGATATCACCGTCGAGGTCGGCAATATCAAGGAGCGCCTCTAGGTAATCAGCGGCTACATCACCCTCTTCTTCTAGGAGCGCAACCTGACTCTTATCGCTCTTTTTAGGAGCTTTTACCTCCTCCTCTACTGCAACTTCTAGACTCTCTGTAGCTTCGCTCATTTTTCCTCCTGTTGTAGGTAAAAGTGTCCTTTATGGGCTGTTTGTTAGCCTTTATGCATTTTTGTCCTAATTTATTAGGTATCAAATTTATTTCTTCTTCTTACCTTTTTTAGGTTGTTTTCTCTGGGCTGGCTTCTGGGCCTCTAATGGAATCTCTGACTCGATTGCTCCCAAAGCATCAGTGGAGGTGATCCGACCATCCTTTGCTCGCTTTGCTTGTAGCTCCTCGTAGGCAGGAGAGCCGGGAGTTGGGTTTCTCTTAATGACATAAAACTGTTGACCAAAGGTCCACAAGTTTGTGGTCGACCAATAAATAAGAACTCCAACTGGAAAGTTCACACCTGATATAGCGAAAATTAACGGAAATACATACAACATAATTTTCTGTTGTTGCAGCATCATGTTGTTAGAGGAGTCCATCTTTGGCATTCCTTTAACCATCAACTGGCGTTGTGTTGTAAAAGTTGTTAGTGACATAAATGCAATTAACAGAACGGTGATAATTTTTGTTTGGGTGTTAGTACCAGTACTTAAGAAAGAGCTCGACAGATTCGCGCCGAAAAATTTAGCTTGAGCGGCTGATGAAAGTAGGTCACCTTTTAGTACGCCATGTGGGCGATTATGTGCGATTCCATTAAGAACAGTAAAGAGAGCAAAGAAGATTGGTGCTTGCGCAATAATTGGAAAGCATGAAGCAAGTGGATTTGTTTTATGATCCTTATATAGCTTCATCATCTCTTCAGATTGCTTCTGACGATCATCCTTGTACTTCTTCTGAATCTCTTTCATGTGCGGTTGAAGTGCCGTCATCGCTCGCTGACTTTTAATCTGCTTCACAAAGAGCGGAATTAAAATAATACGAATAAGTATCACGAGACCAATGATGGATAGGCTCCACTTGATTGATCCGTGGGAATCCTTGCCGAATACCGCGCCTAGTGCGGAGTGGATAGTCACAATCACCCAAGAAACAGCGAAATATAGTGGTTCTAGAATCTTTCCCATTAGCAAGCTCCTACTGGTTCTTTATCGTTTTTAATGGTGCGCGTGGATGATTTTTCAGCTGTAGTTACATAATCAACACCACCGAGAGACCATGGATTGCAGCGAAGCAACCTCCATGCAGTAAGTGCTAAACCTTTGATCGCACCTCGCTCATTAAAAGCATCGACGGCATAATGTGAGCAAGAAGGAAAATATTTACAACGGTCGCCAAACATTGGCGAGAGAGTTTTTTGGTAAAGCTTGATTGGGAGTATAAATAAATACTTCATGCCTTCACCGCGCTTTTGGAAAGCACTTTAATGACAAGCTCTGAAAGTTCGGTGGTGTACTCCGGCTTTTCGCGAAGCACCCTAATCACGATCTGGGTTTGTTGAGGGAAGGCAACCAGTTGATCTTTGATTGCGTGGCGTAATTGGCGGGCAATCCGGTGACGAGCCACTGAGCCACCAACAGATTTGTTAATGATTAGTCCAACTTGTGGTCCGTTAGGAAGGTTCTCACCTGAATGCACATAGAGAACTAATGAGTGGGAGGTCGCGCGAAAACCAATCTTGGTTGTTCGAGAGAAGTCTTTGCTAGAGCGAAGTCGATTCGCCGACGAGAGCACGAGATACCCGGAAAGGTTCTAGAACTTAAGCGGAGAGGCGAGTGCGACCTTTAGCGCGGCGTGAAGCAAGGACTGCGCGTCCGCCACGAGTAGCCATACGGGCACGGAAACCATGCTTCTTGGCACGCTTACGGACATTGGGTTGGAAAGTGCGCTTTGACATGAAAACTCCTTTTACGCCCGGGGTTTACCCCTTCGGGGCCACAGCTAGTGAGTGCCCTACGGTACGGGTAGTTGTGGATAAGAGTCAAAGTCGCGAATTGGTTCTGATTAATTCCGAGAGGTTGCCGTGTGGCCCGATCCTATGGTGTGGATAACCACTTGCTTTTCTCCCTCTTTACCCCTACTTTCGGACTCTATCCACAGACCCGACCCCTAAAAAGCCCCTTATTAACAAGTGCTCCTTAGAGGAAAAGGCTAAACGACGGGTTTAGACCACAGGCTGTGGATAAACATGTGGATATCGGATTTGAGGGGTTTATGGCACTTCTAGCTATCGAGGATCTCGTCTCGGTTTGGGCTTCGGTTATCTCTGAGCTCGCTGTTGAATCACCTCAACACCGCGCCTTTCTCTCTCTTACCAAACCACTCGGGCTTATTGAGGGCGCCGACGAATCCTTAGGCTCCAATCTTCTTCTCTCCGCGCCAAATGATTTTGCGAAAGATGTTTTAGAGACTCGGCTTCGTGCAACTCTTAATGAAGTGCTCTCCGAAAAATTAAATCAAAAAATAAATATCGCAGTAACTGTTGTTGAAGATGTAGAGACCAGCAGCAAAGGATTTGATGATGTTGTTGTCGAGCCAATTTCAGAGCCTGCTCCAAAGATGGGCACTGGCCGTAGCTCAGGTGGAGAGATTTCTACTGAGCCATCACAACTCAATCCTCGCTACATCTTCGAAACTTTTGTTATCGGCGCCTCAAACCGTTTCGCTCACGCCGCTGCAGTTGCAGTTGCTGAAGCTCCAGCTAAGGCTTACAACCCACTCTTTATTTACGGTGAGTCTGGACTAGGTAAAACACACTTACTTCACGCTATCGGTGCATATGCAAAAGAGTTATACGGCAGCGTCCGAGTACGTTACGTATCTTCTGAAGAATTTACCAACGACTTTATTAACTCTATTCGCGACGATAAAGCTTCTGCTTTTCAGCGTCGTTATCGGGATTTAGATGTCTTGCTTGTTGACGACATCCAATTCTTAGAAAATAAAGAACGTACCCAAGAAGAGTTTTTTCATACATTCAACACTTTATATAACGCCAACAAACAGATTGTTATCTCGAGCGACCGCCCACCTAAGCAATTAACAACCTTGGAGGATCGCCTTCGTAGTCGATTTGAGTGGGGTTTGATTACCGATATTCAACCACCAGAACTTGAGACTCGTATTGCGATTCTTCGCAAGAAGGCCGCACAAGATAAATTAAATGCGCCGGATGATGTTCTGGAATATATCGCCAGCAAAATAAGTTCTAATATTCGCGAACTTGAAGGTGCGTTGATTCGTGTCACTGCATTTGCATCTCTTAACCGCCAACCTGTCGATCTTAGTTTGGCTGAGATTGTTCTTAAGGATTTAATTCCTGACGAGGGTGGCCCGGAAATTACTGCCACGACCATCATGGCTCAGACCGCTACTTATTTCAGCCTCACCTTGGATGACCTTTGTGGCACCTCTAGATCTCGGGTTCTGGTCAACGCCCGCCAGATTGCTATGTACTTGTGCCGCGAGCTAACCGAGCTCTCTTTACCTAAAATCGGTCAGACCTTTGGCGGCCGTGACCACACCACTGTTATGCATGCCGATCGGAAGATCCGCCAACTTATGGCTGAGCGCCGCTCGATCTATAACCAAGTTACCGAGCTAACCAACCGGATCAAGCTCCAATCAAAGGGTTCCTAAGGGTTACCCCCATAATGGGGATAACTTGTGGATGGCTGTGGATAAACAACTAAATACTGTGTGTGGTGGGGTGTAGGGCTGTCAGGGCCTTGCTTCACACTCTCTTTATACCCGGGTTATCCAAGGTTATCCACGGATTTCCCACAAGAGCGGTGGTTAACTTTAAAGGGCGCGACCAGCGTTTTTATAAGTTTCCCACAGAAAGCAGCTCTGGTTACTACTACTAACTATATAAAGAGCTAAATGGGTGTTGATAAGGAACCTTTAGGTTACTTAGGTGGTTTTAAAAGATGGCTCAAGCGTTATTGAAACATTGTTGAAAAATGAGATGTGAAGGAAGATGAGACTATGAAGTTTGTTATTGAGCGCGAGCCGTTAATTGATGGCGTTAATTGGGTTGCCCGCAGCCTCTCCGCCCGTCCAATGATCACCGCCCTACTCGGGATCAAAATTGAGGTAGGCGCAGAAGTGAAATTAACCGGCTCAAATCTAGAGACTTCTACTGAAGCGGTTATCGACGCAGATATTAAAGAGAAAGGAACTGTTTTAGTTAAAGGACAACTTTTAGCTGAAATCGTTCGATCACTGCCCAACTCTTCCATCACCTTCTCTCTAGAAGGCGCTCGAGTCATTGTTAGCGCGGGCACTTCAAAATTCACATTGCCAACACTCGAAGCAAATGAATATCCCAACCTTCCATCACTCCCAAGCGCAGCCGGTGAAATCTCTGGCGATGACTTTGTGCAAGCGGTAAATCAAGTTGTTGTAGCCGCAAGTCGGGATGATTCACTTCCTAAATTCACAGGCGTAGATATTCAAATTAAAAAAGATAAAATTACTCTTGCTGCAACAGATCGATACCGCCTTGCAATTAAAACACTTCCATGGAAAGCGAAGAATCCAGATATAGAAACGTCGTCTCTAGTGCGCGCTCGCACACTTTCAGATGCAGCTAAATCGCTATCAACCGGATCTCAAATTACACTTGCGTTATCACCGGCTGATTCAAAGGAATCGCTAATTGGTTTTCTTTCCAACACAAAAACAATGACATCACGAACACTCGATGACAAACTCCCATCCTTCGAGCATCTCGTTCCTACTGAATCAAAAGCAGAAGCAACAATTGAAATCGTTAAGCTTTTGGATTCAGTCCGTCGTGTCGCTCTTGTTACTGATAAAACACTTCCACTCATTCTCACCTTCGTCGATAACACCCTTGTTCTTGAAGCGGGCGGCGATCAAGATGCACAAGCTTCAGAGAGTATTGAAATCATCCACTCTGGCGAAGAGATTCGAACTGGATATAACCCAACATTCTTAATCGATGGCCTACAAGCAATCGATGCGCCATTCGTTCATTTCTCTTTCACGGCGAGCAATAAACTTGCGGTTCTCTCCGGCAAGAAAGAGATTGATGGTGCTCAGGACGAGAGTTACAAGTATTTACTTAATCCAATGCGGTTGTAAATCTTTTTACTGTGTTTATTTCACACCTCTCGCTCTCCACATTTAGGTCTTACCAGAGCCTCGAACTTGACTTAACGCCTGGTATCTCAGTTTTTGTGGGTCGTAACGGTGAAGGTAAGACAAATATCGTTGAAGCAATCTTGTATCTCTCCTTCCTTAACTCTCACCGGGTCTCTAACGACCAACCTTTAGTACAACTTGGTTCCCAGAGCGCTTATATCCGAGCAACCACCCAACTCCCTGACCGCGAAGTTCTGGTTGAACTTGAAGTGAATGCCGAGAAGGCCAATCGGGCGCGGATCAACCAAAATCCAGTACGTAGCCAGAAAGAGTTATTTGGAATTGTCCAAGCAATTTATTTCTCACCCGAAGATTTGGATCTAGTGCGTGGTGATCCATCAGAACGCCGCAAATTTATCGATCAACTTCTTATGTTGCGCTCCCCAAGGTTGGCTGGAATTATCTCTGATTACGAACGAGCGGTCCGTCAACGCAACACACTTTTAAAATCCCGAGCAGGAAACGAATCTCTCTCTTCATGGGACGAACAAGTCGCTAAATTTGGTGGCCAGATAATTGCTGCCAGACTTCAAACATTGGCGGATTTCGAACCAATATTTACTCAGACTTATAAAGATATCTCATCTGAAAAACGCGCATCTATCGGCTATAAATCGAGTATTGAGAACCCAACTGTTAATGAAGGGCAGAACACAGAGTTAATTCTGGAGCGAATGAAAATAACTCGCGCGGCAGAGATTGAACGTGGCCTCACATTAACCGGCCCACACCGTGACGACTTATTGCTACATCTCGGCAATCATCTTGTGAAAGGCTATGCCAGTCATGGAGAATCTTGGTCGATAGCGCTCTCATTAAAATTAGCGACTTACCAATTACTAAAAAATGATGGCCTCTCACCAATTCTTATCTTGGATGATGTTTTCTCTGAACTTGATGATCAACGACGCACCCAACTGATTCAATTAGCTCAGAGCGCCGAGCAAACCTTGATTACGGTTGCAGTAGAAAGTGATTTGCCATTGGAGCTAACTGGCGCACGCTTCCATGTGAAATCTGGATCAGTGAGCAGAGATGCCTAGAGATTTAGCGCGCGAGTTGTATCGCGCCTACCGCACACAAGCCCGACGTCATCGCGCAGGAGATGTCGTTAATGAGTCCCGCGAAAAAGTTGGAGACCCACATTCATTTGCAGATTCATTACAAGAGTTGGTTGCCAACCGTGATTGGCGACAAGGAATTGCAGAAGGAACACTATTCTCAGATTGGAAAATT
>Ga0136642_1000668_pt1 | contig 16603 bp, 18 predicted proteins | sample LowCatLa1302831Y_FD_115313 | JGI IMG/M metagenome (GOLD analysis project Ga0136642, IMG submission 115313) | Freshwater microbial communities from Lower Cathedral Lake, Yosemite National Park, California, USA - 13028-31Y | ecosystem: Environmental > Aquatic > Freshwater > Lake ... | reverse complement strand
CTTTTTCCACCACCTACGCGGGACAAATTCAGAATGAACGCTTGGCGAGAAGTCGGGGATTGTGATGTCCTGGCGGCTCGGTGTCATTGGTTCTCCCATCAGGCACTCTCTTAGTCCCCAACTACATGAAGCCGGTTTGAAACTTCTGGGGCTCGAGGGTTCTTCCAGTCGCCATGAGGTCTCCGTCGAGAACTTTTCGGCATTCATCGCGACTGCCGGTGAATCATTCGATGCCCTTTCAGTTACCGCTCCTCTAAAGAATGTTGCGTTAGATAGGGCGACTGATCTTTCACCAGTCGCCATAGCCGTGCATGCAGTGAATAGTCTTCGTTTTTCCGAGGGGAAGTTGCTTGGCCACAATACCGACGGTGAAGGTTTCGTTAGCGCTTTACGATCACGGTTCGGAAGTGGTTTCGCGGACGCTCACGTGGTTATTCTGGGCGCCGGAGGCTCAGCTCGATCGATAATCGCTTCCTTGGTTGGCGAGGGCGTTGCGTCAATTGCAGTCCATGGTCGCTCGGAGGAAAATGTTCAGCGAGCATGTGCGCCGTACGCAAATGTTTTTGGTCACTCCTTGGTATATCGTCCGGTCGATTTGATTGTCAACACGATTCCGGGGTCGAGCCGTGATTTGGAGAAGGCCGTTTTGCAGGGCGTGAGCACCTCCACCGCGGCTGTTGACATCACCTACGAGCCTAAGGTTAGTCAGTGGCTTGCCCTCTACGAAGAACAAGGGTGCGAGGTGGATAATGGGTTGCGGATGCTGGCCCATCAGGCGGCAGCCCAACTCACGTGGTGGTTCGATGAGAGTCTTGATGGCGACTCTTTGATGGAGGCAATCGCGTGAGGCGACGGTCCGATCCCTTCGCGTTAAAGCGGCCTTCCGTCGAAAGACTCGATTCGTCATTGCTAATCAGCATGGTTGTGTTGGGGCTGTTTGGCGTCTTGATGATCTACTCGGCCACGCGACAGCCGTTGATTAACGCTGGCTACAACTCTCACTACTATCTCCAAAAGCAGGGACAATTTGTTTTGCTTGGCATTATCGTTATGTATGTTGTGTCTCGTATTGACTATCATCGGCTCGAGATAGTCTCGACATTCTTTTATGTTTCAGGGGCTCTGGCCCTACTTGGTGTCTTTGTGCTGGGGACTTCATCATTAGGCGCCCAGCGATGGTTCAGTCTCGGATTCATTCAGGTTCAACCAAGTGAATTTATGATGATTTTCATCATTATCGCCATTGCAACTTATGCTCAAAGGCGACCTCAAGGTTTGAGCATGCGTGACATTTCCAGAATGCTCGTCATGGCCGGGCTCCCTCTCTTCATGATTTATCTACAGCCAGACTTGGGAACCTGCATCGTTCTGGTTTTGGTCACCGGCGCCATGCTTGTGGTTGCGGGTGTTCCGCCGCGGTTTATGAGTACCTTGGTCTTCGGAGGCGTGTTGGGAGTTGCGGCGGCGATTTGGCTAGGACTTTTACACCAATATCAGCTGCAAAGATTGACTTCGTTCTTGAATCAAAACTCGACCGATTCGGCGGTTGCACGTTTGGTCTATGAGGTCAAAAACGCTAAGAGCGCAATCGGAGCTGGCGGACTTCACGGAGCTGGTCTGTTCCACGGATTGCAAACTACGCTCGGGTATGTCCCTGAAACTCGAACCGACTTCATTTTCACGGCTGTTGGAGAACAGTTGGGTTTCCTGGGGACGCTGTTTACGGTCCTGTTAATGGCGTTTATTGCATTCCGGTTCTTTTCGATATCACGTAACGCGAAGGATTCGATGGGTCAGCTCCTCGCGCTGGGGGTGTTTGTCTTCTTCTCCTTTTCGGCTTTCGAGAACATCGGAATGACTATGGGTATTATGCCGGTCGCTGGAATTCCGCTCCCGTTAATGAGTTACGGTGGCTCGGCAGCGATTGTCTTCTACGCCGCCGGAGGAATTGTTCTCTCGGTCTCAAGAAATAGGACCACCTAAATCATGGCGCAGATTTTTGGGGCAGAGAATTATCGAGTTATGGAGCTCGAGCAGGTATTGTACGATCTCGCTAATAGTTCTCCAACAGCTGTCTTGATCGAAAAAGAAGCGCCATTTCGAAAACTGGAAATTCCAGTCGCACTAATAGATGCTCAGAACCTGCGTCATGTATTGGCGGGTACTGTTGCGCTCAGGCCGACAACAAGCGAGTTACTAAGTTCGATCTTGGAGCGAACGAACTTGAATATTATTGATGCGCGAATAGTGCGCATCGAAAATGGCATTTATTTCTCGGAATTGGACGTTATGACCACACAGGGTCGCCAAACATTCGACTGTAGAACGTCAGATGCCTTGGCTCTGGTGCAACGTCAGCGTGTTCCCGCGCCAATATTGTGCGCTGATTCCTTGCTTGACTAGTCAAGAGGAACGGAAATCACACCGCCACCAACGCGATCGGTCGCATTTGCGTGGGATATGCGCAACAGAAGGGCGACGAGCAAATAGTTGCAGATGAGAGAAGATCCACCGTAGGCCATAAACGGAAGCGTGATTCCGGTGAGAGGAAGGAGCCGGAAGACTCCGGCCATTATGAAAAACACCTGAAGGCCCATGAGTGTTGTTAAGCCACCCGCAGTGAGCTTTACAAAATCTGACTGCGCACGCTGGGCAATCCTAAAGCCCTCTCCAACAAACATTGCGAATAGCGCAACGATTATGATGAGTCCGACGAAACCAAGCTCCTCTCCGAGGGACGCCGTGATCATGTCCGATGTTGCGAAAGAAACCCAGCGACCGGCTTGCCCAAGCCCAAGGCCAGTGCCTAGAATGCCTCCGGCGGACAGAGAAAACCAACCGTTTGCGAGCTGTGAAGAATTTGCGAAATTATGGGCCGACCATGGATCCAGCCACATTGAAATTCTCGCCTGCACGTGATGAAAGAGATGAATTACGGCGAACCCTCCAGTTACAAAAAGAACTCCCGCCATCGCTAAATAAGCACGAAGACCTGTAGTGATCCAAAGCATCGAAAAAAACAGTGCGAATATCATCATTGCAAAACCAACGTCATTCTCTGCGCCGAGTATTGCGAGAACGACTCCCCAGGCAATCAAAATTGGGAGCAAGACCCGAGGAGCGACAAATCGAAATGGACCAAAAGACTGCGTTGGCGTGGAGAGCAATTCACGATTCGAGGAAAAATACGAGGCGAAAAAGAAGACCAACAAAATCTTCGCTAGCTCCACGGGCTGAAAGGAAAGGGGCCCGATATGCACCCACATACGTGCGCCCAGGATGTTCTGCCCTACATGAGGGATGAGCGGCAGCATCATCAGCCCAACCGCAGTGACGAGGGTGAGGTACCGATATCGATCTAGGTCTCTGACATTTTTTACGAGATAGAGAACTGCTATGACTGCTAATGCACTCAGTACTGAATAAAAGGCTTGGTAGGAAGCGGCGAGTGGATTCCATCGAGCAATTTCAACGTATCCAAGGCCATTAAGGAGGGTCGCAATGGGAATCAAGGTTTGAGAGGCGAGGGGAGCGAGTTTGCGGATTCCTACATGGAGAAGCCCCGAAGTGGCGATAACGACGCCCAGGAAGGCGTACACCTTCGGCGGCAAGTGTCCTTTTTGACCAAAAGAGGTCAGAATATACGCCGCGCCGATGACAATCCAAGCCAGAACAAGAAGTGTCAGCTCCGTGAGGCGCTTTGGTGAATTTTGTGTGAAATCCGAAGAGGGAAAATTTTCTGTACGAAAACCATTATTTAGCGCCACAGGACCAGAGTAGTCGTACGATAGAGAGGTTCGTTTCTTTGTGAGGACTGATTTTGAGCACGATGGTAGAAAATTTTGGGCCAGAGCGCTTCTCGAGTCGAGAATTGTCCCGTTTGGAGTTCGGGGCCCGCTTGCTGGATCTTGCGGCCGATCGAGCCCTGCCGATTCTGGAGCGTTTCAAATTTGTCGCAATCTTCGCTGACATGGTTGACGAGTTCTTCCAGGTCAGAGTCGTGAGCCTGGAAGACAAAGTCGCCGCCGGTGTGCAAACCCCTTCAATTGATGGCGTCCGCCCCAAGCAACAGCTGCAAGCAATTAGGCAACGTGTGATTGAGCTGGTCGAGCGCCAAGATCGACTTGTTCTGGATACGCTCATCCCGGAATTGTCACGCGCAGGCATTTCAATCGTACGCTTCTCCGAATTAGCCCTCGCTGATCGCAACAATTTGATTAGTTACTTCAACGACAACGTGTATCCGATTTTGACCCCGTTAGCTGTTGACCCGGGTCACCCGTTTCCAATGATTTCGAACCTCTCCCTCAATATCGCAGTTACAGTGAAGGACGAATCGACACAAGAAGTCAGAAGTGCTCGAATTAAAGTTCCGAGTTCTTTGCCACGCTTCATCAAGGCCGCTGATGGGGTCTATGTGCGGCTTGAGGAACTTGTAATTGCAAACTTGTCAGCTCTGTTTCCGGGCATGAATGTTGGTCACGCTGATTTATTCAGGGTGACTCGGAATGCGGATATCACCCTAGAAGAAGACGAGGCCGATGACTTGCTCGTCGCCTTAGAGATCGAGCTTCGTCGTCGCCGATTCGGCGAGGCCCTTCGAGTCGAAATTCAAAGTGGGATGGACCAGGAATTTCTTGAGCTGATAGTTGAACAATTGAAACTGGATCGCTATAACGTCTATGTCACCGATGCGCCTCTTGGACTTCACGACTTGTGGAGCGTCTATTCGATCGATCGACCCGACCTGAAAAGCGAGGGCTGGTCTCCAGTAACTCCGAAAAGGCTTCTCGATGGTGACCATGTCGGAAACATTTTCAAAGCCATTCGTGAAAGTGATGTTCTTGTTCATCACCCCTATCAGTCATTTACCGATTCGGTTGTTCAATTTGTATCCCAGGCCGCACTCGATCCAAAGGTGGTTGGAATTAAGCAAACGCTTTATCGGACTTCGGGAGATTCGCCCATTGTTAAATCTTTAATAGATGCTGCGGAACGTGGCAAGCAGGTCGTCGCATTGGTTGAACTAAAGGCACGCTTTGACGAGGAAGCAAATATTGAATGGGCGAAGGCATTAGAAGATGCTGGCGTTCACGTTGTATATGGAATTGTTGGGTTGAAAACTCACTCAAAAATTACTTTGGTTTTGCGAAGTGAAGGCGAAGGTACTGCCAGGTACGCCCATATTGCGACTGGAAACTACAACGAGAAGACAGCTCGGCAATACGAGGACCTGGGCATTTTTACTTGCGACCCTGAAATTACCCGTGACGCCGGAGAACTGTTCAATTATCTGACCGGATTTGCGAGAATTGGAAACTATGACCGGCTGATCGTTAGCCCGTTAAACACGCGAACCCGAATGGTCGCACTGATCAGACAGCAGCGAGACCTTGGTGCCGAGGGACGCGTAGCCATCAAAGTCAACGGGTTGACAGACCCGACAATCATTGACGCGTTGTACGAAGCCTCGATTGCGGGTGTCGAGATTCGGCTAATTGTCCGTACCCTGTGCTGCATTAGACCGGGCGTCCCAGACCTGTCCGAAAACATTTCTGTGCATTCAGTCGTTGGAGAATTCCTTGAGCACTCCCGCATCTTCTCTTTCGGAAAGATCGATTCAGAGGGATACTCGGTGTTCATTGGTTCGGCCGACCTGATGGAGCGGAACCTGGATCGCCGCGTTGAGGTCATCGTTCCGGTGCTAGATCAATCAATACGAAGCGAAATTGAAGATTGTTTCGAAGTGTCCTGGCGTGACGACACCCACACGTGGGTGCTCGGAACCGATCGTCGATGGCGTCGATTGCAATCCGTCAATAACTTTGATTCACAGGGAGAATTTAAGCGTCGAGAACTCGTTAAGAGTCGCTCAGTTTCGAGTTAGTCGCGGCTCGTCGCCATTGCAGACTCGCGTACGCAATTCCGCCAACCGGAATAGGAATCCAGAAGTTCACGAGGCGGTAGGAGAGAACGGCCAAAATAGCCTGTTCGTGTGGCACGCCAAATCCAACAAGGGCAGGTATCAGTACGCCCTCGATGACGCCCAGTCCAGCCGGTGTGATCGGGATAGCGGCCAAGACGTTTGCGAGACCGTAGGCGACCAGCAAGTCCACCGGGGACACAAGTGAACCAAAAGCCCAGAGAAAGACCCATAGGCAGGCCGCATCGAGCAGCCAATTTAGAAGGGCCCAAGTAAAGGCCCACCATAGATTTCTCCGATTGTTAATCAGAAGCGTGATGCGCTCGGCTATCTTCCGAATCGTCGCACTAACTTTATCTTGATTTATTGCGGGAATTTTCTTTGCTAACACCCGGATCCAAGCGTCAGCGTGGCGCTGACCGCGAGTGATCATAAATATGGTTCCAAAAAATGCCAAGAGGAGGAACATCCCGACTAGAGCGGCGAATCCGTAGGCTGGGTTGACCCCATGAAGTGGAATGGAAATCACGAGCATTGCCCAAAAAAGAACATTCAGTACAACTGCCGACCCGCTACCTTGAGCCGCCATTGCAAATCCGCTGGTTTCCTTCGGCACGCCCAATTCCTTTAGCACCCGATAGGCCAAAGCGCCGGCGGGCGCGTTTCCGCCTGGAACGACGTGGCTGATTGCTAGACCAGCGAGGTTGACCTTTATGATGTTGTAGCGACTTGGCGCGTAAGGGAAGAGCACCGTACGCGTGAGCTCGACGTAGCAATATATGGCCAACACTTCAAACGTGATGGCCAAGGCGACAATCGATGGATTTAGAGAAGCTAGTAAATGAAGACTTTTACGAGCGGATGAAAACTGGGGTAGAACTAAATATTCAAAGACAAAGATCAGGGAGCCTAGGGCAAGAATCACCCTGATTTCTTTTGGCAATCTGAATTTGCGCTTGATCGTTTCGGGCTTCATAGGCGCTTTAACCTTGCCACAAAATCCCCCTATTCGCCCGCATCGATAGGGACCTAATCCTAGTTTCGGTAAGATTGCGTCATGCGAACATTGGTGGTTCTGCCCACCTACAACGAGATTCTTAATATTGAACCGATGTTGCGGGCATTGCGAAAGGTCGTTCCGCAATGCCACATTCTGGTTGTGGACGACAACAGCCCAGACGGCACCGCCGACATCGCAAGCGGTCTGTCAAAGGAGCTCGGACATATCCAGGTGCTCCGGCGTGAACAAAAATCTGGGCTTGGTGGCGCGTATCGAGCAGGTTTCAGTCTCGGGCTGCAGGACGGCTTCGAACGTTTTGTTGAAATTGACTGTGACTTTTCTCACGACCCAAACGTCCTACCCACCTTGCTTAAGGCGGCAGATAATTTCGATGTCGTAATTGGTTCAAGGTATGTAGCCGGAGGGACAATCCCGCGTTGGGCACTCTCTCGGAGACTTCTTTCGCGAGGTGGAAATCAGTACGCGTCATTCATGCTCGGACTCAGAGTTCGAGATTCAACTGCGGGGTACCGTGTTTATTCCTCCGAAGGCCTGCGCAAAATAGATTACGGATCGGTCTCGGCTGATGGTTACGGTTTTCAAATCGAAATGACCTATCGCGCCAGACTCGGAGGCGCTTCGATCACGGAAGTCCCAATCTCCTTCACCGACCGAACCGCAGGCGAGTCGAAGATGTCCAAGGGCATTGTTATCGAAGCTCTATTGCTCGTTACGAAGTGGGCTTTAAAACGCCCACTCAAAGCTTTGAAAGTCAGATAATTGCTATTGAAGTCAAGACACTCGCCAGTTTGTCTTTGGTTTCTTCGCGCTCAGCAATAGGGTCCGATTCGCTGACGATGCCTGCGCCGGACCAAGCTTCGAATTCATTTCCCTCAATCACAACACCGCGAATGCCTAGCCACCATTCGCCATCGCCAGCAGCGTCTAGCCATCCAACTGGACCCGCGTAGTTACCTCGGTCCTGGCTCTCTAGGTCGGTTAAGAGTTGCAAGGCCGCCTCTCGGGGAATTCCGCACACGGCGGCGGTGGGGTGCAGCAATTTGAGGATCTGCATCACAGTGGGCATGGACGCCGTGGTTCCCGACGTTGTAATCCAGCTACTCAAATGCGCAATAGTCCGTAGTTTCAGTATTGACGGCTGAGCGTCTGCTTTGACGTCAGTAAAAATAACTTGCAAGGCCGAGACCATCTCGTCCACCAGAAGCTTATGCTCGTTTAAATTCTTCGCCGAACCCAGGAGCCAATTCTGGTAATCCTCCGAAGGGGCATTCATTGGGAGCGCAATAGTCCCTGCTAACGGGTTGCATCGGACATCGGTGCCTCTGCGCTCTAGCAGCAGTTCGGGAGACACTCCCACAAAACGCTGATTTTCCGACAAGGGTATTGAATATAAAGTGCACCGTGGCTCACGATTTCGCAGCCGCATCGCCAATGCTCCAGCGTTAATTGGTTCGGGTACCGAGCCCCTGACCGCTCTTGCGAGGACAACTTTCTGCACCTCTTTGTTTCGAAGATGCTCAACAGCTGCAGCAACTTTGTGAGCATATTCTTCGGGTGTTGGTTCATAATGGAGTGAGCGGGCACTTTGAGGGGCCTGTTCTACCTCTGTGTACTTTTCCAAAATGGGGATGAGGCCCGCACTGCCCTCAACGGTTGTTACAAAAGTAGCTCCACTACTGTACTGAGTGACAAGAATTTCTGGTATCGAAAGTTGGCCCGATGCTTTGGGGTTGAAGGGCAGCGCTCCAATTGCAATCACGCCACTATCGCTGGGACCAGCATCGCCCGTGATGGTGTGCTCAAAAATTTGGGCTTCTGGCGAGACGCCATTCGCAGTAACTGAAATGGATTGCACGACTCGTCCGAGACCGACTCGAAGTACGTCATTGGTTTCGAGAAGCCAGCCGCTGTCGGAACCTACTTTGCGCAGCAGTTCGGACTCAATTGGGCTAACAGCCAGCCGATGAAATTTCATCCGTTTCTCGTTGCCGACAATTGCTGGCTAACGCCACCCATGACCGTGTAGTGATTTACTGCGGAGAACCCAGCTTTGTTGAGCATGCGCTTGAGCTCATCTTTGTTCGGGAGATAAGCGGTAGATTTTGGGAGATAGGCATATGCCGCACGGTTAGAGAGGAGCGATCCAATGAGTGGCACTAATTTACGGAACCATAGTTTGAAGCCGAATCGCAAGATCTTCGAGTCTGGCTCGGAGATTTCGAGAATACTTATCCGGCCATTCGGTCTCAGAACTCGGGCCATTTCATCGAAGGTCTTCTGCAGGTCAGTGAAGTTTCTTAAGGCGTAGCCGCAAGTCAGCCCATCGAAGGTGCCCGTGGCGTAGGGGAGCCTCACTCCGTCGGCCTGTACACGCTCAGGGACCTTTTTAGCTGCGTGGAGCATCCCGTAACTCAGATCGGTAGCAACGGCTAATTGCCCCTGCTTGGCCAGTTCACGTGTGAAGTCTCCAGTTCCGGCGGCCAAATCCAATACTTTCGATCCCTCTGGGAGGTAGAGATTTCGGACACAATTTCGACGCCACTTTGCGTCTAATCCGAATGTCATTATTCGATTCACGAATTCGTAACGCCCTGCGATTGCGTCGAACATGGCGCGAACTACACGGGTCTTCTCGTCACCTTGAGGGAGGGGTGTGGCCTTCATTGACTTACAGCCTAGTTTCCCTTAGTCGCATGCATTCAGGTCGGTCCATGATTAGGATTAAGGGGTGGACCACGCCTCGAGAGACGAACAACACCGAGATATTGCCAGCGGCGGTTTCCGCGCGGCGCTTTTCGGTTTGGCCGATGGGCTCGTCACAAATGCATCTTTGATTTTGGGTTTTGCCGGGGCGAACCCGGGTCATTCACTTGTACGACTAGCTGGAATTGGTGGTCTAGTCGCCGGAGCTTTCTCCATGGCCACGGGTGAATACATCTCAGTCCAAAGCCAGAAGGAACTCTTTGAGTACGAGATTGAGGTTGAGCGAAAGGCGCTCGAGGCCTCGCCCGAGGAGGAACTTCGAGAGCTCGTCGCCATCTTTCAAAAGCGTGGAGTCGAGCTTGATGTAGCCGAACGATTAGCGACGGACCTGATGAGGAATCCTGATTTGGCTCTGAGAACCCATGCCCGTGAAGAGCTCGGAATTGATCCCGATTCTCTCGCTCAGCCATGGGTGGCCGCCTACTCGTCGTTTATTTGGTTCTCGGTTGGCGCGCTCGTCCCGCTGCTGCCTTGGCTATTCACGTCTCGAGGAGACCCTCTCATCCTCTCGCTGGTGCTCACGGCCGCTGCTTCTGCCTCGGTGGGTGGAGCGGTGGGTTGGTTTACCCATCGTGGAGTGATCTTTTCTGCCCTCCGGTCTCTCGTAATCACGACACTGGCGGCGGGCGTCACTTTCGCCGTTGGGCACTTAGTTGGAGCTTGATTAACGCTCAAAAAGCATCAGGTGGTCCTGGCGTTCAACTTTGAAACCGAACGAGGAGTACAGTGCGCGGGCCGATTTATTCGATTCTTCAACAAACAGAACCGCACGGCTGGCACCTTTGAGTTGGAGATTTCTCAAGCCGGCCGCAGTTGCAATAGCCCCAAGACCTTTGCCTTGCTGCGCAGGGGCAACCCAAAGGACGTAAATCTCGCCTTCTCGGGCTGGATGGAGTTCGTGGATTTTGGTCCACACAGAAGCAACAATTTCGTCGCCTTCCATCACCACCAAGAAACCTGACGGATCAAACCATGGTTCATTAAGCCGCTCTGAGAGATCCTGTCGATTCCAAGCGCCTTGTTCCGGATGATTCATGAAAGCGAGTTTGTTGAGGCTCAGCCAACGATCAAAATCTGTCTGGGGGTTGAAAGGCCTGATCGTGAAACCGGCACTCCGGTCTTCGAATTCCGTGTCGAGTTGCATGCCCATCATGAGGAGGGTCCGAATAGGGACCCCCTGGACGTCGGGCAGTTCACCTCTGGTCCACCAGTGCAAGTGCGGATGGCTAGCTAAGACCATTTTGATAAGTTCCCTGTCTAAAGACCCTCCCGCCATTTCTCCAACACTGGGATCAGTGCCGCTCACCACAGCAAAACCTTCAATACGCCCTTCTGCGCCTTGGAGCCAATAACTCGCTGGGCGTTCGTGTAGCGCCATCCTTCGTGCCGATTCGTCGATTGGCGCTCTTTTGAGGCGGCCCTCCATCTCATTTAGGAGCTGAAGAACCTCGAGTCGCTCTTGGCCGCTGAGCCTCGGAGTTTGACGCCAGCCGGTCATTCTTTTAGACCTTTGTCGATACGCGCTGAAGCCGCCGTAGCAGTGCGCCGACGGTGCGTTCCGTGGCGACCAATTCGGCGTAAATCTCGGTAGACACATCGTTTTCGCCCAATTCGACGAGGGCGGTTATCCGAGAGGCGAGTTCGGTCATCGTTGAAGTGATTGTGTTCAGCTCCGTTTGCACACTCATCTGTCCTCCATGCGACCTTGGGCTCTTCGTCCGTCTAGCGTAATAGGTAATGAACACTGGAATGCGTACTGGCAACGAAAGAATCTTTTGGAAGAGTATTCGAATCGCGGGCGATCATGCTGTCGAATATCTCCAGGGCCAGGTCAGCCAGGACGTCCAACAGGCTCAAGAGGGAGCGTGGACTTTCATTTTGCAGCCAGATTCAAAGGTCCTCGCCTTGGGCTGGCTTCATTACGTCGAAAACGGTTTGATCCTTGACGTGCCGGAAATTGCGAGCGACGCGGTCGTGAGTCGGTTGCGGCGATTCATTCTACGCATGGACGTGTCCTTAACACTCGAGGAGTGTGTGAGTCCAAAAGTACCGACGCTCCGAGATGCTTTCGACCTTGGGTTCCCCCCAGATGTCAGTGATTTTCAACTGATGCCCCACTCCTTTGGTGGGGGGTGGATAAAGAAAGCAGTTTCGTTCTCCAAGGGATGTTTTACCGGTCAAGAGCTCGTGGGGCGGCTCGACGCCCGCCAGGCTCCCGTACCGTTTCAGATTGTACGAGCACGGGCTAATTCACACCAAGCATTAACGGACCATGTGCAACAGGGCTCCCAGAGCCAGAAGCAGGGAATCATTTTCGTTTTCGAGGATCAGGAATCTTTCTACTCGGTGGCCGTTATGCACCGTGGCGTGCTTGCCGACGAGAGCACTTCAGCGGCCGTTGGCGTGTCGCTTGAGACAGCGCCCGTCTAAATCTTTGGCTACGATTTAGTGGTGAAGGAGTCGAATGCGCTTTGACCTTGAGGGCCTACTAATTAAGGTTTCTGGAATCACCAATGAACAGGACGCTTTGTTGGCGATCGGCCTCGGGGCAAATGTCATAGGTTTTGAGATGTCCTCCGGTCCCCGGCAGGTAAGCGCTCAGTTGGTGACTGAAATAGTCAGGCGCTTGCCCACGGGTTCACAGACGGTTGGGGTTTTTCGTGGAGATATGCCTCAATTTGTCGTTGAGGTGGCGAACAACGCGGGACTATCCGCCGTGCAAATCGAAGGCCCAGTCTCGAATGGCGCTCTTGGCTACATCAGCGAACGGGTTCGAACGGTCATGCGAATGGCACCGTCTGTGGCGGCCGCAACTAGTGCGGCCCAAGAATGTGACTACTTGTTATTACCCGAAGGTGATTCTCGCCAAGATTTGATCGAGGCGCTGGAGTTCATGTCGGAATACGACCAGTTCACACCGCTGATAGCTTCTGGTGGGATGCAGGTCGATAACGTTGTTGACGTCGTGCAGAACTACGCGGTTTCTGGTGTTGACGTTCGCAGTGGGGTGGAATCATCAATTGGTGTCATTGACGCTGGCCTAATGAGTGACTTTATCTACAACGCAAAGTGGGCTTACGAAAACTCATACGTTGAGCGACGACACGGCTTTTTCGAGTAGTAATTTATTGCACTCGACGAAAGATAACACTTCCGTTGTGTCCACCAAAACCAAAAGAATTTGACAAGACAATGTCGTAGTTTCCGGGTCGTGGTGCTCCCGTCACTACATCAAGGCCAACCGCAGGGTCAACCGTCACCGTACCAGCCGTGGGCGGAATCACCTGATTAAGCAAGGTCAGCACGGACACGACTCCCTCGAGAGCGCCAGCGGCTGAGAGAGAGTGTCCCAAATGGCCCTTAACGGAGGTGACGGGTGGCACCTTGTCGCCAAAGACGTGTCGCATGGCCACGGATTCGGCAAGATCGTTTAGCGGCGTTGAAGTTCCGTGCGCGTTGATGTGGCTCACTTGACTCGCTTCAATATTCGCGTCCGCTAGTGCCAGCTCCATACAGCGAATCGCTCCGTTACCTTCGGGATCGGGTGCGGTAATATGGTGTGCGTCGGCCGTTGAGGCAGCTCCGATGACCTCGGCGTAAATAGTGGCACCGCGAGCAATCGCATGGTCCCAATCTTCGAGCACTAAGACCCCGGCACCTTCGCCCATTACGAAACCGTCTCTGTCGACATCAAAGGGGCGTGATAGATCGGAATTTGATAACGCGGTCATATTGCGAAAGCCGCTCTCGGCGATTTCCACCATGACCGCTTCAGCGCCTCCGGCGATGGCCACACTGCACCGTCCCGAGGCGACTAGTCGTGCAGCATTGCCAATCGCGTGGGTACCAGCAGCGCAGGCCGTGGTTACAGTCTCGGCGGGTCCTCCAAGCCCAAACCTCATTGAGACAGCTGCCGTGGCGGCATTTGGCATCATCATGGGAACCATAAAGGGCGAAACGCGAGCCGGGCCCTTGGCGTTGAGCGTGCTGACCTGTTCAAGGACTGTTTGTAGGCCGCCAATCCCCGTGGTTACGATAGATCCACCATCAATAATCGGCGAGGTTAAGCCCGACTGCAGCCAGGCCTCATCTGCTGCAACGACTCCGTAGAGAGTGAACGGGTCGAGGCGTCGAAGTTCTTTGGGCCCACCAATGTGGCTTGCGTCGAACTCTCCGAGCCGCTTCGATTCGGGTGCCTCGGGTGATTGGAGTGCGCCCCAGAGGGCCTCAACGCCTACGCCAGCACAGGTGAGCGCCCCTAGTCCGGTGACGGCAACTCGGCGCCCCTGAATCGGGCCCGACGAGGTAATTCCTATGCGCACTTAGAGCTTGGCGTAAATCAGTTCGAAGGCTTGACCAACTGCGCCAATGTTCTTGAGCTCATCTTCGGCGACCTCAATATTGAAGGTCTCTTCGAGGGCCATAACGAGTTCAACCAAGTCCAGGCTGTCTGCGCCAAGGTCGTCGGCAAACAATGCCTCCATCGTCACCTTGCTCGCGTCTACTGCGAGTACATCAACACAGTTCTGCGTAAATTTTTCGAAAGCTTCGTTGCGGTCCATATTTGTCCTCCGTGCGGTTAATGAACATCTATCTTACCTAAGTCGACGAAGTGAACGGGTATTACAGACCCATTGACATTCCACCGTCGACGGCAATTACTTGGCCGGTTACATATCGTGCCGAGTTACTGGCGAGGAACCCTACAACTGAGGCGATGTCTTCGGGCTGCCCGCTTTTACCCATCGGTATCATCGCCAACATCGCATCACGGGCTGCGCCGATATCTGCAGTCATATCGGTGTCGATTAATCCAGGGGCAACAACATTAACGGTGACACCGCGGCTGGCAACTTCGGTCGCGAGAGACCGAGCGAGGCCCACCACACCAGCTTTTGAGGCAGCGTAATTCGCCTGGCCGGGATTGCCCACGAACGGACTGATAGATGAAATGAAAATTATTGAGCCGCTCCGGGCCTTAATCATTGATGGAATGACTGCTCGCGCACTGTAGAAGGAGCCGTCAAGATTGATCGACAGTACATCACGCCATTGCTCGTCGCTCATGCGCATGACGAGGCCGTCCTTGGTGATGCCGGCGTTAGCAACCAGAGTATTGACCGGGCCGAATTCCTCAATGCTGACTTTTACCGCAGCCGCCACTTCCTCTGAATTGGAGACGTCTACGGCAATGCTTTTGACGCAACCCGAAGGGGCTTCTCCAGACCGAGAGAGCCCGACGACGCGGTCGCCCTGATCAATAAAGTGCTGGGCAATAGCGTGTCCGATTCCACGGCTCGCTCCCGTAACAATTACGTGCTGGTTCATAGTTTCACCTGTTTCATTTCTTCAAGACTAAGCGGAGCTATTTGAGTCTCAAATTCACGAATCCGTTTTGTCAGCCCCGTGAGAACTCCCGCCGGGGGCATTTCGATGGTTTTGTTGACTGATTGGGGCAGTGCCAGAGTTGCGTCATGAAACTCCACGGGTGATGTGAGTTGCTTACTGAGGAGAGATATCCATTCTGGCGCCGATACGTGCGGACGAGCGTCAACGTTAGCAACGAGGATGTGCTTCGTTTCTCCCCAGTGAGCGCTGACTAGTCCCGCATCAAGCTCGTTTTGAGCGGCAGACATTAGAGGGGAGTGAAACGCACCTCCCACGGAGAGGGGGACGGCTCGTTTCCAACCAAGCTCTTTGTGATTGGCGACTACATTATCAAGACCGAGTTTGGTTCCGGAGAGGACTATTTGATCAGCACCGTTGATGTTGGCCACCCACACACCCTCTAGCGCTTCGAGGTTCGCACGAGCGCCTTCACTCGCTCCCATTACGGCCACCATAAACCCTTCACTATCTTCGGCCGCCGCCGCCATCGCTCGACCTCGGATACCAATTAGACGAGCGCCCTCATCAACGCTAAGCAGACCGGAAGCGACGAGGGCCGAAAATTCTCCTAACGAATGACCCAGGAGGTATCGGGGGACCACCCCCGTATCAACGAGTTCAAAGAATCCAATTATCGAGAGTGTGAAGGTTGCGATCTGGGCTCGATCGGTGCGGACGATCTCCGAGTCCGAAGCCTCTAAAAGGAGGTATTCAACGTCAACCTTGGCGGCATCACTTATTTGGGGAAGGAGGGCCCAATGGCGAGATCCTCGCCAAGGGATGCCGGCTCCACCTAAAATCGACCCTTGGCCGGGAAACAGGCCGACGATGTCTTCACGCATTGCGACCATATCCATGTACCTCCGTTACGCAGCGTGCCCAGAGTGGGACTCGAACCCACACGCCCTCTCGAGCAAAGGATTTTGAGTCCTCCGCGTCTGCCATTCCGCCATCCGGGCTGCGCGTTAAGGATACCAAGAACTCTAAGGTGTGACTATGCGATGGAGACTGTTAAGCAATTCAACGCAATTGCAAACGCCACTGACTGCGGCTGGCCAGGTGCACTCGGAACGGACGCACCTCTACTTAGAAATTGAATCTGGGGGTCTGTTCGGCTACGGGGAGGTTTCCCCGCAACCAAGACTTCTCAATGGCGACCCCGGCCTAGCCGAAGTTCTTGAGGAATGGCATCACCATCTGGGGCCAACGTTCTCCCAAATAGTTGCTCGAGAGGGTGTGCTCCCGGCTTGGTTTCGAGCTCCTAAGTTGGCTGCTTCTCGACCGGCTTCGGCGACAGCGTCAACAATGCTCGAGATGGCCCTTCTCGATCTACAACTAAAGGTTGAAAGTCGATCTCTCACTGATTTCTGGAATCAGCGTTTTGACACACCCGTTCAAGTTGTTGCTTCCTCCTTCAACCAGGATTTGTGGCCAACACCACAAAAGTCAGAACGTCTGCGAGTCAAGGTTGGCGCTGACTCGTTGAGTGAGTCTTCTCTCTTGCAATT
>Ga0136642_1000667_pt1 | contig 16610 bp, 17 predicted proteins | sample LowCatLa1302831Y_FD_115313 | JGI IMG/M metagenome (GOLD analysis project Ga0136642, IMG submission 115313) | Freshwater microbial communities from Lower Cathedral Lake, Yosemite National Park, California, USA - 13028-31Y | ecosystem: Environmental > Aquatic > Freshwater > Lake ... | reverse complement strand
CGCCCTAGTAAGAACAAAATAAATCAAGTAATCTTCGCAGATGCCTCTTGCCTTCGACACCCACCTGCCGGTCAAGGTACTTGAAGTAGAAAACTCTCCAATAGCCGCAGAATATTTTCTAGCGCGCACGATGGACGGTCTCTACGCACCTTATGTAATGCGTGTACCAGAAGGCTCGGGCCCATTTCCATTTATCTTCCTGGCTTACGGCAATGGAGGTGTTGGTTTTAAATGGCTAGAAGACCGTATAGAGCGCTTTAGTTACATCATGGACCGGTTACTGGAAGCGGGTTATGCCTGTGCCTGGGGTAGATATAGGGCTGAGGTCGAACTAGGTTTTCACAACGGCGGCGCGCTTAAGGTGGATGTTCGACAAGGCATGCAGTTGATGAACCGCGCTCCCTTAGAGTACGAGGACGAGATTTCAATTATTGAGAATGTAAAAGCGGACCCCAGGATTGATCGTGAGCGTTGCGGCCACGTAGGCGTAAGCCACGCAGGAGAGATGATTTTTAAGATCGCGTCACAATATGCTGGAGTTGTAAAAGTGGGAGTTGCCTGCGAACCTGCCAACCATGAATTTTTGGCTCTTAATCCGGACAATACGGTGAAGGTTAATCCCCAATCAGGCTTACGAGATATAGAAGAAATGGTGATGAGCAATCCGCAGTATGTTCGTACCCGTATTGACGAAGAGTTGGCTAAGAGCAGGATTGCAGAGATAGATATTCCGATGCTAGTGATGGGTCGTGACGACGATCCTCTGCAAGGAATTTTCAGAGTGAGCTATGAATTATTGGCAGAAGGAAATAAAGATGTGGAGTGGGTTACTTATGACCACTCATTGCATGGCTATATATTCCCTGTTAAGCAAGCAGATGGCACAATAGAGGTGGATGAAATTCAAAAGTCGGCGATCTCGAAGATAATTTCATACCTCGACCGATATCTAAAATAGGAGCGCACCATGGAGAATAAGCAGAGAATTTCATTCTTTCCATACGACCAGATGGATGCTCCAATGCAGACAGAAATGCAACGCTGTGCCGCCGAAGGCACCCCGCGGCCAGAGAGCAGCGCGATTCGCGCGCACGCACCAAATGCCTTCTGGGCCTTTGCCAATAGCTGGCAAGATATTTTTTATCATGGTGTTTGTGAACACTCGATTAAAGAGTTGTGCCGGGTCTACATCTCCCGCACGGTTAAATGTGAATTCTGCGGAAATCAGCGGAGCGAAAAAGCGTCGACCGAAGGCTTATTGGAGATGAAGTATGACGACCTTCTCAATTTTGAGAGTTCAGATAAATACAATGATCGACAGAAAGCGGCGCTTGCTTATGCAGAAGCGATTGCTTGGCGATTAGATTTGGATGATGCTTTTTGGGTTAGATTGCGCTCCCACTTTAGTGAGCCTGAAATCGTTGAATTAGGCTGCTTTATCGCGCTCACCTTTGGTCAGCAGAGTTGGATCAGAATTCTCAATATTGATCACCAGACCTACATGGGCGAATCATCTGCAGGTCTAGTAAAAAAGTAAAGCTTAAAGATTTGCCGCAAGACCCAACTTTTCTGCCATCCAGTCGGCAGTAAAGTAGCGGTGCTCATTGGGCACATTGGCGCACCCGTGATTGCCGCGTTCTAGCAGCAACAACTCGCTCACCGATTTAGTAGCCTCATGAACTTTCACGGCATCTTGCCAAGGGAAGAGACGATCAACCTTTCCAGCAACAATCAAAGTGGGGCATTTGATCAGATCAAAGCGACCTTCGTTGGTGAGATTGAGAGCATGCTGCTTTGCCTCTTCTTGATTCTTGGAGAAAGAACGCACGGTGTACGTCTCGCGAGTGAGATCAGGAAGTTGATCCCAGATCTTTCCTAGGTTGTATGGACCGCAGAGTGAGACACAGGCCTTAATACGTGGATCTCCGGAAGCAAAGCGTGGCGCGTAATAACCTCCAAGGCTGACCCCCCAGACCGCGATCCTCTCTGGATCAACATCAGATCGCGTTTCTAGATAGTCAACGATTGCTCTACCAGGAACTTCCCAGTCAGCACGAATAGGTAGGTCGTACTCCGCCTCACCTTGTCCTGGACCATCAATACTTAAAATTGCCATTCCGCGTTCGAGGAATAGGTTTTCAGTTGGAAGGAACTCCTCTTTTGTTGAATCTAATCCTGGGACCAAAATTACAATAGGAAATGGACCCGCTCCATGCGGCTTACGCAAGATTCCGACCATTTCGGCGTTTTCAAAAGGAATTTCCACCCGTTCGCCGGGAAATTCGATGTATTTGATTGCAATATTTCTGCAGCGCACTGCGTTCATGTGCGCAACCTTCATCTCCTCGTAATGTCGAACGAAGACGAACTTAGCAAAGTGATAAAAGGTTGCTGCAGTGCTGTAATGCGCGCCGGCGGACTTGTAGTGCTGCTTCGCTAAAGCTTCGGCACCCATCTCTTCATAGAGCTCCGCGCCCTTGGAAAAGGCAGAGCACCATTCATCCCAAGATTGCAGATCCTTAGTGACTCGCTCAAAATCAACAGCGGGGACTCCATTGGCGGTGAAACGTGGCGCCCAATGGGCTTTCGCTGAAGCTATGTACTCATCCATGAGAAACCATCCTTGCAATCGATTGCGGAATTGGAATTTATCTGAATTTGGCCAAATTAGGAAGACCTATCCAAGGGCGATTTAGCCTGTTAAGTTCCCGCCATGGCTCACATTGGTTTTTTGGGACTTGGCGATATGGGTCAAGTAATTATTCCGCGCTTAATAGCCGCGGGCCATGAAGTTACTGGGTGGAATCGATCGCCGGGCAAAGATGAGGAACTCAAAACACTTGGTATGAAAATTGGGAAGAGTCCTGCTTTAGTTGCCAGCACCTCCGATTTCATTTTTTCGATTGTCACCAACGGCGCTGCGGTCAAGGAGATCTCCTTAGGGGCCGATGGAGTTATTCATGGAATATCAGATGCCGCGGTCTACCTCGATATGAGCACGATTGAGCCAGAAGTAAGTCGTGAGGTACATGCGGCATTTAAGGCAGCCGGCAAGACGATGGTGGATGCGCCGATTTCTGGGAGCCCTATAACCATCGGACAAGGAAAAGCTTCTCTGATGATCGGAGGAGATCAAGAAGTTTTCCCCCGCGTTGAAAAAGTCTTACTTGATATTGGAGCAAAAGCGACATACATAGGTAGCAGTGGGTTAGCAACGCAAGCGAAACTTTCTATTAACGCCCTTCTTATGATTGAGGTAATTGCCTTTGGAGAGGCGGTCGCTCTTGCTGAGAAGGGTGGGGTTGATCGCGAGGTGATGGTGAATGCAATCCTCAACAGCGTCGCCGCGTCGCCGGTGTTGGGTTACCGCGGACCATTTATTTTAGAGGGAAAAATGCCTGCGAAACCCTTAGCTGATGTTGTGGTCCAACAGAAAGATATGACTTTGGTTCTTGAGCAAGGTCGCAGATTAGATATGAAGTTACCTATCGCCGCGTCCGCAAACGACATTATGAATATTTGTCGTGAAATGGGTTTAGGCGATAAAGACTTTGTTGTTGCACATGAAGCGTATCTACGAATGGGAGGGTTTAAGTCATGAAGCCGGATCTCTATGTGACAAATCTGAAGGATGTTCCAATCGTCGAAGGACTACGTCGAGATGAGGGTTGGGTCAATATGCAGGTTCAATTTGCCATCGACAAGGCGAAGGCTGGTTCCGACAATTTGCTCGTCGGTTGGACTGTAATGCCTCCTGGAGCAATGCATGACCGCCACAGACACGCCCATTGTGAAGAATTTTGGATCGTCGTTGAAGGTGATGGAATTATGTATACGAATGATGGGGAGCGAGAAGCTCATAAAGGAGATTTCGTTTTGATTCCCCGTGGACATTGGCATGGATTCAAAAATACATCTGACCGCGACGCCGTACTTGCGTGGGGGTGGAGCGGGGCAGGTTCGCTTGAAGACTCTGGATACGAAGCGGATCGCGACAATCAGCACCAGTAGTTGGCGGGAAGATCCACGCCTCACCGCTGGGTATGCCGCGCTTAAAAGTAAATTGATCTTTGACTTAGGCGCTCGTAATAAGCAGATTGGTTGGAAACTGGGATTTGGCTCTCCAGCAGGTTTAAAGAACTTAGAAATTGACGCACCTCTAGTGGGCTATTTGCTGGCTGAGCGGGTGCTACAAAACAACGCGACTGTTGATATAAGCAACTGGACCAAGCCCGTGGGTGAAACGGAGATAGCGCTCTATTTCGGGCGAGATGTTCCACCTGGTTCAAATCAAAGATTTGTGATGGATTCAGTTGGTGCTATTGGTCCAGCCATCGAGCTCGCTGACCTCGAGTTTGCCCCGACAGATCCAACAGCGATATTAACAACTGACATATTTCAAAAGCATTACATATTGGGAGTTCGGGATGAATCGAGAAGATCTGGGGATATAAGTGGGCTTGTAGCACAAATTCTTATGCCCGACGGTCGTGAAATTGCAGTAACCGAGTTAGAAGAGTTGATTGGAGAGTTGCCGACGATTGTCACGCACTGTGCCGATGTGGTCGGGGAACTCTCCGGTGGCATTAAGAGCGGCGAATTTCTTATCGTCGGATCGATTGTTCCTCCGATAGCGCTCCACAGCGGAGATCGCTTCGAATATGTACTGGGCAATTTCCCCGCCCTGGCTGCCTATTTTTAAGAAAAGCCTTGACTTGAGAGCATTCCCCTCTAGACTGAACGCAATCGATTGCACAATGAGGAGCGTCGAACCGTGGAGATTAATCACGCACATGGTGGTGCGCTGCTCACAGCATTACTTGTGGAGCATGGCGTCGAATATGTCTTTGGACTTCCAGGCGGCCAAACGTATGCGTTATACGATGGCATCAACCAACACGCTGAAATAAGTCACATCCTGGTTCGAGATGAACGGACTGGCGTGTATGCAGCTGATGGTTATTCGCGGGCGACCGGCAAAGTTGGAGTTTGTGACGCCACTGTAGGTCCCGGAGCTGCAAATTTACCGGCAGGGTTAGGTGAAGCGCTGGGCGCCTCAATACCCATCGTTGCATTGGTGAGTGCTCTTCCAGCCAATTTAACTTTGCACCAATACCGATCCGCAGCATCACAAGCGATGGATCAGATCAATCTTTTAGCGCCGGTTTCAAAATGGTCTGCCACGGTTCCAAGCCTGGAAGCAATGCCAGCGCTGGTGCGTCAAGCTTTTCAGCAGGCCACAACTGGCCGCCCCGGACCAACGGTTCTCTTTCTGCCGCAAGATATTCTCGATTCTAAATTGCCTGAAGCGATGTTAGAACTTTTGCAACCAAAGGCGACAATCTCGCGCTTCGGAAGTTTCCCAGCTTTTCGCACTGCGCCCGATCCTGACGATGTGCGAGCAGCGGCTCAGATTTTCAACACCGCCAAAAAACCAATCATCATTGCTGGTGGAGGCTCGCTGATTTCAGGAGCGATAGCAGAACTAGCGGAATTTGCAGAGGCGCAATCGTGCGCAGTTGCCACTTCACTATCCGGCAAAGGAGTGATTGCAGAAAATCATCCTTGGGCTGTTGGTGTGGTCGGGCAAATGGGAACTCCGGCAGCGCGTGCAGCCCTGGAAGGCGCAGATGTAGTTGTATTCCTGGGAACTAAAGCAGGCAGCGGGCCAACCTTTGCCTGGTCTCTTCCTCGAGCAGATCAAAAAATAATTCAAATCGATATCGACCCCGCAGAAATTGGTCGCTCATTTGCCGACGTAATTGGAATTTTTGCAGATGCTCGCAGCGGTTTGCGCGCGTTAGCTCAAGCGACGACGGCGACTGAACGCTCAGAGTGGAAAGACGAAATTTCGAAGTTCAAGAGTGAGTGGAGCGCGACGCGCGCTGCAGAACGAAGTAGTGAAGCAAGACCAATTCTGCCCCAGCGTGTACTAGGTGAATTACAAGCACAGTTGAGCGCTGAGGACTTAATTGTCTGTGATGCTAGTTTGTCGAGCGGATGGGCAGGCGTTTATTACGAACAGGTATTACCCGGCAAAAAAATATTTATGCCACGAGGCTTAGCGGGGCTTGGTTATTCAGTCCCTGCGGCTATTGGAGTTGCGATTGCAAACCCTGATAAGCGAACCATCGTATTAACCGGAGATGGCGCGCTCGGGTATTCGATAGGAGAATTCGCAAGTATTCTCGAATTGGATTTACCTATAACCGTCATTGTATTAAACAATGCAGACCTAGGTTGGATTCGATGGTATGGACATTTGAACTTCGGCATCAGTGATCAAGGAAGCGACTTCGCGGATATTAACTTCAGTGCTGTTGCTCAAGGTTTTGGCTTCGATGCCGAACGAGTGACAAATCCGGGGGATTTAGCCGCGGCGATAAAGCGAGTTCTATCAAGTAAGAAACCTAGCTTGCTCGATGTAGTCACCGAAACGTGGACTACACCAGTTACTGGGCATAAAGTTGCGTTGGCTAATAAGAAGTCAACCGGATACGGAGGGTAAGGAAAATGCCACGTCACCCAGAGCGTCAGCTAGAAAGAATTTCGCAGCCAGTCGCCGCCGAATTAATGAAGAAGAGCGGTATCGCCGTCGTGGTTGCTGGAAGCATTGAACAACACGGGAGCCACCTTCCACTCGGCACAGATTTGTTTGCAGCACTCTCGATCGGCGAACGTGTGGCAGAGCGTTTGGACACGATTGTTGTAACCCTTGGTTCGGTAGGGATAGCGCATTATCACGGTGGTTGGGCCGGGTCCCTCACCTTAAAACCTGAAACGATGATCAATGTCTTTGTAGATATTTGCGAAGGTCTAAAAGACGCTGGTGCAAATCGAATCCTGGTTGTAAATTGGCACGAAGGTAACTCCGCAACGATGCGTATCGCAGCAGACCGGGCTCAAATGGTTCACGGGGTTCAGGTGGTTGTTGGAGAATCTCACATCATTACAAATTCGCTCCATCCCGATGAAATGGAATTTACTCATTCGGGTGCAATGGAAACATCTGCCGTTCTTGCGTATGACGCTTCATTGGTACATCTGGAGAGTTTGGCAGAGCCGAGCGATAGAGAAGCCGGCGATGAAGCTCATGAACTATTCCGCCGCCGCGATGTATATCCCATCATGCGTGACTTTCACGATGTCGCACCCACCGGCTGGTATGGCCACCCGGAAACTGCGACCGTTGCACGCTCTGAGGAGATTGCAGAAGAGGTTGCCGATCACATTGTCCGCCGAGCCAAAGAGGTCTGGGATGCACTAGGAAAGGTTTCTCACTAATGACTGAAGCAAAGACCATGCGGGCCGCTGTTTTAGCGGATTTCGGTTCCCTCTCTGTTATAGATGTACCCATTCCAGAACTTGAATATGGCGAAGTCCTCTGCCGCGTAAATGCTTGTGGAATGTGTGGCACGGATTTAAAGATTGTTAACGGCGGATTCAAGGGGACCTGGCCACCAAGCATGCCTTTCATCTTGGGACACGAGTGGTCTGGAACGATCGTAAAGATGGGTGCGGGTACCGAAAAGAGCGGTCTCGCTCTCGGAGATAGAGTCGTTGCGGAAAACCATGCAGGATGCTCTGCCTGCCCAATGTGTCGTCAAGGGCGCTACAACTTGTGTGAACGAGTCCGTGATCCAGGTTTTAAGTTATACGGCCACACCGCTCCTGGAGCTTTAGCAGAATTCGCCGCGCGACCTGCAGTTGCAGTTCACAAGATTCCAGATTCTGTTTCGGATTTAGCTGGTGCGCTCGTCAATCAGGCGGCCTTAACCGTTCACGCGGGACGCCGCGCCGATATACGTCCAGGCTCCACCGTGGCCGTCTTTGGCCCGGGGTTACTCGGACTTTTGATGCTTCAGGTTGCGCGCGCCGCTGGTGCCACACAGGTGATTGTGGTTGGACGAGGCGCCAGGCTGGAAACCGCCCTCGAACTTGGATGTGATTCGGTCGTAGATTACGAGAAGAGTGATCCCATCGTTGAAATCAGACGCCTCACCAATGGACGTGGAGTTGATTACGTCTTTGATTGCAGCGGTAATCCTGCGGTTGTTGAACAACTCTTCCGCTCAACTCGCCGGGGCGGCAAGATCGCCATGCTGGGACTTACCGGTGGGCAGACCGCGACTCTCCCCATCGACCTACTTGCACTCGATGAGATTGATCTTTTGGGAGTCCGTTCCAGCCCAAATTGCTACCCGGCCACGATCGCCTTGATGGCCTCCGGTGCGATAAAAACCGAGCCGCTCACCACTTTCCAGTACAGCCTCGATCAGATCGATGAGGCCTTTGCGGCGCTGGAATCCAGACAGGTAATTCGCCCAATCGTGCTCCTCTAAGCGCAACCAAAACGTTGTAATTAAAACTATGAAATCCATTGACTTGCGTAGATAGCGGGTATAACTTTCTGCAAACGATTGCGGACATTACCCGAAAGCACATCGTGACTAACCGAGAGGAAGAGAATGCACATTTCTAGGTTCGGCAGCGTAGCCAGCCGACACAAAGTTCAACTCGGCGCGGCTCTTAGCGCTGTGGCATTAGCTGTTACGGGGCTTGCAGTCCCTAACGCAACGGCCGCTCCAAAGCCGATCACAATCGGTATCTCAGTTTCACTATCTGGCGACTTCTCCGGTGACGGAAAAGCAACCCAGCAGGGTTACAAAATTTGGGCCACCTGGCAGAACGCGCACGGCGGAATTCTTGGACGCCCAGTCGTCCTAAAGTTCCTCTCAGATGCCTCAAGCCCAACTCAAGTTGTAACCAACTATCAAAAATTCATCACTTCAGACAAGGTTGATTTTGTTCTCGGACCTTACTCAACCAAGTTGACCAAGCCAGCCTCTGACATTGCAAATCGTTATCACTATGTAATGCTCGAAGGTATCGGCGGCGGACCATCTGTCTTCTCACGTGGCCTGAAGAACGTCTTTGACGTTTCAGCTTCAGCCACCTATCAACTCGTTACATATGCAAAGTGGTTGGCAGCAACTCAAAAACCACAGCCAATCGCATACGCAACGATGGATGATCCATTTATTCAACCAATGGTGGACTTCGCTAAGGCATACCTTGACAAGAAGGGCTTTACTGCAGCCGTTTACAAGGTTTACCCAGCGGAGACAACTGACTTCTCTCCTATCGCATCAGCTGTTGCCGCATCCGGCGCAAAGATTGCAATCTTGGGAACGATGCCACCTGATGGTTATGCAATGATTCAAAATTTCATTCAGGCTAAGTACAACCCAGAACAGCTCATCATGGCTTCAGGTCCCGATCAGGGCGCTGACTTCACCAAGAGCGTGGGAATTACTAACACTGAAGGAATCATGGTTCCAAATACTTGGATTCCAACATCGAACTACCCTGGTAACAAGGACATGGTTGCTCTGTATATCAAGACCTATGGTGGAGATATCAACTCAATCAATGCCGACGTGCCAGAGGCATTCGCAGCAGGTCAGGTTCTCGCTCAAGCAGTTAACAAAGTTGGATCAACCAGCAATGTTAAATTGCAGGCGTATCTACACTCCGGAGCTAAGTTCACCAGCGTTCAAGGCCCAGTTCAGTTCGCTGCTGATGGCCAAAACTCTGGCGCCGCCCCATATGTCTTCCAATGGCAGAAGGGCCAATATGTTCCTGTATTGCCACTAGGGGGTCCTGACAAAGTTTCACCAATCGAGACGCTACGTCCCGCTTGGGGAACTACGCCAGGTATGTAAGTAGTAATTGCCGAAACAGGGCGGGCTCTAAAGCCCGCCCTGTTTTATTAATAAACGAGATACCGACTTTGGGAGGCTTACTAGCGTGTTAGTTTTACAGGCAATTATTGAAGGAGTGCTTGTCGGCGGATTTTACGCTTTGATGGCAGCAGGTCTTACGCTGGTCTTTGGCGTAATGGATATCGTGAATTTTGCAATCGGTGCTCTCATTGTTTTAGGTGCATATCTCAGTTACTCACTTACTATACATTTCCATTTGGATCCATTTGTGTCGTTGATCTTCACGACTCCTTTAATGACCGCTTTGGGTATGTTAATTTATGTATTTCTCATTAAACCGATCAAAACAAATAAAGTTGTGATGTCGCTTCTAACTATGTTTGCCGTTGCCACTTTAATTGAAGGCGTCCTGGATATTTGTTACAACAGCGGATTCGTGCAAATTCACGCCTCATACATCAACAATTCCCTCCGTATCGGAAAACTCAATTTTCCTTTGATTTATGTCCTCTCTTTCTTGCTTAGCGCTTTCCTTCTAAGCTGTTTATATTTCGTCACCTACCGCACCAAATTTGGCCGTGCGCTTCGCGCCTCGATGCAGAATCCGGTAGCCGCACGATTGGTTGGGATCGACACTGATCGGGTTTCAATGATTACTTTAGGTATCGGTATCGGCCTTGCTGCTATCGGCGGAATGATCTTTGGAACAACCAATGCGTTCAACGCGTCTAGTTCCTACGACATCATCTCTCGCCTATTGGTTATCGTGATCTTGGGTGGTTTTGGAAGCGTAGGGGGCGCACTAGTAGCAGCCATCTTCATGCTTGTGATTCAAGATGTGGTTGCGGTTGTCTGGTCTCCAGTTTGGGGATCTACCGCTTTCTATATGATTTTAATGGTTGTTCTATTGGTCAGACCTCAAGGTCTATTTGGTAAAAAGGGAGTACGAGCTCAGTGAGTACCGATACAACGATCAACCAGCGCCCGACTCCACCATCCTACGAAGTGCCAAAGGCAATTCGATTTGGAGCTCTCGCCGTGGGGTTCTTGGTTCTAGTTCTCTTTCCATTGGTTTTCAATAATCCAACGATCTCTACTATCGGTGTTTTTGCGATGATCTTCTTAATGGCCGTAACCGGATGGAATATTTTCTCGGGATACACCGGTTACATCGCACTCGGCCACGCTGTCTTCTTTGGAATTGGGCAGTATGCAACCGCAATGCTTGCCTCGTATTGGCAGATTCCACCAGGGTGGGAGACTTTCCTTCTGATTCCAGTTTCCATGTTCTTAGCTGGACTGGCTGCGATCCCAATTGGACTGATCGTTCTTCGAGTACGCAAGCACACCTTTATTGTTTTGACTATTGCGCTGATGTTTATCTTCCAACTCTTCGCTTACAACCTGCGTGGCTGGACCGGTGGATCTCAAGGCCTCGAAGTTTCGCAACCTCCTTGGGACGGATCGATCTTTAATCTTCCTTACTATTACGTCGGTTTATTCTTAGCAGTAATTGCGATAGGTAGTTCATTTATGATCAGACGATCAAAATTTGGTCTAAGTCTGTTGGCTATCCGCGACGATGAAGATCGTGCGCGCAGCCTGGGTATTAACACCAGAAATTCCAAGCTGACAGCGTTTGTCATCTCAGCAATATTCTTGGGAGCTGCTGGATGTATGTATGCCATGTTCGTTGGATCGGTCTACCCACAATTCTCCTTCGATCCCGCCTTCGATCTAGAACTTTCGATCATGGCCTTCGCTGGTGGGCTGGGAACAATATTGGGGCCATCACTAGGGGCCTTGATCATCTCGGGCGCTCAGCAGTATTTCTTAATCACATTTGGCGGCGCAAACGTCTTCTTAATCGTCTATGGAGCTCTCTTCATCCTGATCCTGCGTTTGCTGCCGGGAGGTGTGGTTCCCGCGATATCCGATAAGTGGCGTTCCCATGTGGTCCGAAAGGAACAACGAATACTTGACTCCGAATTAGAGGGTCCAGCAGAGGCGGGTGCTCACAAATGACACTTCTAGGAGTAGAAGGTATAACTAAGAATTACGGTGGAATTCAGGCTCTTAGGAACTGCACAATGAACTTCCAAGAGGGCGCTATTAATGGTTTGATCGGGCCTAACGGCTCGGGTAAAACCACGTTATTTAATGTCATGACAGGTTATGAAACTCCAGATTCTGGCAAGGTGACTTTCAGAGGCAAAGACATCACAAATTCATCGCCCGATGAAGTTTTCGCAGCAGGAATTGGGCGCACCTTTCAACTTACGAGGATCTTCCCTCGATTGACGGTCATCGAAAATGTCCATATCGCGGCCCAGCGCCACGGACTCCTTGCGCAGATGCGTCAATGGTCCCAACCCGATGAGCGTGCCAGGGCACTGGAAAGCCTAGATTTTGTTGGGTTAACCAAACTATCTCGGGAACCGGCGGGAAGTTTGTCATACGGCCAACAGAAGCTGCTCGAGTTTGCCTTCATCATGGTTGCAGAACCTAAGGTCATGTTGCTCGATGAACCCGCTGGTGGAGTAAATCCAACCTTGTTAAAGCACCTGGGTGGACGAATCAGGGAGTTAAACAAGACTGGAGTTACATTTATTATCGTTGAACACGATATGGAATTTGTCATGGGGATCTGCGATCAAGTCTCGGTTATGCATCAGGGAAGCGCACTTCTTGAAGGCAAACCAGAGCTCATTCGAAATGACCCAGCAGTTCTTGAAGCGTACTTGGGTACAGATATGACGGAGGTTAAATAAGGTGCTTACCCTTAGCGGAGTTTTTGCAGGTTACGGCGGGGGCGACATCCTTCGCGGTGTTGACCTGACTGTCGAAAAAGGTTCTATCACCTGCGTTGTTGGTCCAAATGGAGCCGGCAAATCAACTCTGTTGAAGGTGGTCAGCGGATTGCTGACTCCTCGCTTGGGTGAAGTAACTTTTCAAGGCGAGTCGATAGCAGGAAAATCTCCACAAGCAATCCTCAAAGGTGGAATCGTGCAAGTTATGCAAGCACGTAGCCTCTTCCCTGATTTAACGGTGCGCGAAAATATTGAACTGGGCGCTTTTTTGATCAATGATCAGAAGATTGTGCAACAACGATTTAATGAAATTTTAGATCAGTTCCCAATGGTGAAAGATCGCTTGAAGGATAAAGCCGGTTCACTTTCGGGTGGGCAGCAACGTACCGTCGAATTTGCGCGCGCTTTGATGTTGGATCCAGCCTTGGTTGTGCTCGATGAACCATCAATGGGGCTCGAACCCAAGGCGGCTGCCGCCATGTACGGCTATGTGCGTCAAATGCGCGAGCACGGCCGCACGGTCTTGCTCGTAGAACAAAATGTTCGTGCTGGACTCGGACTTGCCACTCAAGGCGTAGTGCTGGAAGCGGGACGTGTCAGACTTACAGGTACCGGGAAAGAGATCTTGGAGAATCCTCAAATGAAGGTTCTTTATCTGGGTGGCAGTACGCAAACGGAAGATGTTTGAGTTAACCCCGCAACAGCATGAACTCATCCGCGCGACAAGAGAGTACGCGAATCGAGTAATTCGACCAGCCGTAAGTACCTTTGATAATTTAAATTCGGAATCGGACTTCCCTTACGAGCTTCTGCGCGAAGGGAGCGCTTTAGGGCTTAAATCACTCCCGCTGCCGGTCGAACTTGGTGGGATAGATGCCGATATGGTGACGCAGGCTCTTGTGGTTTGCGAACTAGCCGCTGGCGATGTTTCAGTAGGCTATTTCTTCCGCCATTATTGGAGGTTTGCGCGCATAATACCTCGCCTACCGGAATCAATTCGCGAGTTGGTTGTCGACGGAATCGCACATGACGAGAAGTTTGTACCGGCTAGCGCCAGTACTGAAGTCGACGCTGGAAGTGATAACTCTGTACCTTTTGATGCCCCGGGTGCCGGTGCGATGCTACGGGCAGATAAAGATGGCGATCATTGGGTTCTCAATGGTGAAAAATATATGATCACAAACGGCGGAATTGCCACCCTATATTTTGTTTTAGCGCGAACTGACCCCAATAAAGGAGTGGTTGATGGCTGCACAATGTTTGCTGTCCCAACCTCTACCCCTGGAATTACTTGCGGTCCACTATGGCGCAAATTGGGACAACGAGGATCACCGCAAGCCGATATCTCCTTCAAGGATGTGCGAATTCCTAACGAATATGCAATCACTAAAGTTGGCGAAGGTTACGCGGCGAGCGAAAACGGACTGATCGCCGCAAATATTACGAATGCAGGAATGTGTCTTGGAGTTGCTAGCGCAGCTTATGAAATGGCTTTGAAGTGGTGCACCGAGAGAGTGCAGGGAGGTCAAGAAATTTACAAACACCAATTAGTCGCTCATGACTTGGGACGTATGAAAACACTCATCGAAGCAACACGAAGCCATCTCATCAGCGTTGCGTGGCGATATTCGCATGATCCAGAATTCCACGAATCAGAGAGTTGGCAAATCAGAGTTATGGCGGCAGATGCCGCGATAGAGGTTACCCAAAAGTCGCTCTTTCTCTTCGGCGGGCGGGGCATTATGCAGAACTTCCCTATTGAAAAACTTGTTCGAGATGCGCTGACTCTTACTCACGGCAATGGGACTAGCGCCTTAATGACGATGAAAATAGGTATGTATGAAGGCGAAAAATGCAAAAAAGGAGGCGTATTGTGAAAACCGGAGATCGAACAATCGACGATGAGCGCTTGGAATCGATGTATCGGCGATTCACTTGGCGAATTCTCTCGAATTCGGTTTCACCTTGGGAATTTGAAAAACTCAAGAGCGAAATCACCGATTACGAGCAGTGGTGTTCGAAATGGAGTGCGCTAGCTAAAGAACATGAAGTACGTGGAGATAGCGCACTTACTTCGGGAAATTTAATAACGGCGGGCGAGGCCTATATCCGTGCGGGACTCATTTACCACTGGGCGACTTTCATGTTTACGCACGATCAACCACAATTTATTGCGGGGCTTAAAGCAATGGGCGCAGTATGGGCTAAGGCGGCCCCCTTGTTGCAACCCAAAATGGAAATCCTCGAAGCGCACTTCGATGGCACCACCCTGAATGGGTATCTGCAAAAGCCAGCGGGGGTGGATAATCCACCGCTAGTTCTCATGGTGCCGGGAGCTGACTCCACTAAAGAGGAACTCTACGACCTAGGCCAACACATTTTGAAACGCGGCATGGCGATTGCAGCCTTCGATGGACCCGGTCAAGGTGAAGTAAGTCTGACTATGAAAATGCGTCCAGATTACGAGAAGGCGATCGTTGCCATGATCGATTCTTTAGTGCAGCGCCCCGATATCAATAAAGATCGATTAGCGATGTGTGGAATTTCTTACGGAGGGCTCTTCTCCTTTAGGGCGGCAGCTATTGATAAGCGAATCAAAGCACTGGTTTCTGTCTCGAGTTGGTACTCACCGGCTGGACGCTTTGCTGGCATGGAACGTTTGACGAGCACCGGTCAGTATCAATACCTCGGAGCCGATCCGGCGGCGGTGATGGAATCTATAACACTAGCCGGTATTTTGCAGGATGTAAGAGTTCCCGTGCTTCAAGTGTTTGGAGGGTTAGATCCTTGGTCTCCCGCAACAAAGGCAGAATTGATCGCGGAAGAGATCCAGGGTCCAAGTACCACACTCCTCTTTGATGACGGGGTGCACATTGTTAACAATATTTGGTACAAAGCTCGTCCAGCGATCGCCGATTGGTTGAGTTTAGCTTTCTAGGAGGTAGTGATGAATTACGAACGAGAAGATTCCAAAACCGCCGCACGCTCTTCCTTCCATGGACTTTGGGCAGCGATGACCACCCCATTTACCATCGATGATCAATTAGATGAAGAAGCACTTATAGGAGATATCGATATCTTGGTTGACGATCTTAAAATCGACGGAGTTTTCTGCACTGGGGTTATGGGTGAGTTCTGGGCTCTAACCCTGGAAGAGCGCAAGCGTGCAGTAGAGGTAATCGTTGAAAACACTCGTGGTCGAATTCCGGTCTTGGCACATACCGGCTCAACTTCAGCGCGCGAAACAATTGAATTAACCCGTCACGCTCAAGATACCGGTGCTGACTTTGTTGTAGTTATTAACCCGGTATATCCGCAGGCCTCCGAAGAAGGTTTAAAACGTTGGTTTTTAGAGGTTTTAGATGCAGTCGATATTGGTGTCTGGCTCTTTGATACCAATTATTCTGGTGTATCACTTCCGCTTTCTCTCATACATGAACTGGCAGATATTGAAAATGTTTGTGGAATCAAGATGGGGCACGGTCATGACCGATACCTAGAGGTTCTCGAAAAAGTTGGAGACCGAATCATGGTGTGCGAGCCTAGTGAAGCTGATTGGTTAGAGAATATGCAACGCCATAATCAAAAGGTTTATATGTCGGCTTCTACCCCTTTCTTGATTCAAACAGCGTTGCGTCAGCCGATGCTGGAGTACACAACAGCTGCGTTGTCTGGAGATTATGAGAAAGCTAAGGCTATTTCACTCGAAATCCAACCGATTAGAGATTTAACAGAGAAATGGTTACACGGTCGATGGAAGCGTGAGCGCGTAAATCCCGTGCCCGCAATCAAATACTGGTCAGGGTTGCTCGGTATGTCGGGTGGAAACGTCCGCTCACCTCTTGTCGATTTGAGCGATGAGCAGAAGCGCGAACTGCGCAATGATTTAGAGAGCGTTGGATTGATTTAGGAGAGAATTCCTGCAGTATCAACACCCAAATCTTGCAACATGACGATGGCAGCATTGCGTCCCGGCGCACCAGTAATTGACCCACCCGGGTGGGTAGTTCCACCTGTTTGATATAGGCCAGGTATTGGCATGCGATGAGATGCCCATCCTGGAACTGGGCGATTT
>Ga0136642_1000666_pt1 | contig 16611 bp, 15 predicted proteins | sample LowCatLa1302831Y_FD_115313 | JGI IMG/M metagenome (GOLD analysis project Ga0136642, IMG submission 115313) | Freshwater microbial communities from Lower Cathedral Lake, Yosemite National Park, California, USA - 13028-31Y | ecosystem: Environmental > Aquatic > Freshwater > Lake ... | reverse complement strand
TCTAGCTGGCGGAGAGGGAGGGATTCGAACCCTCGGTACCTTGCGGTACACTGCATTTCCAATGCAGCGCGATCGACCACTCTGCCACCTCTCCTTTGTTGCCGGCTAGAAGGTGCATCAAAGGGAGGGCGGGGGGTGGGTCAAGGGTGTTTAAGATAGGGATAGGGGCAGGGGTAGGATTAGTTGAACCGTTGACCGGAGAGCCGGTTGGCCAGGGAGGGGCCGAAGAATGGGTAGAGGCGCGACGGCGTCGCGTCCGTGGGCGGACGGATTTGGGAATACCCGAAAGCTTGCCCGAATCAGGCGAGCTAAGAGGCGAACGGGCGCGACGCCGTCGCGCCCCTACCTGTGCATTACTTTGCCACTGTCTTGGCCCAGGAGTCCTTCAGGCCGACGGTGCGATTGAAGACGGGCTTGCCGGGCTGGGAGTCCTTGGCGTCGGCACAGAAGTAGCCAGTGCGCTCGAACTGCACGCGGGTGCTCGGCGCGATGCCGAGGAGGGCTGGCTCCACGAAGCCACGGATGGTCTTGAGCGATCCGGGGTGGAGGAGGGTGCGCCAGTCGGTGCCTTCGGGGATATCGTTCAGGTCTTCGTGCGCGAAGAGGCGGTCGTAGAGGCGGACCTCGACGTCGCCGGCGTGCTTTTCAGAAACCCAGTGGATGGTACCCTTGACCTTGCGGCCGTCGGGGGAGTCGCCGCCGCGCGTGGCGGGATCATAGGTGCAAGTGACTTCAGTAACATTGCCGGCGGCGTCTTTCTTGCAGCCGGTGCAGGTCACGAAGTAGCCCCAGCGGAGGCGGACCTCCTGGCCGGGTGTGAGGCGGAAATATTTCTTTTCCGGAATCTCCATGAAGTCAGCGCGCTCGATGAGTAGCGTCTTCGAGAAGGGCACTTGGCGGGTGCCGGCTGAAGGATCTTCGGGATTGTTGACGGCTTCGAGTTCGTCGACTTGGCCTTCGGGGTAGTTCTCGATGACAAGGCGCACCGGGTCGAGGACCGCCATGAAGCGGGAGGAAGTCTTATTAAGGTCGTCGCGGACGGCGTGCTCGAGCAGGGCGACGTCGGAGAGCGAATTATTCTTCGTGATGCCGATGGTCTCGCAGAACTTACGTAGGGCGGCGGGGGTGTAGCCGCGGCGGCGCATGCCAGAGATGGTGGGCATGCGAGGGTCGTCCCAGCCGGAGACGCGCTTCTCTTGGACGAGTTCGAGTAAGCGGCGCTTGGACATGACGGTGTAGGTCAGGTTGAGGCGGGCGAACTCGATCTGTTGAGGTTTGGCCGGGGTATCGAGCGTGCGCAGGAGCCAGTCGTAGAAGGGGCGATGGACCTCGAATTCCAGCGTGCAGATGGAGTGCGTGATGCCTTCGTAGGCATCCTCGAGCGGATGCGCGTAGTCGTACATTGGGTAGACGCACCACTTGTCGCCGGTGTTATGGTGGGAGGTCTTGCGGATGCGGTAGATGACCGGGTCGCGCATGTGCATGTTCGGCGACGCCATGTCGATCTTGGCGCGGAGTACAGCTTTACCTTCATCGAATTCCCCGCGGGTCATTTTCTCGAAGGCCGCAAGGTTCTCCGCGACGGAGGCGTCGCGGGTCGGGCTCGGCTTACCGGCCGTTTTCTCGTCGCCGTGGTATTCGCGAATCTGGTCCTGCGAGAGGAAGCAGACGTACGCCTTGCCGAGCTGGATCAGCTTAATAGCGTCGGCATGCATGCGCTCGAAGTAGTTCGAAGCCTGGTAGTAGTGCTCGTTCCACTCGAAGCCCAGCCAGCGGACATCCTCCTTGATCGAGTCGACGTATTCGACCTCTTCCTTGGTCGGATTCGTATCATCCATGCGCAGGTGGCAACGGCCCTTGAATTCGAGGGCGAGGCCAAAGTTCAGGCAGATGGATTTCGCGTGGCCGACGTGCAGGTAGCCGTTGGGTTCTGGCGGGAAACGGGTGGCGACGGAGACGTGCTTACCCGAAGCGAGATCAGCGTCGATGATCTGCTGGATGAAGTGGCGGTGGGCCGCCGGCGCGGGAGTTTCGGAAGACATGGGCGGATTAAGCGGCGAACGCCTTGAGGCGGGCGAGGGTGGTATCGCGGCCGAGGACGCGCAGGACGCCCAGCAGGTGCGCACCGCCACCTTGGCCGGAAATCGCAAAGCGGGCCGGCGCAAAGTAGTCGGTCGGTTTGCGTTCGTTAGTGGCGCCGACGGCGGCGAAGGCGGCTTCGAGTGTAGGCTCGGTCCATTCGGCGGCCTCGAGCGTGGGTAGCAGTTCGCGGACACGAGCGACCGGATCGCCTCCCTTCTTCTTGAGATTGGTCATGGCTCCCTCGTCTTTCTTGAAGTCAGCGGTGAAGAAGAAGCCCATGAACTCAGGTAGGTGTTCTAGCGAGATGACTTTTTCCTGCACGATGCCGAGGACTTCGGCCAGGCGAGCTTCCGAGACGGAGGCATCGATGGTCTTGGTTTCAATCAGGATCGGACGGGCGAGCGTGGCGAATTCGGCGGCGGGCAGCAGGCGGAGCGTCTGCGCGTTGATGTGCGACATCTTGCGTTCGTCAAAGCGGGCGTTGGATTGGTGCACCGCGGAAATCTCGAACTGACGAATGATTTCGTCGATCGGGAGCACTTCCTTGCCATCGGCAGGCGTCCAGCCGAGCAGGCAGAGATAGTTGCGCACGGCGGCCGGCAGGTAGCGACGCTGCTGGTATTCCTCGATGAGGGCACCCTTGTCGCGCTTGGACATCTTGCCCGGCCCATCCGTTTTGAGGATGAGTGGAATGTGGGCGTATTTCGGAGGCTCGACGCCGAAGGCCTTGAAAATCTCGAGATGCTTCGAGGTATTGGAGAGGTGATCTTCGCCACGGATGACGTGGGTGATCTTCATCTCAATGTCATCGACAACGTTGACGAAGTGGAAGACCGGCTCGCCGTTGGAACGGAAGAGTACGAAGTCGCGATCCTCGGCGCGGGCGACTTGTCCGCGGACCATGTCATGCAGTACCATCGGGGCGGCATCGACCTTTTCGATTTCCTTCTTCAGGTGGTCATCGAAGACGGTGGAGCGGGCGCCTTCGAGGCGGAGCCACCAGGCGCCGTCTTTTTCATAAGCGCGTCCCTTGGCGGCCAGCTCATTCAGCTTCGCCTGATAAAGTTCGGTACGTTGGGATTGGAAGTAGGGACCATACTCACCGCCAACGGAGGGTCCTTCATCCCAGTCCATGCCGAGCCAGTGCATTGAATCGAGGATGACTTGGAGGAAGGCTTCCGAGTTTCGTTCCTTGTCCGTATCTTCGATGCGGAGGATGAATTTACCTCCCGTGTGGCGGGCGTAGAGCCAGTTGAATAGGGCCGTGCGGGCACTTCCGATGTGGAAGAAGCCAGTGGGGCTGGGGGCGAAGCGGACGCGAACCTGGGACATCGGGAAGGGGAGAATAAGAGGGCCGGAGGGCCCGAAGGAAAGGCGTAAGGGGGGAAGGGGGGTAGGGCAAGAAGGGAGGGCGTCCCTAATGCACGGGGGGCAGGTTGCTGGGCACAAAAAAGGGCAGGGGGTGAGCCTGCCCTTTCTGTCCAATGGTCGAGGACTTACTTTTTCTCGATGGGAGTTAAGTCGCGGAGCAGGCCGCCGCCGATGCGGTTAGCGTTACTTTGGGAGACGCGCTGAGCGAACAGGCGACCTTCTTCAACGCCGGCGTTATCCTTTGGCATTTCAGATTTTTCAGCTCGGATGAAGATGTAGTCGCCGGAAATCGTCCGGATACCCGGGGTGACTTTATGCACGCCAGCGGTGGCGATGGTCAGGCCGGTATCTTCATTTGGGCTGTTGAGGGCTTCGGGAAGGTTGACGATCGGGAAGGCGGGTGGCGAGGTGAGCACGAGGCCGTGGGCCTTGGCGCTCTCGGCGAAGCTTTTCCCTTTGGCAACTTCAGCCTGAATGGCTTCGCCCAACTTGGCGATTTCCACGGAGAGCAGGCGATTGCGGGCCGAAGCTTGCCAGTTTTCCATGGCCTTGGTTTTAACTTCTTCAAAGGCCGGCAGTCGGTCGGGCGTGCGCTTATTAAGGAAGACGAAGACGGCTCCGGCTTCGTTCGGATAGACAGGCGTGCGCCATTCTTTTTCGGTGAGTTCGCCAGCTAAGCGCAGGGCTGCCGCGGGAATTCCGGCGACCGTCGGGGTGTTGCCTGAGTCGAAGGTGGCAATGGTGGTCAGCTTCGCGTTCTTGGTCTTCAGCCAGGCGGTAAACTTGTCACTATCGACCTTGACGGCATCAAGGGCCAGATTTTCCGCGAGGTCATTGTCGATGTCGCCGACGAAATTATGAATCGCGCGTTCTTTGCGGACTAAGGGTTCGAGTTCGGCACGCTTCGCGAGGGCCTGCTCCTTGATTTTGCCCGCGGTGAATTTGAATTTATCGGCCACATTGTAGCCCATAGTCTCAATCTCTTCATCGCTGACCGGGGCGGTGTCGAGGACGACTGAGACGGGGGAGATGACGACGGCGGTGGCGGCGATTTTGGCAGGGATGCGGTAGTTTTCCGTGTTTGCGGCGAAGGCCAGTTTGGCTTGGGCTTCATCGACTTTGACCTCGGGCTTGAATTTGGAAGAATCAAAGCGAGCGACGTCTACCGTCCACAGCGAGCGGACGCGTTCGACGATGCGTTTCACTTGGCCGGTGGTGGCGTGGCCGGGGCCAGCGAGGGCGATCATCGCCTTATTGATGCGCCAAGAATCCTTAATGAAGATCTCGAAGCGGGTGCGGGTTTCTTGGTCGGAGGCGTTGAGTTGCTTGGAGGCCAGGTCGATGAACTTATTTAAAGCATCGCCGGCGTCCTTGGTCTCAGGGGCCGAGGTCGCTTCCCGGGCGATTTTCCGAATCTCGGTTTCGGAGGGGCTGGGGACGCCCAGGGCGTTAGCTAATTCCAATTCGGCCACCCACTGCTTGTAAGCTTCTTCGCCGCCGCCCATGCGTTGGCCGGAGAAGAAATTGGCATCGGCGAAGCGACGGCGAAGGGCTGGGTCATTGAGATCGACCCCCATGTACATGTAAGAGCCGTTACCTTTGAGGGCACCGCGTCCGGCGAAACCGTAGAAGACGAAGGACACGACGATGATCACCAGCAGGAAGCTGAAGATCAGACGGTGGTGTTTGCCGGTGGCGTTCTGGAGCCAAGTAATCATTCGGTCAACCTACCCCAGCCTTTCGGCGGGTGTCAATCAGTCCAGCGGCCCGCCCCAGCGCTTGCATCCCGCAGGGTTATTAACATCCCTTGGGGAGTGCCCAAACCCCTCCAATGCATCGTCGCAGTGGCCCGAAACGGGGTCATTGGCGCCGCGGGCAAGCTTCCTTGGCATATCCCGGAGGACTTAACCTGGTTCATGGAGCAGACGGCTGGCGGGGTGATGATCGAGGGGCCTGCCTGCTATGCCGAACTCGGTCGGGCGTTGCCGGGCCGCGGGACGGTCGTGGTATCGCGCGATGCCACGAGGGAGTTTCCGGGAGCGGAGAAAGCCGCGAGCCTCGCGGAGGCGATCGTGATCGCCGACCGGATGGACGATTGGGCGGGGCCGATTTGGATTACGGGCGGCGAGCGCATCTACGCCGAAGGGCTGCCGCTCTGCGACCGACTTTATATTACCCTTATAGACCGTGATTTCGCCGGGGACCGTCTCTTCCCGGCGGACTGGCGGCAGCTTTTCACCCAACGGATTTCGGCGAAGGCGGGAGAGTATCAGGGGCTGAAGTATTCTTTTGAGGTCTGGGAGAGGTGAGTGATGGGTGGGGGCGCGACTGCGTCGCGTCCGGTCGCATGAAGAGGGGCGTTGGCTCGGCCCAAGTTGTTCTGGCCGTTTGGTGTCCGTCTGCCCACGGACGCCACGCAGTGGCGCCCCTACCTCGGCCTTGCCCAAGTCGGCACACCCCCCATAGTTGCGGCATGCTGCTCCCCGTGCTCCTGCTTGCCGCCATTCCTCCGACTATTTCCGATGAAGCGAAGGTGCCGCCGTATACGTTACCGGATCCACTGGTCTGTGCGGATGGCCGTAAGGTGACGGATGCCAAGATGTGGAATGAAGTTCGTCGACCGGAGGTCTTCCGCCTCGTCGAGGAGAACATGTTCGGCCGCACGCCGGATACCCGTAAACTGCAGACCGCCGCGGTGACGGAAATGCGCGAGCAGGGTAAGGATGCTTTAGGCGGCAAGGCGACGCGCACGCAGTTCAAGGTCTGGCCAATCGGCAAGAAGGGTCCGTCATTCGACCTCCTGCTGTACACCCCCAATGCGGCCAAGAGCCCGGTGCCGGTGTTTGTGGGCCTGAGCTTCGGGGGAAATTACACCACCATCGAAGACCCTGCGGTCTTTCTCCCGTCCACTTGGGTTTCTAAACAGTGGGCTTTGAATGATGGCAGTAATCGCGCCGACCCCAAGCTTCGGGGCAGCCAATCCCGTCGCTGGGAAATCGGGTATCTCATCGACCGCGGCTATGCGGTGGCCACGGCTTATTACGGCGATTTCGAGGCAGATTTTCCGGAAGGCTGGAAGGAAGGTTTTCGCGCGGCCATCTCCCCGGCGGGAGTGAACACGCAATGGAAGGATGGCGAATGGGCGGCCATCGGTTGCTGGGCTTGGGGGATGTCCCGCATGCTTGATGTCCTGGAAACGGTGCCGGCCGTCGACGCCCAGCGCGCCATTGCGCATGGCCATTCGCGCCTCGGTAAGGCTGGCCTCTGGGCCGGTGCTCAAGATCAACGTTTCGCTTTCGTGATTTCCAATGACTCCGGTTGCGGTGGGGCAGCGCTTAACAAGCGCATCTTCGGTGAGACCGTCGGCGTGATCTCAGGCTATTATAAAGGCCGCGGCTTCCCGCACTGGTTCACGGCGCGTTTTGCAACTTTCTCTGAGCGCGAAGAGTTCATGCCGCTCGACTCCCATTACCTCCTAGCCTTAGTCGCGCCTCGCCCGCTCTACGTCGCCAGCGCTAAGGAAGATAGCTGGGCCGATCCGGTCGGCGAATTTCTCGGTGCGGTGCATGCCGATCCTGTTTACCATGTGATGGGTCTGCCCGGCTTAGGCACCAAGGAGTATCCACCCCTCAGCAAGTCCGTCGGGACCACGGTCGGTTACCATGTGCGTCCGGGCGTACATGATATCCTCTTGGAAGACTGGAAAAACTACGCGGATTTCGCCGACCGGGTGCTGGCCAAGAAATAAGGTGGCTGGAAGAGGTCGCCTCGGGAAGGATTGACTAAGTATCAATTCGGAGGAATTTACCTGCTGCACGCTCCTGTATTTCAATGGATAGAATGCTGGCCTCCGAAGCCGGCGATTTGGGTTCGACTCCCAACGGGAGCACCACTTTACGCGAACCAGTTCGCCTGGGGTAGGCTCAGGGGTTGGGTAGTATTGGTAGGGTCGTGCATCCGTGCTCGACCTCGGCCGACCAAGGATGGTCTGCCCTACCTAGTCGCCGCTTCCCGGCTCATGCCGCGGCGGCCCCAGACGATCACGGCGCAACCGATGATGGCATAGGCGCAGGCGGAACCGAAGAGAACCGGACGGACGCCGAAATGATCGGCGGACCAGCCCATGATGAGGCCGGCGAAAGGAAGGAAGCCGAAGAAGCTGAGTCCGGCGATGGCCGAGACGCGGCCACGGATCTCTTCCGGCGAGCGTTCTTGGACGATGGTGTTGGCGAGGCCGACGAGCGTCGAGACGCCGAAGGACAGGCAGGTCAGCGTGCACGCGGCCCAGAGGAAGACATCGGCCTTGCTGAGGCTGAGCAGCGCACCGCAGATGATGACCATCGTCAGGGAAATCATGGTCTGCCGGGCGGCGCGCGGGAGGAAGATGATGCCGACCGAGCCGACGACCGAGCCGATGCCGGAGCTGAACATCAGCAGTCCCATGTGCTTCGGGTCGAGGCCCATCGCCGCGGACGCCGCATCGATCTTCAGGTAGTGCCGGCCATAGATCGGCAGCAGCGTGATCATCGTCGGGAAGACGAACAGCGTGTTGGTCGCCAGCAAGGTCACCATCGCGAAGCTGGTCGGGTCGTGGCGCAGATGCTTGAAGCCCTCGCCCATGCCGCCTTGGCGTTTTTCTTCCTGTTCCGCCGTGCCTTTCGGACGCGGCGGCAGGGTGGCGAGGGCGATCATCAGCGCGAGGAACGAGATGGCATTGAGGTAGAAGGCCCATTGTTCGCCGAGCGAGCCGACCAGGAAGCCGGCGACGGCCGGGCCGACGAGGCGGGTGCCGTGGAAGACCGCGCGGTCGACGGCGATGGCCCGGGCGACGTGTTCCTTGCCGACGAGTTCCGGGACGATCGCGGAAGCGGCCGGCATCTCGAAGGAGTTCGAGACGCCGAGCAGCGTCGCGCATACGATGATATGCCACATCTGCAGCTGGTGCTGGGCGATGAGCGTGCCCATCACCACGGCGAAGGCGATCTGCGCCACCTGGCAGGCCTGCAGGATGAAGCGCTTGTCGTATTTATCGGCGTACATGCCACCGACGCGGAAGAGGATCAGCATCGGCAGGCCGCCGGCGAAATTGACGGCCGCGATGGCGAGGCTGCTCGCGGTGAGGCCGGCCATCACCCAGCCCTGGGCCATCGCCTGCATCCAGGTGCCGGTCATCGAGATCCCCTCGCCGAGCATATACCGGACAAACGGCCCGTTCGGGAAACGCGCGGCCGGGGTGGCAGGAGTGGCAGCGGGTTCGGTCATCGGCGATGCAAAGTTGGGTACAATGCCTCAAAGTGCAAAGGGAATGGTGTTGTTAGACCTAGGGCAGCACGCGGTGCTGCCCCTACCTCGCTGGCGGCCTACCTTTTATACGCCGCTTCCGTCGCCTTCCAAGCTGCGTCGACTGCCGGCTTCAGCACGCTGGCGATGGCCTTATAGCCTTCGACGTCGGGGTGCAGGTTGTCCTTGAGGTAGCTGCCGGGTTTGCCTTCGCCGCTGGGCAGGTTGAGCGCGGGGTTGATGTCCACGAAGAAGAGATTTTTACCGTCTTTGCAGATTTGCGCGAGCTGGCGGTTGTATTCATCGAGCAGGGGCCACTTGGCTTTGCGGGAAGGGGCGCGGGTGGTGGCGATGAAGACAAAGGCGCAATCGGGATTTTCTTTGCGGACGCGTTCGATGTATTCGCGGATGCGGCCGATCGGGGCGGCCGGTTCGTCGCCCGCATTCACGTCGTTACCGCCACACTGGTAGGCAATCACGCGCGGGTGGTAGGGTAGCGTGATGCGGTCCATGTAGCCGTTGACTTCGGTCGTATAGGAGCCGCCAAAACCACGATTAATCACTGGGTAGGGCTTCATCTCCTCGGCGACGTTCTTCCACATGCGGAGCGTGCTGGCGCCGCTGAAGAGCAGGGCGTGCTGGGGCGGAGGGTTGGCCTTGTCGGCGGCTTCGAAGGCGGCGATGTCTTTAGCCATGCGCAGCGGCTGCTGGGCGAGCGGGACATGGGGTTTGGCGACGTCAGCGGCAAAGCTTGTAACGGCCAGAAGGCAGGAGAGTAGGAGGGAGGAGCGCATGATGTTGTGAGAGGCGGGTTGTTATTTGGTGAAGGTGGGAGCAGTGGCTTTCCACGCGGCGTCAAGGGCGGGGCGCAGGACAGCGGTGATGGCATCATAGCCCTTGTCGCTGGGATGAAGATTATCGGCGACGTAGATGCCGGGGCGCGGTTCGCCGTCGGGGAGATTCAGGGCCGGATTGATGTCGACGTAGCTGACGCCTTTTTCCGCCTGCGCGATTTTCTGGAAGAGCTCATCGGTCTTCGCCATCGCTTCCCAAGTTTTACGTCGGCTTGGCGCGTGCGTGGTCGAAAGCAGGATGAAGGCGCAATGCGGATTATCTTTACGGAGACGCGTGAGGTATTCGCGAACGCGTCCCGCGACGGCCTCGGGGGTGTCGCCGGCGTTGAGGTCGTTGCTGCCGCAGTGGTAGACTACTATCCGCGGGTGATATGGCAGGGTGATGCGATCTTCATAGCCGAGCACATCCGTTGTCTTCGAAGCGCCAAAGCCACGGTTGATCACCGGATAGCCTGAGAGGGCTTCCGCGGCCTTGGCCCAGCGGCGGAAGGTGCTGGCTCCGGATAACAGTACGCCATGCTGGGGCGGCGGGTTGGCTTGGTCCTTGGCCTCATAGGCGGCAATTTCCTTGTCGAACTTCGAGGTGTAGTCGGCCGCCATGGCCAAGGTGACCAAGCCAAACGAGAGGAGCCAGAGCGGGAGACGCATACGGGGGAAGGGGGTAGGGTTAGAAAGAGCGAAGGTCGCCCAGAGGGCAAGGTAATGGAGGACTGGAGGGCTGGAGGGATGGAGGGCATGAGGGCCGGGAGAGGCAGATGAGAGGGGAGCTGCTGGCACGCTGGCAGGCTGCGAAGCAGAGACACTCATTCCCGGGTGGCGGGTGGAAGGGGTTCGGGGTTTTGTCTTTCCTCTGCCATCCGTCATCGGTCATCTTTCATCTGTCTTCCCTTCCATGCCCCTCGTCCCTGGTCTCCTCAGCCCCTATGAAGCCGTCCGCGGCTTTGTTTACCTCCCTCGCTTGGTCTCGAAGATTCGCCTGCATGCCGCGGGGCAGCTGCATGCAGATTTCGTCAATAATCTCGGTAAGGCCTTCGATGATCGGTGCTGCCAATACCTCGGTATTAAGTACGACGAGCTTCGCGTGTGGGTCCTGCAGCATCCAGCTGCGACGCAGGATGAAATTCTCGCTTGGGCTGAATCCGCCGGTCGTAAGATTTCCACGAACGACATCGAGATCTGGAATGGTTTCATGACCAAGCGCGGCTGGCGCGATGAGGCGAACGAGGTGCTCGTCCGGCGCTTGAAGGAGAATGGCCTGACCGCCGAGGACGGCGTAGACACGATGTTTGATTACATTGAAGTCGACGAAGGTCGTCCGACGCGCCGCCAAGCGCTCTGATTAGGCGAAGTGGCTGAAGCCGCGCGCTTTCAGCGGCTGACCGTCCGCGAGGTCACGGGCGAGCCCAGTGCCGCTTTCGACGACGCCGATGCGGGTCAGCAGGGTCTTTGGGAATGCTTTGCGGAAATTGGCCTCGATGAGGTCAGCGCGGTCGGCGCTTACACTGAAAAGCAATTCGTAGTCTTCACCGTCTTGCAGGGCGTGTTCGAGTGCGGGCTTACCGTCGGATTTGGCGAGGGCCGTCGCGGCCTCCGCGACCGGCAGGCCGGCCACGTTGATCCGCCCGTCGAACTTCGTTCCGAGCAGGCCGGGCAGGTCTTTGGCGAGTCCGTCTGAAAGGTCGGTGCAAGCGGTGACTTCACCGTGCCCGCAGAGCCATTCGCCCTCGGTGAGGCGCGGGGAGAAATCGAGATGCTTGCCGTAGAGCGCACCGCCGAGCTGTCCGGTGACAAAGAGGACATCCCCTGTGCCGCACATCCTGCGCGTCAGTACGCGGTGGGCGAAGCCTTGCACGGCGAGTGTGCCGATGAAGGAGCCGGGGTTACCGCGACAGATGTCGCCGCCGACGATACGCAGGCCCGCTTTGGCCGCCGCGCGTCCGGCACCGTGGGCAAAATCTTCAATCCAGGTGGCGTCGACATCCGGTCCTAGGACGAGCGAGAGTAAGGCGTCGGACGGCGTGGCCCCCGCGGCCGCAAGATCACTGAGATTACGGTTCACTAACTTCGCGCCCGCGCGGATGCCGTCGCAGGCCGCGTCGAAATGACGCCCAAGAATCACCGAGTCGATGGTGCTAGCGCGGAAAGCGCGGCCACCCGTGACGGGGAGGTGGGCACAATCGCCGCCTGGGCCTTCGGGAAAGGGTGGGGCGGCTTCGGCAAGCGCGAGTACCACACGGCGGATGATTTCCTCCTCGGCCAACTTGGCGACCGAGCGGTCCGCGAGAGTGGTGAGGGCGCCCATGGCCTCAGAGGTTGGAGGCGTTCGGGGCGAGTTTCAACCAGACTAAGTTCCAAAGATTGAACGACGCGTGGGCGCCCATGCAGACCAGCAGGCCGTAGCGATCGCGGACTAGGCACATAAAGACGCCGAAGGCAAAGAGGGGGATAGCGGCGGAGGCGCTCTGGTGGGCCGCGCTGAAGACGACCCCAGTCAGAATCACGGCAATCCAGCGAGCGGTCGGTGTCGGAGCGATTCCGCTCACGAGTCGCCGCAGGCCCGGGTAGAGCATGCCGCGGAAGGCGAGTTCCTCCATGATCGGAGCGCCGACGGCTACCGCCAAGGTGATGGTCGCGAAGCGCCAAGTGCCGACATCCGTCTTGAGCACGGAATTGACGATATCCTGCGGCTCGTCGGCCGGAGGTTGGCCCGCCCAGCCATGCAGGAAGAGCTGTTCCCACACGGCATGGACGCCCTTCCAGAGAAGCGCGCAGCCTACTCCGAGGGCGAGGATACACAGGAAGACCAGTAAAAGCCGCGGCAGGGAGAATGATTTGAGTGCCCGCGTGAAGTCGCTGTCGCTGGGCCCTACCGATAGGTCAGTCGATGCCAAGTGCAGCGTCCCTCGATTGAATACCCCGACGGTGATGAGTGCGCCCGCCGCGGTGAGTTGTCCGACAAAAGCTGCGACGAAGATATATGCTTGGGAGATACCGAAGGTGGTGGAAAAAGCTCCTGCGACGAGTTGCAACGTGAGCGGGAAGATCACTGCGAAAGCAATCAGGGCCGCACCAAGGCTAATGCCGGCATCAATCGTTGAGCTATTCCTAGGAGCCGCGGTATCCGGCATCTGGCGCCAGCACTTTAGGGCGAAGATACCTCCGAATCCTAAGCTGAAGTTGGCGATGATGCAGGCCCAGTCCCACGGACCGAAGTCCTTGAAGGTCTGGGCGAGCTCGGAAGGCATCGCTTAGGCACCGTGAACTTGGCGGGCACCAACGAACGTCGCTTGGACTCGGCCCGTGAGGGCGTGGCCGATCAGCGGATTATTCCCTGACTTCGAATGGAGATCCTGGGCGCGAGGCTTCCAGGTGGCCTTCGGGTCGAGGAGTACTAGGTCGGCGGCTGCGCCGGCGCGGAGCGTGCCAGCGGCGAGCCCGAGCACCTTGGCGGGACCGCAGGTGAGGCGGGCGAGGAGTAATACGAGGTCGGCATGTCCGCCGGCGACGACGGCCGTGTGGGCGGCGGCAAAGGCCGTTTCGAGCGTCGCCGCACCGAACGGGGCGAGGTCGAATTCACAATCCTTCTCGGTGGCCGTGCACGGTGAGTGGTCGGAACAGATAGCGTCGATGGTGCCATCGATGAGCGCAGCGATCAGGGCGAGTCGGTCCGCTTCTTCGCGGAGGGGCGGATTCGTCTTTAGGCTGGTCGGATAATTAGCCAGGGAGGCATCGGTCAGTAAGAGGTGCAGTGCGGACACTTCGGAAGTGACGGAGAGTTTCTTGGCCTTGGCACGACGGACGATTTCCGCCGAGCCGCCAGACGAGAGGTGCTGGAGGTGGATGCGTGCCTTGGTGAGTTCGGCGAGGAGGCAATCGCTGGAGGCCACGATTTCTTCGGCGGCCCGTGGCCAGCCGCGCACCCCGAGGCGAAGGGACCAGGCACCTTCGTGCATCTGGGCGCCTTCGGTCATGCTGCTGTCCTGACAGTGATCAAGGACGACGAGGTCAAACATCGCGGCGTACTCGAGTGCGCGGCGCATAATCTCATTATTTTGCACGCCCGAGGTGGTGTCAGTGACGGCGACCACGCCGGCCTTCTTCATTGAGCCGAGCGGGGCGAGGGCCTTGCCTTCGTGTCCTTTGGTGAGGGTTCCCGTGGGCAGGACGCGCACTGAGGCTTCGCGGGAGCAAATCTCGCGGAGGAGTTGGAGGGTGCCGACGTTATCCGCAGCGGGGAGCGAATCGGGCATCGTCACCAAGGTGGTGAAGCCACCCGCTGCCGCCGCGCGGGTGCCGGTGCGGACGGTTTCGCGTGCAGAGCGGCCGGGCTCACCGAGGCGGCAGTTGAGGTCGACGAAGCCCGGGGCGACGACGAGGCCCGTGCCATCGATGATGCGGGCCTTGGCTTGATCAGCGGCGGAGAGTTGGTCGACGATCACGCCATCTAGGGCGTAGATGTCGCCTTTGGCTTCATCGCGTTTGGCCGAAGGGTCGATTACGCGGGCGCCGCGGATCCAGAGGGGAGAATGATCGGCTGGGTTCATCGGGCGATGGCTCCGGTGCAGAGGTTGAGAACGGCCATCCGGACGGCCACGCCGTTACGCACCTGTTCGAGAATCACCGAACGGGGTCCGTCGGCGACTTCGCTTTCGACTTCGACGCCGCGGTTAATCGGGCCGGGGTGCATCACGATGGCCTCGGGTTTGAGCCAGGCCGCGCGTTCGGCGTTGAGGCCGAACTGCGAGGTATATTCGCCGAGCGAAGGGAAGTGGGTGGTCGTCTGGCGCTCGTGCTGGATGCGCAGGAGCATCACCGCATCGCAGTCCTGCAGGGCTTCCTTTAGGTCATGCACGATGCGGACTTGTGGGAAGGCCTCTTTGAGTGAGGCGGGGACAAGCGTGGCGGGGCCGGCGAGGGTGACTTCCGCGCCGAGCTTCGAGAGACAGAGGATATTGGAGCGGGCGACGCGGCTGAAGAGGATGTCGCCGAGGATGGTGACCTTCAACCCTTGCACCTTGCCGAAGCGCTGGCGGAGCGTGAAGGCGTCGAGCAACGCCTGCGTCGGGTGTTCGTGGGCGCCATCGCCGGCGTTGATCACCGAGATATCGAGGACCGATCCCAGGTAGCGGGCCGAGCCGGCGGAGGAGTGGCGCATGACGATCGCGTCGACGCCCATCGCGCGGATATTCATCGCCGTGTCGCGGAGCGTCTCGCCTTTGACCAGCGAGGAGGCCGTCGTATTGATCGAGACCACTTCGGCGCCGAGCTTCTTGGCCGAGATCTCGAAGGCCGTGCGCGTCCGCGTGCTCGGTTCGAGGAAGAGGTTTACGACCGTGCGGCCCTTCATCAGGTCGAGGCCCTTGCCCGGCGCGAGCGCGGGCAGGAACTGGTCGGCCTGGGTGAAAAGGAATTCAATCTCGGCTCGGGATAGCTCCTCGATGCCGGTGAGGTCTTTTTTCGTCCAGGATGCTTGTTGGGCCATGCGGTTGGTTCCGGTGGCCCCAACGTAGGTTAGGACCATTGGGAAAGTGGGGAGAGACGGCCCTTGGTCAAGGGATTAGAGAAAAGGGGGGGCACGTGGGCATGGGGACACGTGGACAAGGGGGCCAAGGGCCCCGTGGAAGCGAGGGTCCACGTACCGACGTACCCCAGCTTTATTTAGCGAGCAGTTCGCGGACCTTGGCGCCGATGGCGGCGGCGGCTTCGCCCTTCTTGTCCTTGTGGGCGGCTACCACGTTCACGAGGGCGCTACCGACGACCACGCCGTCCGCGACCCTGGCGATGGCCTGGACATGGGCGGCGGTGGAGACGCCGAAGCCCACGCAGATGGGCAGGGCGGTGTGCTTACGGATCTCCGCCACGGCAGAAGTCAGGTTGGTGGCCAGTTCGGAGCGCTCGCCGGTGACGCCTTCGCGGGACACGTAGTAGATGAAGCCGGTGGCGTGCTTGGCGATGAGTCCGATACGGGCCGGCGGGGTGGTCGGGGCCACAATAAAGATATTGGCGAGGCCGTGCAGCTTGCTGGCGGCGATGAGATCACCGGCCTCTTCCGGTGGGCAATCCAGGACCAGCAGGCCATCGCAACCGGCTTCGCGGACTTTGCGGCAGTAGTTCTCGACGCCAAACGAGAAGAGTAGGTTGTAATAACAATAGAGTACCATCGGCTTGTCGGTACCGGCGCGCACGGCACGCAGGATGTCGAGCAAGCCATCGTAGGTCATGCCGCCTTCAAGGGCACGCTGGGAGGCGAGTTGGTTCGTCAGGCCGTCGGCGAGCGGATCGGAGAAGGGCACGCCGACTTCAAGAATATCGGCACCATTCTGGGCGAGGGAGAGCAGGATGGCCTTAGAGGTGGCGACGTCGGGGTCGCCAGCGCAGACGTAGCTAACGAAGGCCGGGCGGCTTTCGGCTTTGCAGCGGGCGAAGGTCTGGGCGAGGCGATCCATCGACTTCAAGCAAGCGGGGTTCGGGCCGAAGGGCAAGGCGAAGTCGGCCTTCGGCGTCAACTTGCCCTTGGCGATGCGGTCACTGGGCCACATAATGCGGCCATGAACCTGCAACTCATCATCAAGTTTGTGCTCTCCGCCACCGTCATCACCGGTGCTTCCGAACTCGCCAAGCGTAACGTCTCGCTCGGGGCGCTCCTGTGCGCGTTGCCGCTCACCAGCCTGCTGGTCATGATTTGGACCTATGTGGATACCGGCGACCAGGCAAAGGTCGTCGCACTCAATTGGTCGATCCTCGCCTACACCATTCCCTCCTTTGTGCTTTTCCTGGCGTTCCCTTATCTCCTTAAGGCTGGGCTGAACTTCTGGCTTTCGCTCGCGATCGCCTGTGTCGTCACGGCTGCCGTCTATAAACTCTGCCAGCCCCTGCTCGACAAGGCCGGTGCCTAAGTTTCCCGGGTTGCCAATCGGGTCCTCACTGGCAAATTGGTCGCCGTCGGCCCAAGTGGTGGAATGGTATACACATCAGACTTAAAATCTGCCGCCGAAAGGCTTACCGGTTCGAGTCCGGTCTTGGG
>Ga0136642_1000665_pt1 | contig 16613 bp, 12 predicted proteins | sample LowCatLa1302831Y_FD_115313 | JGI IMG/M metagenome (GOLD analysis project Ga0136642, IMG submission 115313) | Freshwater microbial communities from Lower Cathedral Lake, Yosemite National Park, California, USA - 13028-31Y | ecosystem: Environmental > Aquatic > Freshwater > Lake ... | reverse complement strand
GGTTAACGCCAACGTCACCTGCACCGCCACCTACAACGCAATTCTCTACACCCTCACCTACGACGCCGGCACCGGATCAAACGCTCCCGCCGCCGTCACCGGCATCACTGCTGGCACGGACGAAACATTGAATGACGGTTCTGGTGTCGTTGCTCCGGCCGGATTTGCATTCAAGGGCTGGGACTGCGGAACCTCAGTCGTGGTGTCATCAGACGTCACGTGTCACGCGACGTACGCGGTCATTTTGGTACCACTGCAGTACGTTGCAAACTTCCCCACGAACAGCGGCGTGGGCGTTGGTCCGGTCCCGTCAAAGTGGAAGCCCGGTTCGCACGTGCATGTTTCGGCCGGTACGTCGTTGAGTGTTCCTGGCTACACCTTTCTCGGTTGGGCCACCACTCCGGGATCGCACTCGGCGGCATACCCAGTTGGCAAGGCAAATATGTCCACCATTGGAGCCAAGGGTCTGAAGCTGTATGGCGTGTGGGCCCCCATCACCAATCTGGGTACCGTGTACTACTTCTTGAACGAGTTCGGTACGAACTTTGGTCAGTACCAGCACGCCATCAACCACGCCGCTGAGGAAATCGTGCTCGGTAAGTACCACACGATCACTATTTCGGCGTCGGCTGACCTTCGTGGTGCTCCAGCGTGGAACCACCTCTTGGGCCACCTTCGTATCGTCGCCGCTGAAATGGCGCTGACGAAGGCCTTGAACCGTCTCGGTGACCACTCCGTGGTGTTCCGGTTGGTGAACGAAAACGTTTCGCGCCGATTCCCCGACTACTTGTTGAACCGTCACGCGATTTTTACGGGCTACCCCGGCCGCTAACAACGATGATTACCAATGTCGCCTCTTGGTGTAAACCGAGAGGCGACATTGGTTCTTAATGTCGCCCGAGATTTGGAATCGATGAACTAAGAACTTGCGTGATTGCGATTTGCTCGTGACAGAAGTGCCGAGCGAAGTCCGGTAAGACGCCGGGCCGGTGTACGAAGGGCATTCTCCACATCGGCCATAGTGCCGATAACGGTCACGCTTCGCTTGGCTCTTGTCACTGCGGTGTAGAGCAGCTCGCGCGATAAAAGTCGGGTGCCTGGGGTAATGGCCACAATCACATTGTCGAATTCTGACCCCTGCGACTTGTGAATTGTCATCGCCCACCAAGGTTGCCATTGGGTGACCACAGCTGGCCTCAGGAGGGTCTTTACCGAGTCGAGATCGCCAGCAAGATCTGAGTTGAGGAGCTGGAGTCGAGTTGTTCCGTCAGACGCCGCGACGACCAAGCCAGCATCACCATTTATCAATCCATTGGCGTGATCGGAAGAGGTTATGAGCACCGGCGTGCCGAGCGCACTTGGCGAACCCAGTACTGAAGCACCGAGCATCGTTGCCACGCGTTCGACCCACCAATGACGGCCAAGTGGGCCATTATGTTGCGCCGTGAGCACCATAGTCGAGGTCATTGCGACTCGCCATGCTGACTCGTCGTTCGTGCGCGCTGCGGTTACGAGTTCGTTGGCTCGTTGTAGCACTGGCGACAAGATAGCGGCTTCGGTATCGTCACTCAGTCCGGTTGCGGGGAGCTCGACAAAGCGAAGCGATGTTCCATTGGAACGCAGTTGTTCTAGGGCCTCGTCGACTCGAGCCCCGCGAACGGCGTCGAAGAACGTTAACAACTGCGAACGGTCAATACCGCTGCCCTTTGAGATGCGGTGAACCACCTGCAAGGTCGTAACGGGCAGCGACGAACTCGCGACTGCAACGATGTCAGCCATAACCGATCCAACATCAACACTCTGTAGTTGCTGGGGGTCACCGACCAAGAGGAGCCGGGAGTTGGCATCAAGGGCGCTGAGCAACTCAGCAAGGACGACGACATCGACCATGGACACTTCATCAACGATGACGAAGTCGGCGTGCAGGGGCTCCTTGGAGCGCCGCCGTTGCAAAACGGGATTGATGCCGAGCAGTCGATGGATGGTCGTCGGCTTGACTTTGTCGCGAAATTCGTCGACTTCGTGAGGAGCTATGTCCGCTAGGACAGTGAGCAGCGATTCCTTGATTCGCTGCGCAGCCTTTCCCGTTGGCGCACACAGGCGGATTGTTGCGGTGCCATTGGTGGCCCTGTGCACCGCCAAAATGAGTTTTGCAACGGTGTAGGTCTTACCGGTACCTGGTCCTCCGGCCAAAATCTGCGTCCGATAGCGAAAGAGTTGCGCCGCAACTACTTCCTGCTGGTTATCTGCTGATGGGGCGCCAAAGAGTTCGTGCACGACGCCCGACCACGTTGGGGGTTCGTGGCGAGCACGCTCGCCAAGCGGAGCCAGCAGATGGTCGGCGACGGATTGCTCGAGGCGCCACAAACGATCGAAGTAGAGCCTTCCGTCGCGGAGCACCAATGGCCTCACGACAGTGTCGTCATTGCTGAAGCTCGGCCCACTGAGCATGGATTCCCATTGGGCCGCGCTGGCGCTGCGTAAGGTGTCGGGCAGCCGAGTCGACTCCTGTAGTGATGCGATGTCCTCGAGCGGCAAGCAGGTGCCGCCATTCTGGATAACGCTGAGCAGCAGTGCCACCGCCCACTGTGTGGGCTCGTTGACCTCACCGAATGCGGTGAGGGCGTCAATAATATGAAGGGCGCCCTGAGGGAGCCATGATTCGTCAGCCGTACGACCTCGTCGCCATTCGAACGCATCGACAATCTGCTGCGTGGTGAAGGTCATTGTGCCCTCCCGTCAAAAAAGTTACTCAGTGCTTCGATACACGAAGAAGGTGGCCTGAGGTGGATAATGCCGGCCCCCGGTACGTCGGGGCTCATGGCGCGTAGAAACAGGTAACCGGCGCCTCCCACATGATGTTCGTATCGGTAGGACGATCCCAGTCGACTTCGGAGATAGCGATGAAGTGCCACTAAATAGATCAAACCCTGAAGGAAATAGTTGTGGTCGTTCATGGTGTCGATTAGCGCTTGATAGATGCCGCGTGGTGTCTCGAGTCGGTTGGTCTTATAGTCAACGACGACGAAGCGAGGCGACTCGTGTTCACCGTCGATAAGGACTGCGTCAATCGAGCCGGTCAGAAAGCCAGCCAGTGACGAGGGAGAGACGACCATCGCGGCAATCCAAGGCCCAAAGAGGGGATCATCCTCGAGGTGTTCGCGAACGATGTCGAAAAAAGCCCCCGTCGACAGCGAAGTCGGGAGCGTCAAATCGAAATCCATTTCGGCAATCGTTCGTCCATCATGGAAGTCGGACAGAGTTTTGCTCGGGCTCACGGTGCCGAGATCGCCGTTGAGCGCCGTGCGGACGAGAAGTGTCGTGTCCTCGAGCGAAACACCACTGACGCCGGGTGTCTGAAGGCCGACACCATGTTCGACACACGCCATCGCTACGACGTTCTCGAGGGGTGTCGAACTTGGCACAGCACCGGTGGAGAGATCCTCAAGGACCTTATGCACGGCTTTCCCGAGGCGAGTTGATCCGCGCAGTTGGTGAAACAGGTCGTTCGTCGGAGCTTGCGGTGGTACTGAACCAGCATCCGCTCCTTCAGGTTCGTAGTCCGGTTCCGATTGATTGCCTCGTCGTGACACCGAACGGGCGAGAGAAGTGAACGAATGACGCCGGGGCGGCATGGGAAGCGGATGCCGGAGGTTGGCGAGGCCGAGCGAAGGTGTTAATGGCTCTGGCGCTTCTCGTGAATCCAGGGGTGCCGCATCCCAGTTGAAGGCGTCACTCTGGGTCACGGCGGTCGCGTGCCACGACCGATCCCGAAGCACTGGGCGATCAATGGCCCTCGAAGCATCCCACGTCCAAATGACATTATGAACTTGCCCCCGAGTCAAAGCAACGTACGCCTTTCGTCGGATCTCTGAGGAGCGCTGCATGTTGTACACGGTGTTGATGATGTCATTGGATTTGCGGGCAAGATCTAGGTAAGTAGTGCCCTTTCCGTCAGCGTACGAGCGGTACACGACGAATGGGCGGTCACGTCCGGGGTGATTGGTGAGGTAAGGGATAAGAACAACGGGAAACTGAAGACCCTTCGCTTTGTGGATCGTCATGATTTTCAATGCGTCGGTATCCCCGTCAATGCGACGACTCCAATCGCCTCCTTCAATCTCGGAGCCAACGGCTTCGTCATCAACCGCAGTATTCGCTCGAACGAGAAAGTCATGCAACTGCGACAGAGACTCATTTTGGCGGAGACGGAGGATCTCGGCGACGTGTTGGGTGTCGGTAATCGTTCGCTGGCTGTTCTCCATGCGCGCGAGAAACGGCAACACGCCAGTGTCCTTCATGACGAAATCAAAAAAGGCGCTGCGCTTCATTCGACCAAACGCGTCGTGGAGCGACAAAAGGCGGTCCTGATGGTGCGCTAACCACTCCTCATTGTCGTGACCAGCCATGACCTCGGCCACACTGGCACCGCCAAACCACGTCCAGGCGAAGAGACAGATAGCGCTCGTATTAGTGGGTCGCTGCAACGCGAAGAGGAGGTGTCGCCACTGGATTGCGGCCTCGGAGCTAAAGACATTGGCACCGCCGTACAGGGTGGCCGGAACGCCTTGTGCGATGAGGGTGCGGACCATGGCGGCATTCTGGGCATTTGAATTCATCAAAATACAGATGTCACTGAAGCGAATCTCCCGCGTGACGCCGGTCTTTGGGTCTGGGAGCGTACGCCCACGTAAATTCTTAATGTACGAAGGCATCTCGGCGACCGTCTGCTCTCGACGCTCCGACGCGCTTCCCCCGGTGGCCTCGCGGAAGTACCACCCGGGTCCTCCCGTGACGCTGGCGAGGTCGCCAGTCGCTTGGACGGCGTAATACGAAATCTCGGCGGGCCGAACGATACTCTCGTCGGGCAACGTGGCGCTACCGTCGTCGTTACCGAACGAGAGGCCAAAATCGGTCCCAGCAAAGTACTCATTCATGGCCGAAACGAAAACCGAGGTGGATCGACGGTTCCCGTCAAGTACTTGCGCCGAGGCCGGATCAACCGCTTCTCGGTAGACCTGCACATCACCCCCGCGAAATCCGTAGATAGCTTGTTTGGGGTCGCCCACGACAACGAATGCGTGAAGCAAACCGCAGTCACTAATTTTCTTGAAGATGCTCCACTGAAGGCTGTCCGTATCTTGGAACTCGTCAATCAGTAGCACCTTGATGGAGCGCGCCACCGTCTGAGCGTTGTTCTCGATGCTGAGGAGCGTGTCAAGTTTGGACAGTAGGTCGCTCATACTCAAGAGGCCATGAGTGCCCTTCCGGGCATTGAGTAGTGAGCGGGCGTGGGAGAGGAGCGTAACCATAGCAATGTCGTAGTTACTCGTACTTGCCGTGCGAACTACAGCAGAGGGGTTATTTTGGAGAGCCTGGAAGGCCGCAACCGCGTCGTTGAAGTAACTGTCACTGGCTTGGAGGTGAGCGACGGCCGCCTGGTCGAGTGATCGAACGGCATCACTCATGACACTGGTCAGAAACTCTTCGTCTTCTTGGATGATCGAGAGTTCACCAACGGGTTCGCCGAGGAGAGCCAAGCAGCGCTGAGCAAATCCGTGAATTGTGCTGATGCGAAGACTGGCGTAGTCGCTGACCACGGCCCGCAGTCGAGATCGCTCCACATCGGTGTAAACACGGTGGGGCAGTGTTGCGTCGACCCCCTTGGTGATGGCAACGATATTGGAGCGAATGCGTGAACGGAGTTCCGCCGTGGCTGCCTTTGTGAACGTCACGATAACAATTTCGTCTGGCGCTATCGCTGGGTCGGCGAGGTAGTCAGCGACGAAATTCTCGATTGTCCAAGTTTTCCCCGTTCCAGCACTCGCCTCGAGGGCCCAGAGGGGGCCGCGAGGCGCGGGCCGAGAGAAGCGATAGCTACTGGTCATTTTTTCTTGTCCTTGCTGAGGCGCTCGACGAATCCAAAAATCGGCATCGCATTCGTAAACAGTGATCGGAATCGGGGGAGCAGTGCCCGGTAGCCAAAGGGCGAATAGTTCTTCAGCATTTCGCCAGCAGTGAGGTCGCCGAAGCACACGTGCCAATAGTCGTCACCCAAGAATTTCTCACGGTTGCTACCGAATTCCTCGTTGCGCCAAGCGTCTTCTGTGAGCTCTTGCTTGGTGTAATTCGAAAGCGATTCGCCGATGTAATAGGGCAGTGGGTGAGCAAGATTCTCTTGGTAGAGGTCGATCACATCAGCCAGCACCGTTTCCGTTTCCGTTGCGGAGGAGGAGGCCATAAGAACTTCGGTTCGAATGGATTCTCGTTCGTCATCCTTGCCTTGATGGGCGTAGATAACAACCAGTTGCACCGGTTGGTCAGTGGTCGTCGCGAGTGCGAGGGCGCGAAGCCAAGGGCCAACGAGCTTTTCTAGAGTGACCTTTGAAGAAACAACCTCAATCACTTTGGCATTCAGCCGATCCGCGAAGTAGTCCACGTGCCCTTCGACGGTGATGCCTGAGATGACACATTGGACGAAGCTCGATGTTTTGATCGAGGGGCCAATGACCGCTCTGTACGCCTCGCCAAAAGATGAGACGGTCTCGACAATGTAGTCAACGGGCAGAATCGGTGCGGGCGGGGCATCGCCCGATGACTCGAAGTGAGCGAGGGTCTGCGCTATCGAGATTGTTTTATGTTCCTCAACCGTGGCGCGCTCGGCCTCCACGAGGGGTCGGATGACCGAACTCCGCGTGAGAGGGTCGAAATGGGCAATTAATTCATCGGGATGTTCGCGGTTTCGCCCGCCGAGATACATGCCGAGCGACCGTTGGGTAAACACCTTTGGTGGGTTCTTTATAAACGACTCGAGTTCGGTGAGTTGCACCGTGTCGAAAAGTGGCGGACGACTATCGGGCACGCGATGATGCTCGCGAAGCGACGACACGGGAGCGGCTTGCGCAATCGCGTAATTGAGCGCTGAGTACGACCACGGACCCTGAAATAGGCCTCGATTACGTGCCCTCTCGAGGTGGCGGTCGGTACTTGAGAAATTGCGTTGGCTGAAGGCGTTGCGAGGGTGCTTTACCAAAAATGGGTAGAGCGGCTCTTCGTTGATTTTGTCGTCCGGCCACGCTTCCGGCGCCACTACGGCCTGTAATGCATCGGTAAGTTCACTCAGGGCGACGCCTGGTTCAATCCGCTTGGCACTGACAACGTCAACGGCATTGTGCAAGATGGTGACTCGATCGCGAGCCTGTAAAAAAAGACCGCGTAGACGATCGCGCATTTCATTCGTCGGCGTCACGTCACCTCGTTGAAGTTTGTCGCGCCGCAGGTCATTACGCTCCCAGTCTTGGGCGACAAATGCCTGATCATCGAGACCAAGAATGTAGATCGACGAGAACGGCACGCTGGGCAGGGCTTCAGGTGTTGTGATAGTCACGCCACCTGTGAGGAGTGAGCCGAGAGACGAGAGATGCTCGAAGGCCTCGAGAACGAGCACGGAGAAATCTCGATAGGTCAGTGGAGCACTGATGCCGACGGCATCGTCACGCAAGGTTGCGAGTGCACCGAGCATGCGCTCTTCTTCCTTGGCGTCGTCAGCGGTGGCGACAATAAACAGGTCCCGCCACTGATCAAACCACGTAAGCCACTCAGCCAGCGTGCGGAGCTGACGGTGTTCACGCTCGACTTTGACGAGCAAATTGATGGCCCGTGAGAATGACGCAAACGAACTGAATTGAGCGGGCGCGACCTCGACCGGAAGTATGTCGTGCGCGGCTCGTAAACTCGGATTCTCAATCATCACTCCGAGAGCGAGTCGGTGTAGTCCTGCGTGCCAAGTATTGCTGTCACCAAGTTCGGCGAGACCTAGGTGGAGGCGGTGATCACTAGTGAGGCCCCAGCGAATGGCGGAGGACTCAACCCATGCTTCGTGCAGTTGCTGACTATCTTCATCAAATCGAAGCGCTCGCCCTACGTTCGGCTCCTGAAAGAAGCTCAGTACATCGGACCGAGTGAATCGACTCGGAAGCAGGGAGAGGAAGTGGCGTACGGACTGGAGGTAGAGACCTTGCTCAATTGCCGAGGTACTAACGATGTTGTACGCAAGCGATGACTCCTCTCCGACTCTCGGCGTCAGCGCCATTTCGCGACTGTCACCAAAGGCCGTCTTCAGGAGAGGCGCGAATCGCTCAAGCGAGGGACAGGCGACCAGTATGTCGGACTCGCGGCGATCCCCACCATTCAGCTCGTGCAAAATGGCGTCGCGAAGAACCTCAGCTTGACGTGCCTCGCCAAAACAACCATGGACAATGAATGAGCGGTCTGAAGTGGGAATCGATGGCGTCACATCACTCCGCAAGGCGTCCTGAAGTGCCGACAGTACTGTCGACGTCACCTTGGGGCAATCAAGCGCTTCTGTTGGTGCAGTTAGGCCGGCAAGAGAGCGAAAGTCAGTCAAGAGGTCGCTTGCCGTTATTGCCGCTACGCCCCACAGTTGTAGTCCGGGAAAGCTGAAGTCGAGGGAATTGGCGACGAGAGATGCCGTCGGATCGAGTGGAGGTTGGGCGAACATGGTGACATCGACAAACTTTTGCAAGTGAGCAACGGCTGCTACATAGTGAGGGCCGCCGGGCAGGGTGGTTGTGCCAAAAAACGTGCATCGGTCCGTAGCTGGAAGGTGAGCAAGTACGTCCTCGAGCATGCCCCACGCCTCATCCCAGCGTTCAGCCGGTGATGGAATGCCGATGCTCAAGCGGACCGCTTGAAAGGCAGCCATTTGGAGTTGCTCGTCGGCCGACATTGACGTTGTGGTGTGGTTCTTAACCCACTCTCGGACCATGTCTGGTCGCCAGGTGAAGTAGCGGTCGAAGAGGTCAGCGAGTTGGCGCGCTCGAGCTAGGAGTGGCCTCCCGGACGCGTCACACACTAATGAAGCGCCGATGGCGTGGGGATTCGTAGCAGCCCATTGGAAAATTGCGAACTGGAGGTGTGGAAGGCGCCATGGGTCGGAGTCGCGACCGGTCGTTTCGAGGAGGTGGCAGTCCAACACTCGCTGCAACACCATCGATGGAAAGTCGTTATGCCAATTGGCGACAATGCCATCGGATGCAGTGGTGGCGCCAAGCCGTCGTGACGTCTGATTGACCAGCCACCGACGCATGCCGAATGATGGAGTTACGACCCACTCTGGTTTGGCCGCCCGCTCGAGCAACGACAGCTTTGACCTGGGGCTCGATAAATGTTCGGCAAATTTTTCGGCGAGAAGTTCAACCGACCTCTCCTCAACAAGCGTAAACATTTATTTCCTTCGATTGGAGACAACTCAAACGTAGCAATGGCCTGTCACATCTTTGGACACAGTTCATTCCATTGTCGTCGGGGAAGACAGCGCGAAATGGAACGACGACCCACGATCTAAATCAATGGTCTGCCGGCGCATCAATCAATCACGTTGAAGTGGTCCGCAAATTCTTCCATCGTTACAAAGCTTGCTCCCTTGCAGAGTGAGCATTCATCTTCATTGAATCCGAGGCACTGAGGGCACAATATTGCCCGGCCCTGCTCGACGAGCAGCCCCACCAGATCAGGATTGGACCAATTGACGGGACTACCGAGTGGCTCCTCGGCATTGATGATGGTGCGAACGAAATACTCCATCCGACTTCGAGCCACGGCGTCGTTCTCCCAGATTTCGAGACAATCACTAATGAGTTCTCCTGAAGGTGTGTAGACGAACCAGTGGGAACTGACCTTGAGGTCCGGCAGGCCACCAAGCTCAATAGCAATTCTCGTGCCACTCTTCAAGGTGAGATGAGCGGTGACATCGTCGGTCCAGTCGAGTTCGTACTGGTCCGTGACGTTAAAGTCGGACATTGATTCCTGCTTTCTGCGTGACGGCGCAACGGGGGAAATACAACCGTACGAGTTGCGTGTGACATGGGTTGAGGTGGTCAAAACGTGGGCTAGGCGTAGTTGGCTGGTCTCTAGTACAATTGCTAGATGCCAAATTCTTCCCCCGCACCCCGTCGCGCCTCTGGCGCAGGACGTCCCGGTGGCGCTAGCCGTGGTGGCGCCGGCCGCCCCAGCGGCCCACGCGACGCCTCCTCGGGCCGTCGTTTTGGCGCCCCCGCATCCCGCACTCCTCGTGATGGCGCCGAACGCCGCATTGACCGCGCCAGCTCGGCCTCGCGAGGCGGCGCTCCTCGCCGCGATGGTGACGCTCGCCCTTACGGCGACCGCACGCCCTCGAATCGCCCACGCCCCGAGGGCCGTGGGGGAGACCGACCTACTCGTCCTTACGGTGAGCGTTCCGGCGCTCCTCGCAGCTACCGCGATGGGGCCTCGGCCCCTCGTGACGGCGCTGACCGTCCTCGTCGATACGACCGTGACGACGCCGGTGACGACCGTCGCGGTCGTCCCTCCAGCGCCGCACGGGGAGCAGCACCTCGCCGTGGGCCAGCGAAGCCCGACAGCCGAGGTGGTCGACCCAGCATGGGTGGTCGCGCCGCTACCGGTGGTCGCAACGAGCGAGACACCCGTAGTTACGGTCGTGACACCCGCGACCTGAAGTCGGACCGTTTCGATCGGTCGAAGCCACGTCCGCAACGTAAATCACGTCCCGTTCGCGAGATAAGCCCTGAAGAGCTCGAGAAGCAGCGTGCGTCGGAGTTTGGCCGGGAAAAGGGTTGGGGAGGCGTTGCTCGCAAGGGCGGCATGAACATCAACTCCACCGGCCAAGCCATGGAGTCGACGCCAAGCGCCGGGTACAACCCCGACCCCTTGTCGGTGTGGGTGGAAGAAGTGCGCCCCGAGCGCCCTTCCACGGCGCCCAAGGCTAAGCCGAAGGTTAAGTACTCACTGCCGGGCGACATTGCCTCCGAGGTGCGTCGGGCCTTCATTGGCACCTCGTACATGAGAGAAAAGATGGTCATCACGCTAACGAAGGCTGCCGAGGGGTACGACCGAAAGCGCTGGGAAGAGGCGCTTCGCCTCGGACGAATCGTTTCTGACGCCGTTCCGGGCGTTGCGTCGGTTCGCGAACTCACCGGTCTCGCCGCCTATCGAGCCGAACGCTGGAATATGGCCAAGATTCACTTGACCGCCGCCTTCACGATTTCGGGCGACCCCGAGCACTTGCCATTGATTATGGACTGCGACCGTGCGAATCGACGCTTCCGTGGTGTTGAGAAGACGTACAACATGTTGCAGGAGTCGGAGCCCACTGCCGACACCATCGCCGAGGGACGCATTGTGATGGCCTCGGCCCTTGCGGACCAGAAGAAGTACACCGAAGCAATTGACCTGTTAGTGCGCGCTGGCGGCACCAAGATCTTGAAGAACCCCGCCTACCGTCACGTGCGCCTCTGGTACGCTCTGGCGGATATCTTTGACCGTAGTGGTGACCAGGTGTCCGCTCGAGAGCTATTCGCTCGCGTTGTCCTGGCCGATTCCGACGCCTACGACGCGAAGGATCGCTTGGCCGAGCTCGGCGCCACGCCAACGCTGCCAAAGAATCGCAAGCGACGCACGCCGTCGGTGTCGAAGAAGAAGGTTGACTAGGGGCGATAGCCCCTATTCACACTGGTGAAATAATTTCGCAGCGTCCGAGCGGTAGGATTGGGGAATGGATATTGCTGCCCTTCTCGGCAACGACGCGTCGTTGCTCCTTGACCACACCGCCACTGCGATCCCGAAAGAGTCGCTGACTCTCCCTGGTCCAGACTTCCTGCAGGACGTTTTCACGATGTCCGACCGCAACCCGACGGTGTTGCGAAACCTCGGCACCTTGTACAACCACGGCCGCTTGGGTGGCACGGGCTACCTCTCAATCCTCCCCGTTGACCAGGGTATTGAGCACTCAGGCGCGGCGAATTTTGCACCAAACCCCGAGTACTTCGACCCCGCGCGTCTCTGCGACCTGGCCATTGCCGCGGACTGCAACGCCATCGCCACGACCTTGGGCACCTTGGGCATCGTCTCGCGTCGCTACGTGACCCGCATCCCGTTCATTGTCAAGATCAACCACAACGACTGGTTCCGCTACCCGAACTCGTACGACCAGCGCCTCTTCGCCTCGGTTCAGCAGGCGGCCGACCTCGGCGCCGTGGGCATCGGTGCGACGATTTACTTCGGTCACGAGAGCTCAATCCGACAGATTGAAGAGATCTCGGCAGCCTTCGCCGAGGCGCACCGTTTGGGCCTCTTCACCGTCCTGTGGACCTACACCCGTAACGACGCCTTCAAGAAAGACGGCGTGGACTACCACGTGTCGGCCGACTTGACCGGTCAGGCGAACCACCTTGGTGTGACCATCGAGGCCGACATCATCAAGCAGAAGCAACCCGAAAACAACGGGGGCTTCAACGCGGTCAACTACTCGAAGACGAACCCCAAGGTCTACAGCGAACTCACGACTGACAACCCCATTGACTGGACCCGCTGGCAGGTCATCAACTGCTACAACGGACGCATTGGTTTGATCAACTCTGGTGGCGAAGCCAAGGGCGACGACGACCTCGCGGGTGCCGTGCGCACCGCAGTGATCAACAAGCGCGCAGGTGGACAGGGTCTCATCCTGGGTCGTAAGGCCTTCCAACGCCCCATCGATGATGGTGCGGCCTTGGTGCACGCCGTGCAGGACGTGTTCCTGGACGCCAGCATCACCATCGCCTAGCGGTCGCCATGTCGGAGCAGGCCACGGACGCCGGTTGGCGGACGTGGCCTAACGCCGTTACCCTGGTCCGCCTCGCCTGCATTCCCCTTTTTTGGTGGGTACTTTTTCACACTGGGCACCGTGCTGTCGCGGCGTGGTTGCTGGTGGCCATTGGGGGCACGGACTGGATTGACGGCTACCTCGCTCGGCGACTCAATCAAACGTCGACGGTCGGCAAGATCCTCGACCCCACTGCTGATCGCATTCTCGTTATGACCGGGCTCGTGGGCGTGGCAGCTGCTGGGGGAGTGCCGTGGTGGTTCGCCGGTATTACGTTGTTTCGTGAGGTGCTCGTATCGGGACTCACGGTCCTGCTCGCCGCCTTAGGTGCTACCCGCATCGACGTGCTCTGGTGGGGCAAGGTCTCGACCTTTATGCTGATGGGGACATTCCCGCTCTTCTTGCTGACCTCGAACGCCCATGAGGTACCGCTGGTGCCGTGGCAGCACTACCTGCGCGGTGGGGCGTGGGTGCTCGGGATGAGTGCACTGTCGCTGTCGTGGTGGGTGTTCTTTGGCTACGTTGGTCCAGCGCGTGCGGCCCTACGACGAGGTCGAGCAGCTCGCCGTCTGCGATAGATTTATCGGTATGCAGATTCCTTCAGAACTCCGTTATTCCAGTGACCACGAGTGGGCCCAGACGACGGGTACCGTCGTCCGTGTTGGCATCACCGACTACGCCCAGGACGCCCTCGGTGCCGTCGTCTTCGTTGACTTACCCAAGGTCGGTGCCGTCGTGACCGCTGGTGGCTCACTCGGTGAAGTTGAGTCCACGAAGTCCGTTTCAGAGATCTACGCGCCCGTGGCCGGTACGGTCACCGCTATCAACAACGACCTCGTTGGCGCGCCCGAATTGATCAACTCCGCACCCTACGAAGGTGGTTGGATTTGCGAGATTACGGTTGACGATGCCGCCGTTGTGGCGTCCTTGCTTGATGCTGAGGCCTACCAGGCCTTGACGAACAACTAGCCATTTGTGCTTGGGGGAATACTCAGTAGTGTGGTGCGATGACTTGTCGACGCTGCGGTGAAATTCTGAACGCCAACGCCAACTTTTGTTGGAGTTGTGGCGCACCCCAACACGACGCGACGTCACCCGAAACGCTGGCGGTTCCGGTGGTCGACAACCACGAGAATTTGCAATTGCACGGCCACGCAGCGCCGCTGTCGCCGCACGGAGACCAACTGGTGGTCGTTGGGCGACAGCAAGATCCGTACGTTTTGTCCGGCGATGTGACCAGCGTTGGCCGTCACGACGAGAGCGACATTGTGCTCGATGACGTGTCCGTCTCACGTCACCACGCCCTCTTTACCCGAACGGCCAGCGGCCGCATTACCCTGCGTGACCTCAACTCGCTGAACGGCACCTACGTGAACGGTGTTCGGGTTGAGGAGACCACGCTGCATTCGGCCGATGAAGTGCAAATCGGCAAGTTTAAGTTGATTTTCTGGCGGGCCGTCTCGTGAGTTTGCTCAAAATTGGCCAAGTCCACGCCATGCTGCGCCAGCAGTTCCCGGGCCTTGAACTGTCCCGTATTCGGTACTACGAAACGCAAGGGCTCGTACTGCCGAAGCGAAGCAAGGCCGACTACCGCCTCTATAGCGAACGAGATGTTGCGGCGCTACGAGAAGCAATCCGGCTGGCCGATGAGGAAATGGTGCCACTCAAGGTGGTACGACAGCGTCTTATCGAGCAAAACTTGATTGACGACGTGGCACCCATCAAGACAGTGGCCAAGCAGGCCGCTCGTACAGCGGTTCGTGACTACGTCACCGTCGAGGTGCCGGCGTCCGCGTTGCCAGAACCCCGTCTCCGTGCGGTCGCCGATGCCGCCCCCGTCGCGGCGCAGCCGTCGGCGGTACCGCCCACACTGTCGCAAGCCCCAGAGTCGATGAGCTTGACCGAGTTCCTTGACCGCAGCGGTGTCAGCGCCGCCGAGCTCAACACCCTCATCGCTCACGGCATTGTGGTACTTGGGGTGCGTGGCCGCGATCAGTTCGTGCAGTCGATTGATCTCCCCGTCGCCATAGCGAGCGCGACGTTGCTTCGCGCCGGAGGTGACGTCCGGCTCCTGAGTGGTTTACGACGGGTCGTTGAACGTGAAATCGGCATTGTGTCGGATCTCACGTCCGGCGCTCGCTTCGCCACTCGTGATGAGGCCGAGCGCACCGCTTTCATCGAGCAAGGTCTCGTCGACATTGCCGCCTTACGCGACGCGTTCTTTGAGCGCGAGCTGCGGGACTTTCTCGACCAGTAGCGCTCTACCTTCCCCACACGCAGGGTAGATTGAGGTAGTGATTGAGGTCGTTCTCCGAGCAGTGCGTGTCGACGTGGGCTCTTCAACGCCGCTCCTGCTCCTCGAAGAAGTCAGTGGTAACCGGGTGTTGCCAATCTTTATCGGTGCACCGGAGGCCACGGCGATTGCCTACGCCCTGCAGGGTATCGAAGCGCCTCGACCGATGTCGCACGACCTACTCGGAAACGTCATTACCGCGCTTGGGGCCAAACTGTTCTCCGTCGAGATCGTGGATCTGGTCGAGAACACCTTCTTCGCTTCACTGCGTCTTCTGCGGGGTGCTGAGGAAATCATCGTGAGCGCTCGACCATCCGACGCAGTGGCACTCGCTCTGCGGGTGGGCGCACCGCTGCTCGTGCACGACGACCTGATGAACGCGGAGGGGCAGATCTACGTCGCGGATGATGAGGCAGATGAGGAAACGGGGGAGGACGTCGATGAGGATTCCCTGCTCGCCGATTTGCGTTCCTTTCTCGACAATGTGAATCCCGAGGACTTTAACCAGTGAATCGAGGACTAAAGGCCCTGGGGCTGTTCTCTTTCTTCGTAGTGGTGGTGATGACGGGTCGCCACTTGGGTCTGGTGCACCAGAGCACGACCTCGACGTCGTCGACCACTAGCTCGACCACTAGCTCGACCACGACGACCGCCGCACCAACGCCCTGCCAGGGCGGTGACTTTCGCACCACAGATAATTTGGGGCAAGGGGCGGCGGGTACGGTCTACGACTCGGCGACCCTTACCAAGTTCACCCCCGGGACCTGCCTCGTCGGTGGCTACCCCCTGTTGACGCTCCAGGACACCTCGGGCGCCGTGGCGTCCTCGAAGACGCTTGACACGCCCGTAGGCGGCACGACGTTTGGCACAAACGCGGCCAACGCCGGCCCCCAGCGACTGTTGGTGGGCGAAGGAATGGCCCTGCGCTTCGACTACTCCTTCAGCGACCACGCTTCGACGCTGTGCTATTCGGTAGGCACTATCAACGTGCAACTGACGTCGGGCGGCTCCTCATCACCCCTTTCGCTACAGTATCCCGCTTCAGTGTGCTCCGCGGTCACGGTCAGTGCCCTGTACCCGAATCCGAAGGCTGTGACGGGCGGTTGAAGATGAACGCCAGGTGTCCGTTTGGAGTGCTACTGTCCTAGAGAGCAGTTCGCCACCGTGGTGCGCGTCGGCCCCTGGGGGGGTGGCCGAAGTGGACCACGGTGGTTTTTTTCTGCCCGACTTCGGTTTAGGCTACTGAGGTGACGACAATTGCTCTTTTGGGGCACCCCACGTGGGCTCTCCTCCCGAAGAAGGGCGCAACGCCGGTCATCCTTCTCCACGGCGGCATGTCAACCTCATCGTCGTTGCTCCACTCGATCGGACCGCGCCTCCAGCGGCACTTTAATGTCGGCGCCTTCGACCGTCGGGGCCACGGTCGCACGGCCGACTCCGACGCCCCTTTTTCCTATGAGGCCATGGCAGACGAGATCAGTGCCTTCGTGGCCTTGCTTGGTCGGCCGTGCCACTTGGTCGGCCACAGCGATGGCGCGAACGCCGCGCTGATCGCAACCTTACAGCGGCCCGATCTCGTTAAGCGGCTCGTGCTGATTGGTGCGAACTACCACGTCAATGGTCTAATGCCCCTGCCGCCCCTCGAGGAGGACTCACTGG
>Ga0136642_1000664_pt1 | contig 16646 bp, 16 predicted proteins | sample LowCatLa1302831Y_FD_115313 | JGI IMG/M metagenome (GOLD analysis project Ga0136642, IMG submission 115313) | Freshwater microbial communities from Lower Cathedral Lake, Yosemite National Park, California, USA - 13028-31Y | ecosystem: Environmental > Aquatic > Freshwater > Lake ... | reverse complement strand
TCGTGGCTACCGTGTTTCTCGGAATGTTTTTTTCAGCATGGCGCTTTGCGGTGCGCCACTGGACCAAGGGTGCGCGTCCCTCGAGCCACTGACCAGAGCGCGGGGTTAAATCCGTAGGCTGGCGCGTGAAAAAATTCCTCGCCCTCGTCACCCTGCTGGCCGCCACCTTGGCGCCCACTTCCGCGCACGCCAGTCCCTCGCGTGATTGGCTTTCCTACCACGGTGGCCCAATGGGAACGGGGCTCGACACGACGCTGACGAGTATCGACACCTCGTCACCCAAGTGGACCTCACCGGTCCTCGATGGCACCCTCTACGCTGAACCGCTCGTCATGGGCAACGTGGTCTACGAAGCCACTGAAAACAACTCGGTCTACGCCTTGAACGCGCAGACGGGGGCGATGCTGTGGATGACGCACCTCGCTCCACCAGTACCGGCCGGTGCCTTGCCCTGTGGCAACATTGCGCCCACGGTGGGCATCACCGGTACTCCGGTTATTGACCCGGTGGCGCACGAACTCTTTGCCGTGGCCGACGAATACCTCAATGGTGGGCCCCACCATATCCTCGTTGGTATCAGCACCACCACCGGCGACGTCATGATGAGTCGTGCCGTCGACCTCGCGGGCATGAATCCGGCGGTGTACCTCCAACGCACCGGTCTGGCGCTCGATCACGGTCGCATTATTTTCGGTGAGGCCGGCAACGACGGCGACTGCGCCAATTATCACGGCCGTCTCTACAGCGTGTCGGAATCTGGTACTGACCTGGCCGTCTTTACCGTCGACAATCAGCCCGGTCAGTACCGCGGGGGCATCTGGACCGGCGGAGCGGCGCCCATTATCGACCCCAAGGGTCGAGTTTGGGAGACGACCGGGAACGGTACGGTCACCACGCCAGGCCAGCCCTACGACAATTCGGACGGTCTGCTGCAGCTGACCCCGGCGATGAACCTCCAGCAGTACTTTGCCCCCACTGATTGGGCGACTCAGAACCTCCACGACCAGGACATGTCTTCAAGTCCAACCCTGCTGGCGAGCGGCCTCGTCCTGGTGGCGGGTAAGTCACCCAACCTCTATCTCGCGCGTGCCGCCCGATTAGGCGGCATCGGTGGTCAGGTGGCGACCGTGACCTCAACCTGTCCGAGTAACACCGACGGAGGCAGTGCCGTTGTCGGCACCGAGGTCATTCTCCCGTGTTTAGGTGGACCTACGGCCGTGCGGGTCACCGACGCCCCCGCCACTATTGCGCCACTGTGGCAATCGTCCGTCCACAGTGGTCCGCCTATCATCGCCGCCGGCGAAGTGTGGACTATGACGAAGTACGGCGTCCTCTGCGGCCTCTCCCTCGCGACCGGGGCCGTCCTGCAATCAATCACCTTGTCCGCTCCGGCCAATCACTTCGATACCCCGAGCGTGGGGGCGGGGGAGCTGCTCGTGACCACCGCGAACCAGGTCGTGGCACTGCGGGGTCGGTCCTAGGGCATGAGTCGCTAGCTCCACGCCGTGCGGTATTTTTAGACCATGTTCCGGCGCGCCTGCTTCGTACTCGGTCTCGCGATGATGGGGTGGGCAGTCTTCGCTATTCGAGCCACCCACGTACGCACCGCCACGTGTGCCGCTACCGAAGTCACCAAAGTCACCACCATCGTTTCGGGGGCGTGCGCTCAGACGTGGTCGTACCTGGCGGGGTTTGGCCTCCTCGTTGGCGGGGCCCTCATCATTATCGTGGCGTTGGCACTCGGCAGTTCCCGGAGCATCGACGAGCGGAGGATGGAGCGACAATTCCGCAAGGACCTCAAAGCGGGGAAGTACCGGCACGATCTGTCGAAGATCGTTGACCTCAGCGCCAAGGGGCGCCTAACGCTGCACCACGGCTACAGTGAGCGACCAGAAACTCCACCGATTCCCTATGAGCAGCGATTCCTCAAGCCGTTCGACGCGCCCGCATCGGCCGAATTAGGAGAGGACGCGACGACGGAAGTTGCGCAATCCGATGGTGAGAAAAACCACGAAGAAGGCCAGTAGTACGGGGTAGATCACGTAGAGATGCATGTGCGGCGCATTGGTGAGGCCGGCTCGCATCCCTTCATTAACGTAGACCAAGGGGTTCACCAGCACCAGGGTCTGGAGCCAGTGAAACGAGCCAATTTTGATGGGGGCGAGGTGGTCCCACTGGTAGTACGTGCCACCCAAGAAGGTGATGGGCAGGACAATAAAGCCGAACATGAGACCGATGTTGCGGGGCTCGAACGAGGTGCCTAGTACGAGACCGAGCGATCCCATGGCTATGGCCGCCAAGGGAATGAGGGTCAGCACAATCAACCAGTGAATATGCATGGAAGCCTGCACGCCACGGGCGTGCACGATAGCGGCGATAGGGAGTACCAGCACTGCTGAGATCAGGCCCTGTAACGCGCCGGAAATGACCTTCTCGACGGCCACTAACCAAATCGGGCACGGCGCCTGCACCCGGTCCTCAATCTCACGGGTGAAGCCAAACTCCTGCGCCATGTTGAGGGCCACCGACTGGAGGCCCTGAAACATCACCGAGATGCCGACGACACCGGCCACGAGCACGGTGGCGAAGCTGTCGGCCCCACTCGCCGCGCGCCGCGACGCCCCACCCACCGATTGGCCGATTTTGGGGAAGACGAAGAGGAAGACGAAGCACAGCAGGAACGGCTGAATGATGGTGCGCACGATAAAGATTTTGTAGTCCTTCTTGATTACCGTGAAGTCACGCAAGAGGAGGGCAAGCAGTGCTGTCCGACCGGCCGACCAGGTCGAGCGCGTCTGTTGCAGCGTGATGGGGTGAGTGCTCATTAGTCGCGTAATTCCCTTCCGGTCAGGGTAATGAAGACGGTTTCGAGCGTCGGTTCGGCGACCGAGAGGTCCTGAATGGCCACGTGTAGTTCGTCGGCCACGGCCACCACACTGGCGAGCAGCCGGTCCCCGCTGGCGACGTGGAGCTCGAGGCCACGCTCAATGTCGCGCACGGCGCTGGCGCCCTCAAAGGCCTGGAGGCGCGAGGCGAAGGCCGCGAGGTCACCGGTGGCCTTGACCGTGACAATGGTGTCAATTCCCACCCCGCGTTTCAGGTTGGTGGGGGTGTCCAGGGCGAGCAGTCGACCGTGGTCCATGACGGCGACTCGGTTGCAGAACTGATCGGCCTCTTCCATGTAGTGCGTCGTGAGCAAGATGGTTTGCCCGTCACGGTTCAACTGCTGGAGGATGTCCCAGAGCGCGAGTCGACTCTGGGGGTCGAGTCCGGCGGTTGGTTCGTCGAGGAAGAGCACCGCCGGTCGATGAAAGATGGCCCGCGCCACCATCAGACGCTGGGCCATGCCGCCCGAAAGGGCGTAGACCGAGGCCTTGGCCCAGCGGCCGAGTTGAAACTGTTCGAGCAGGGAGTCGGCGGTCGCCCGTGACGCGGCCGCGCTCATGCCGAAGAGGCGACCGTGAAAGTAGAGGTTCTCCCACACCGTGAGCTGACGATCGAGCGTGTTGGCCTGGGAGACCACGCCAAGGAACTGCTTGGCGCGCGTGGGATTCGCCACGACGTCCACGCCGGCGACGAAGGCCCGCCCACTCGTAGGCACGACACGGGTCGTGAGCATGCCGGCGGTCGTTGTCTTCCCGGCACCGTTGGGGCCAAGAAGGCCAAATATTTCACCGGCGTTGACGCTGAGGTCAAGCCCATCGACGGCCGATTTCTCTGCGCCCGGATAGCGCTTCGTCAAGCCCTCAGTCATGATGACGGGTGAGGAGGACGGAAGCGACACGATGGCATCTTAGGAGCGATTGTTCACTGTGGTGGTCCCACTGATTGTGAAGGTCAGCGGTACGATGAGGGAATGCGTACCCGAGGTCTGGCCTCTCTGGCGTGGGGCTCCCTCCAGGACCTCTTCGACCAATCGACGGCCTTTGGCCGCCTCGCCCTCGTGCACGTGGTCATGATGGCCGGCGACACCATGGTCACCGTGTCATTGGCGGGCTCCCTCTTCTTCTCAGTGTCACCGACTGAGGCCAAAAGCAAGGTCCTGCTCTACCTCGTCTTCACGATTGCGCCGTTCGCGGTCATCTCGCCGCTGCTGGGTCCTCTCATTGACCGTTCCGTCAATGGTCGTCGACTACTCGTGGCCCTGTCGGCCCTCGTGCGGGCGCTGCTGTGCTGGTCTATGACCCGGCACCTCAGTTCGCTTTGGTTGTTCCCCGAGGCCTTCGCCATCATCATCTGTTCGAAGTTCTACGCCGTGACGAGAGGCGCCCTCGTGCCGGAGATGGCTCGGACCGACCAGTTGAGTCGGCACGCGGCCGGTCTGTCGAACAGCGGCTGGCCCGAGGCCAGCCCCACGCAGACGCGGGGCTTCTCAGGCTTCAATGCGCAACTTACCCTGCTCGGTACCGTCAGTGGCGTGTTCGCCGGCACCCTCGCCGCGGCAGTTCTGAAGAGCCTCGGGGCGGCGTCGGTGTTGGGAGTGGACACGGTGGTCTTCGCTGGGGCGACCTGCTGTGCCCTTCGACTAAAGCGACCTCCAGCAGCGTCGCGGGATCAGTCACTCGCAATGAGCCAAGAAGAACGCGATCGCCTGGCGCTCAACCCCCTCGGGGACCGGGAGGTGACCTGGGGACTCGGAGCGTCGGCCCTGATGCGCTTCGCGGTTGGCTTTGGCACCTTCTTGATGGCCTTTGGTCTGCGCCGCACCCACGCCAGCCTCTCGTGGTACGGACTGGGCCTCGGTCTGAGTGCCGTTGGCTCCCTCCTCGGACTCGGCTTGGTTACGCGTTTACGCCAACGCCTCAGCGAGGCCACCATGCTGACCGCGGCCTTGGTAGTGACGGGGGTGAGTGCCGGCATCGCCGCACGGCGCCCATCAACGGTGGCCCAGTGCCTTCTCGCCGGTGTGCTCGGCGCCTGCGCTTCCGTCGCGCAGCCCAGCTTTGACGCCATCACCCAGCGCCTCGTTCCCGTGGGGGCGCAGGGGCGAACGTTCGCCCGATTCGCGGTGCGACAGCAACTCACCTGGGTCGTTGGCGCGGTGCTGCCGGTGGCGGTGGCCCTATCGTTTCAGGAGGGGGACCGATTTTTGTGCGTTGTTTTGCTCAGCGGTGCGGCGACGTACGACCTTGGTCGCCGGCGGCTGTCTCGCGACCCAGCCGGCCAGACGGAAGTGCTCGAAAGGTAGACACCGCGCCCAACGCACCGACAGCCGCGGCCACGAGGCAGGCACGGTGGAGGCCGCGCATGAAGGCGTTGACGACCTCGTGATGGGCGTGTGGCTGCAGCGCGAGGGGCAGGTGGTTGACCACCACCATGGCGGCCTGCATCGAGCTCTGCGCCAACGTCAGTTCCGAAGGGGTTAGTCCGTGCTGGAGGTAGGGGGCGAACAGGTGGTGAATGGCTGGTCCGAAGAGCGAGGCGAAGACCGATCCAATCACGGCCACGCCGAGGGTGCCCCCAAGCTCGCGATTGGTCTCATTCACGGCGGCCCCCGAGCCGATCTGATGGGGTTCGAGCACGGCCATCGTGACCGCGGTTGACGGGGCACTAATCAGGGAGAAGCCGAGGGCCAGCAGCATCATGGAACCGACGACGGGGCCGAGGTAGGCGGCCGAGGGTGACTGGGTGCTCATCCAGGTAAGGGCGCCGACCATCGTAAGCAGGCCCAGCGGCACGACGTACTTGGCGCCGATGCGCGCCGCCAGAGCGGTGCCCAGCGGAGTGCTGACCACGACCACACCGGAGAAGGGCAGGGTGCGTAGTCCGGCCGAAAGTGGGGAGTACCCACGTACCAGTTGGAAGTACTGCGTAATCAAGAAGATGAAGCCGAAGAGCAGAAAGAAGTTGGTGGTGATGGCCAGCGCCCCGGCACTGAAGGCCTTGTTGCGGTAGATGCGGACCTCGAAGAGGGGGTGCGGGCTGCGAAGTTCGTACCACACGAAGCCCGCGAGCAGACCGGCCGCGAGGAAAAATACGACGATCGTTTCGGCCGCGCGCCAGCCCCAGACGGGGCCTTCGATAATGGCCAGTGTGAGCGCCGTGAGGCCCAGGGTTCCGAGGGTCAGGCCGACAGCGTCGAAACGCTCGCGTTGAGGGGACCGAGACTCGGGAACCATGAAGAAGACGAGGGCGAAGGCGAGGAGGCCGAGGGGGGCGTTCAGAAGGAATATTGCGCCGTACCAAAAGTGGGCCAGAATTTCTCCACCGGCCACCGGACCAATGGCGATGGCGGCCCCCACGGTCGCTCCCCAAATGCCGAGCGCGTTGGCGCGTTGGCGGGCGTCGGTGAAGGTCACGGTCACAATGGACAGCGTGGCGGGAAAGATGAAGGCAGCCGCCGCACCCATTAAGGCCCGGGCCGCAATAAGCCCCGCCACCGTGTGGACCGAGGCGGCGTAGAGGGAGAAGAGGGTGAAGGCGGCGAGGCCCGCCAACATCACCCGGCGGCGACCGTACCGGTCGGCGAATCCGCCACCAGCCAGCATGAGCGCGGCGAAGGGGAGTGAGTAGCCGTCGACGATCCACTGCAACGACGTGCTCGACGCGTGGAGATCGACGGCGAACGATGGGAGGGCGACGTTTATGAGCAGGTTGTCAATCGCGACGAGCAGGACTGCAACGCAGGTGACGGCGAGGATGCGCAAGGGGCGCTGAGTGGCCGTCATAGTACTCCTTTAGTGGAACAACGTACTACTAGTTATAGCACGTCGTTCTATACTGGAGTTATGGTCACGAGAACGCCGAGCAAGCACGTGCGCAGCGAAGTGATGCGGGCGGCGGTTGCCCTCCTGGCCTCTTCGGGCCCCGACGGCCTCACGGTTCGAGCATTAGCCAGTGCGGCGGGTGTCGCGCCCATGGCCATTTACAACCACTTCGACGGTCTCAACGGGGTCATTGACGCGCTGTGGTGTGACGGCTTTCGTGGTCTCCATGACGCCATAGCCCAGCCCAGTCACGACGCCGACGATGACCTACGACGAGCGGGTGAGGCCTACCGTCGCTACGCCCTCGAGCACCGGGGCCTCTACCTCGTCATGTTTCTGCACCGCTTCAAGCACTTCGTACCGAGTGAGGCCGGTCTCGTTGCCGCCACCGAGGCCTTCGGGGCGCTCGAAACTCTGGTGCGCCGGGCGCAGCGCACCGGCACCATTCGCGAGGGCGACCCCGACGAGCTCGCCCGCCTGATTTGGTCCGCCGTGCACGGGTTCGTCGCCATTGAACTCATGGGGGAGCCCACGCCGGCGGACCTGAATCGCTCCTATGAGGCGTACCTCACGATGATTCGGCAGGGACTCAGTCCCGATCGCCACTAGGTGACGACAAGCGGGCCCGTAGGGCGTCGAGTTCTTCGTGCAGCGCTACCGGGAGGCGGTCGGCGAACGTGTCGAGGTGGGCTTGAATGAGGGGCACTTCGTCGCGCCACTGGTCAGCGTGTACCGACAGCGCTTCGCGCATGTCGTCAAGCGCCAGGCCGGTCAGGTCTAGGCCCGACAGGTGCGGCACGAGCCCGATGGGCGTTTCGTGCGCTTCAGCGGACCCTTCGAGACGCTCGACCATCCACGCCAACACGCGGGCGTTCTCGCCGAAGCCGGGCCAAACAAAGCGACCTTGTTCGTCTCGGCGGAACCAATTGACGTAGAAGAGTCGCGGCAACGTGGCCTCGGAGAATCGCTCGGCGAAGGTCAGCCAGTGGGCAAAGTAGTCACCCATGTTGTAGCCGCAGAAGGGGAGCATGGCGAAGGGGTCACGGCGCAAATTACCGACCGCTCCCGTCGCGGCCGCCGTTGTCTCTGAGGCCATGGTGGCGCCCAGAAAGACCCCGTGTTGCCAGTTGAAGGATTCGGTGACGAGCGGCATCACGCTGCGACGTCGGCCGCCGAAAACAATGATGTCGATCGGCACGCCGGCGGGATCCTCCCACTCGGGCGCGACCGCGGGATTCTGCCCCGCGGGTGACGTGAAGCGAGCGTTGGGGTGGGCCGCTGGTGTGGGGGAGTCAGGGGTCCAGGGGTTACCTCGCCAGTCGGTGATGGGGCCTTGCGGGAGGTCCATTCCCTCCCACCAGACGTCATTGTCCGCGGTGAGGGCAACGTTGGTGAAGATGGAATTCGCCGAGACCGCGGCCATGGCGTTGGCGTTGGTGGCTTCGTTGGTACCCGGCGCTACGCCGAAGAGACCGGCCTCGGGGTTGATGGCGTAGAGCCGTCCGTCGGCGCCGGGCTTCATCCAGCAGATGTCGTCGCCAATCGTTTCCACTGTCCAGCCCGGGAGCGACGGCACCAGCATGGCGAGGTTGGTCTTTCCGCAGGCCGACGGGAAGGCCGCGGCGATGTACGTGGCTTTACCGGCGGGGTTGGTGAGCTTCATGATGAGCATGTGTTCCGCGAGCCAGCCGTCCTCGCGTGCCATCACGCTCGCGATGCGCAGTGCGAAACACTTCTTCCCGAGCAGGGCGTTGCCGCCGTAGCCCGACCCGTAGGACATAATCTCCTTCGTGTCAGGAAAGTGCACGATGTACTTGTGCTCGGGGTTGCAGGGCCACGGCACGTCAGCCTGGCCCTCCTCGAGGGGCGCACCGACTGAGTGAAGGGCCGGGACGAAGTCGCCGTGTTCACCGAGGATGTCGAGGACGGGTTGACCCATGCGGGTCATGATGCGCATCGAGGCGGCCACGTAGGCCGAGTCGGTGAGCTCGACACCAATGTGGGCGATTTCGCTCCCGAGCGGGCCCATCGAAAAAGGAACGACGTACATCGTGCGTCCCTTCATCGATCCGGCGTAGAGGCCGTTGAGTGTGGCCCGCATCTCGATGGGGTCGATCCAGTTATTCGTGGGGCCGGCGTCGATCTGGTGCGGCGAGCAGATAAAGGTGCGGTCCTCGACGCGAGCGACGTCGTCCGGGTCCGAGACCGCGTAGTAGGAGTTGGGTCGCTTCTCCTCATTCAGTCGACGCATGGTACCGGCCTCGACGAGCGCGGCGCAGAGGTCGTCGTATTCGGTGTCACTACCGGTGCACCAGTGGATAGCCTTAGGGGTAGTGAGTTCCGCAACCGTTGCCACCCAGTCGAGCAGGCGTTGGTTCTTGGTTGGCTGCGTCATGAACGCCTCCTCTTCGTCATGTCGAGTGCCTCGTCGCTCTCGAGCGGTACTACGACCCTCGTGAGCGACAACTTCAACCAACAAAGCGCCTCCAACGAGGATGCTGTTGTGAAGCGTATAGCGGCAATCTTTCTGCCGGAGGTGAAAAATCCTAAGGAAGTGTTCATCGGTGACGACGCCGCCGTGTTGGAACCCTTTGCGGGACAGGTCATTATCTCGACTGACGTATGCGTCTTCGGCGTGCACCTCGACCAAAACCTTTTCAGTTTGGAAGATCTCGGCTTCAAGGCGGTCACCTCGGCCCTGTCTGACCTCGCCGCGATGGGTGCCTGGCCCCGCGGGGTTGTCCTCGGAGTCAGCGCACCCGCCGGTACGGATCTCGACATGTTGCATCACGGGGCCTCCATGGCCGCCACGCTCTGCGACGTGCCGGTTGTCGGTGGTGACGTCACCTCGAGCCGCGACGTGTCCGTTGCGGTAACCGTGTTTGGTGAGTGTCCGGGCAATGGTGCCGTGCTGCGCTCGACGGCCCAGCCCGGCGACGGTCTCTACGTGTCGGGTCCACTCGGTCGCTCCTCTGCCGGACTTCGCCTCGCCCGTTCGGGGGTCTCGCTGAGCGACGATCTCGTGGTCGCTCACCGACGGCCGTTCCCGCGCCTTCGCGAAGGTGTGGCCTATCGCAACGGCGGGGCCACGGCCATGATGGACTTGAGCGACGGCCTCGGTCTCGATCTACACCGAATGGCCGACGCGTCGAATGTTGGTTTCTCGCTCGATACCCTGCCGGTGGCGGCGGGTGCGACGGTGGCCGAGGCGCTAGCGGGTGGTGAGGACTACGAACTCGTGGTGACGGCCTCTGACGAGAGGCGCTTGTTCGCCATGTGCGATGCACGAGGCGTGCCACGTCCACTCCGGATTGGCACCGTCACCAACGATCCGACCGTGCGGACGTTACGAGGCGAGACGTTTACCAGAGAAGGATTTGAACACCAGCTCTGAAAGCTGGAGGCAACTAGGCCGTAGGGGTGGAACGACGCACGGGCTTGGTGACCTTGCCCGAACGAAGACAGCCGGTGCACACGTTAAGGCGCACGGGGGTGGCACCCACCAGGGCGCGAACGCGCTGGATGTTCGGGTTCCAACGACGCTTGGTGCGACGGTGCGAGTGTGAAACGTTCATGCCAAACGACGGCTTCTTGCCGCAGAGTTCGCAGACTGATGCCATGGGTCGTTCTCCTTGAAGTGCTGTCGGAGCGTTTTCGCAACCGACGTAATAAACCGAATGTCCATTGTAGCATCGCTAGCAATGACCTCACTCACAACTCTCTCAGCGGCCGATCTTTCTCGGGCCGTTCGGACCTTTGAAGCCTTGCTGCGAGCGCAAAAAGAGGTCATAAATCGCCTCAATGTCTACCCCGTGCCCGACGGCGACACCGGTACCAATATGGCCCTGACCATGGCCTCGGTGGCGCAACGTCTCGCTGAGTTGCCAGAGAATGCCCCGTTGGGGGAGGTCACCGCCGCAATCGCTCGCGCTTCGCTCATGGGCGCGCGGGGGAACTCTGGTGTCATTCTCTCGCAAATGCTCCGAGGCCTCCTGGCCGAGTTCGGAACCGACGGTGATGTCGACGCCGCGTCGTTACGCGCTGGCCTGATGCGGGCCGACGAACTCGCTCGTCAGGCGGTGTCCAATCCCGTGGAAGGAACCATTTTGTCGGTAGCTCGCGCGGCCGCCGAAGCGGCACAGCGCGACGGCGACCTCACCGACGTTGTCCGTCAGGCCCGCGACGGTGCCGTAGCCGCTCTCGCTCGCACTCCCGACCAACTGCCGGTGCTCAAGCAGGCTGGGGTGGTGGACTCCGGCGGCACCGGACTCGTACTGTGGTTCGACGCTCTCTGTCACGTCGTAAATGGCGACCCGTTGCCCGTGACGCCAGCGCTCGGCGACCCGTTGCCCGAAATGACCGCCGCCACCGCGGAACAGGCGGCTCTGGCCGAACTGCGATTTGAAGTCATGTTCTTACTCGAGGGTCGTGACGAGGGTGTCGCCGACTTTCGAGCAGTGTGGGAGACCATTGGCGACTCCATCGTGATTATTGGAGGCGACGGTCTCTATAACTGTCACATTCACACTGACCACATTGGTCCCGCGATTGAGGCGGCACTCGAGGTCGGTCGTCCCCGCGATATCCGCGTGAGCGACCTGTTGGAACAGGTGCGAGAAGAAGCCTGGGTCCTCGAGGCCACCGACGCCGCGACCACACTGTCCACTACCAGCCCCACCGCCGTCGTGGCCGTCGTGGCCGGCGACGGGGTTGCGGCGCTCTACCGCTCCCTCGGGGTACACCAACTGATCTTCGGGGGGCAGACCATGAATCCCTCAACGGCTGAACTCGTGGCCGCCGTTAATGCCACTCGTGCGGCGCACGTCATTATCCTGCCGAACAACAAAAACATTCGCGCCGTGGCCGAACAGGTCAATGACCTCGTCACCGTGGACGTTCGCGTCGTCCCCACGACGTCAGTAGTGGAAGGTCTGAGCGCGCTGGTGGCCTTCAACCCCTCGCTTGATGGTGAGGCCAACGTCACCAACATGACGGCCTTCGCCGATGGCGTGGCCTCGGGTGAGGTCACTCGGGCCGTGCGTGATACCGACTCACCGGCCGGGGCGGTGCGAGAGGGTGACTGGATTGGGCTTAGTGCCGCCGGCATCGTCGCCATCGAGCATTCACTCGGCGACGCCGTCTGCGCACTGGCCGAGGCGCTCATTGAAGAGGACTGCGAACTCGTCACGGTGCTCGAAGGTGAAGGGGCCAGCAGTGAGGTGACCGATGCACTCGTGTCCTACCTGGCCATCCACGCTCCCGAAGCGGAGGTCGAGGTGCACGTAGGTGGTCAACCGCTCTACCCCTACCTCCTCGGTTGCGAGTAGGGAAGGGTCAGTGACTGAGGTCACCGAGCGCCGCCTGCGCCAATTGGCCGCTATCGAAGTGGCGAAGTTACGCCACGTGGGTGTCAAGCGCACCGAAGCCCTCGCCAGCCTCGGCATCTCGTCGGTCTTTGACCTCATCACCCTCTACCCCCGCCGCTACATCGATCGCACGCGCCGGGCCGAACTCTCCGATCTGGCGATTGGTGAAGAGGCCGCGGTCTTCGCCACCGTTCAGTCGGTGAAGTCACGTCGCACGCAACACGGCAAGAGTCTGACTGAGGTCGTGGCGACTGACGGGGAGCGGACGCTGCGGGTGTCGTTCTTCAACCAGCCGTGGCGGGCCAACCAGCTCGGCCAGGGGGTTCAAGCCGTCTTCTTCGCCAAGGTCACTGATTTTCGTGGTCAACCGCAGATGGCAAATCCCGTGGTCGACGTCATTGTGGGCATCAACGGCGAAGAACGTGACCCCAGCAAGGTCGGGGTCATTGTGCCTATCTACCCCGCATCCGGTAAGGCGGGTCTCACTTCGTGGGAAATGGGTGGCTTCGTCGACGAGTCCCTTCGTCGGGCCGGTCCGTTGCTCGACCCCTTACCGCTTCCCATCCGCACGGAACTCGGCCTGCTGGACCGCACCTCGTCACTGCGCGGCATTCACCTTCCAACGTCGATGGACGACATCCCTCCGGCTAAGCAGCGGTTGATTTTCGACGAATTTTTCCGTCTCCAGCTGCTGCTGGCGCTGCGCCGTCGTCGCCAGGGCGAAACTGAAGCGGGGGTCAGTCATCCGGTAACGGACAACGACCTGGCCGTGGCCCCGGGAACGGCAACGAGCGAACACGACAGTTTGGTGCGGCAGTTCCTCGCCGGTCATCGCTTCGCCCTCACCGGCGCGCAACGCCGAGTCCTTCACGAGATTGCCGAGGATCTTCGCAGTCCCCGACCCATGCACCGTTTGCTGCAGGGCGACGTCGGCTCCGGCAAAACGGTGGTGGCGTTGACCGCCCTGCTCGCCGCCATCGATGGCGGGCGACAAGGAGTGCTGATGGCGCCAACTGAGGTCCTCGCCGAACAACACGTGTCCAGTCTTCGTCGAGACCTTGAGGGCCTCGTCGTCAGTGACGACGCGGTCCTCGGTGGGCGCCGACCACTTCGTGTCCAACTTCTCACCGGCCGCGTGAAGGGCAAAGAGCGAACGGCAGCCCTGGAGGCCCTCGCCAGTGGCGGGGTCGACATAGTGGTCGGTACCCACGCATTGCTGACCGACGATGTGCGATTCCACGCGCTCGGCGTGGTGGTCATCGACGAACAGCACCGCTTTGGTGTTGAGCAGCGGGCGCAGTTGCGCGAGAAGGGTCGGCGCCATTCCGCCGAAGGGCGCGACCCCGACCTGTTGGTCATGACGGCGACCCCGATTCCTCGCACCGCTGCCATGGTGGTTTTTGGTGATCTCGATCGTTCGGTACTCGATGAGCTCCCTCTGGGGCGCAAACCCATCACCACGTTCTGGACTCAAGTCAAAGACGACTCCGAGGCGTGGCAACGAATTCGCGACGAGGTCGCCCAGGGTCGTCGGGCCTACGTCATTTGTCCGCTCGTCGAGGAGTCCGAGCGTATCGAGGCGACGAGTGCGGTGGCCGAGCGCACGCGCTTGGCCACCAATGAGCTTCGCGGTCTCTCGGTAGGCCTGCTCCACGGACAGATGAAGGGTGCTGAAAAAGACGCGGTGATGGACGAATTTCGCCGCGGTGAAATTCAGGTGCTGGTCGCCACCGTGGTCATTGAGGTCGGCGTTGACGTACCCGAGGCCACCGTCATTGTTATTGAGGACGCCTGGCGCTTTGGCTTAGCGCAACTGCATCAACTTCGTGGGCGCGTTGGCCGTGGTCAGGACGCGAGTTATTGCTATCTCCTGGGTGATCCACCCTCGGACGATGGGGCCACCCGGCTGACCGCCATGGTCGACTCACAAGACGGCTTCGCGCTGGCCGAAGTGGACCTCGACCTGCGGGGCGAGGGCACACTGCTGGGCGCTCGGCAGCGGGGCCGGAGCGACTTGCGACTCGCCAATTTAAGACGAGATGAAGCGTTACTGATCGACGCCCGTCGCGTGGCCCTCGACTTGGTGGCCACCGATGGGCTCGTAAGCCACCCTGAACTGGTCGATGAACTCAAACTGTTCGTTGACGAGGACGAGGCCGCCTATCTCTTCAAGTCCTAACCAACATTCGTAAGCGTCGCGGACGTAACGCAGTTCGTCGCCTAGCCTTAGGTCGTGCGTGTAATCGGTGGAGTAGCTCGAGGTCGGCCCCTAAAGGCCAAACTGCCCGAAACGGTGCGACCAACAACGGACTACGCCCGTGAGGCCATCTTCTCCATGCTCGAAAGTCGTGGCGGACTCCAGGACCTCGTGGTCGCCGACCTGTACTGCGGTTCGGGGGCTCTCGGGATTGAGGCCCTCTCCCGCGGCGCGGCACGCTGTTACTTCTATGACTCAGACGCCGCTTGCCTCGCCGCCGCGAAGGCGAACCTGGAGCCCTTCAAACTCGAGGGTGAGGCCGTGTACACCCGCGCGACGCTGCCCGTGTGGAGTCCACCGGCCGACCTCGACCTGCTACTGGCCGACCCGCCCTACGGCCCCCTCGACCTCGCCAGCCTGCTCAAAGGTGTGACGGCCTCGCGCGTCATCATTGAAAATGACCGCCACATGGACGCCCCCACGGGGTGGGTCGTCACCAAAACCAAGCGCTACGGCACCACCTACGTGACGATGCTCGAACCCGAGGAGGAGGCCGAGTGAGAATTGGCCTGATTCCCGGTTCCTTTGATCCGTTTCATAACGGGCACCTCGAAGTCGTCGAGCGCGCGGCGCTCATTTTTGACGAAGTCGTCGTTGCCGCAATTCGCAATCCCCAGAAGTCCGAACCGCTCTTCACCCTCGAGGAACGCCACGAGATGATCGCCGCGTCCTGCGCTCACATCCCGGGTGTGCGCATTGTGGCCATCTCCACGCTCCTAGTGAATGTCGCACGTGACGTCAACGCCACCGCCATTGTCAAGGGCCTCCGCGCCGTGTCGGACTTCGAAAATGAACTCCAGATGGCCCAGATGAACCGCTCACTCTCGGGGGTCGAGACCCTCTTTATCCCGTCGAGTTCCGACCACTCCTTTATTGCTTCGCGTCTTCTTCGCGAAGTCGCCCGCTACGGTGGGGATGTTTCGGCCTTCGTGCCACCCGCGGTCCGCGACCGCCTCGCCGCCAAATTCCCAGGAGGACAGCATGAGTAATTTCGACGACAACTTCAGCGACGACGCCCCCCGCACCCCCCACCCCGAGTACGAGGAGTTCGCCGCCGAGGCCGGACTGTACGAGGAGCCGAACTACGGACGCCGGGCGGTGCGCAGTGTCGAGGACGACATTTTGATCGCCATTGAGATGGTGAATGCCGCCAAGCCACTCCCGCTATCGAACAGCGTCAAGATTGTCCGTGAGGAGTTGATTCAACTCTTGTCGTACGCGGCGCAGAACTTGCCCTACGAACTTGCCGGGGCCCGTCGGGCTCTCCGCGAGCGTGAGGCCCTCATGGCCGAGGCGCAGGCCGAGGCGCAAGACATTATTGAGCGTGCCCAGTCGTACGCGGCGCAGTTGATCGAACAGACCGTGGTGGTTCGTGAGGCTCGCCTCGAAGCGCAGAGCATCATTAATGAGGCCACTGTGGCCGCTCGCAAGATGGTCACCCAGCACGAGGACTATCTCGACCGCAAGCTCGCGGACTTCGAGAACATTCTCAGCAATTTGCTCGCTACCACGCAGAAGGGCCGCTTGCGCTTGAGCGCTGAGCCGATGCCGATGCCCACTGACACGGTGGCTATCGCCGAGCAATTCTTCGCCGCCGAGCCCACCTCATCGGACGCCCCCTTCGACTACGAGGCAGAGGTGGGCAGCACCGACGGGAACCTGTAGGTGAGCTCGCTCTACCGCATCCCGGTGGCCCTCCTGCTGCGGGACGTGCCCTCGACGGTGGAGTGCACCTTTGATGCACCCTTCGATCAGCGACACGAGTTCGAACCCCGCGGGGCGGCCGAGACTGATATCCGCCCCGACGCCGACGTTGCCGTCCGCCTCACCCTCCAGAGTTTTATCGGGGGGCTGCGGGCCAAGGGTGGGGTTTCCGCACCGTGGTTCGGCACATGTCGCCGCTGTTCGGTGCTTGTCGAGGGTGTGGCGTCAGTCGCCGTCGATGAACGCTACGTCGACACAGTCGAAGAAGGCGACGAAGAGGCCTACCTCATTGAGAACGATTTCATTGACTTAGAGCCAATGATTCACGACGTTTTACTGCTGGATTTGCCACTCGCGCCCCTCTGCAAGGAGGACTGCCAGGGCCTTTGTCTGTACTGCGGGGCCGACCGAAACGAGACGCCGTGCACCTGTCAGGTGCCAACGGACGCGCGGTGGGCTACACTAGACGGACTGAAGTTCGCGGGTGAATCGCCCGACGACGCAGACGAATCGTGACGGGCTTGCCCGTCGATGGTGAAAGAGAAGACCGGTGCCAGTTCCTAAGCGTAAAACAAGTAAATCCGTAACGCGAAGCCGTCGCGCCTCTGCTTG
>Ga0136642_1000663_pt1 | contig 16648 bp, 8 predicted proteins | sample LowCatLa1302831Y_FD_115313 | JGI IMG/M metagenome (GOLD analysis project Ga0136642, IMG submission 115313) | Freshwater microbial communities from Lower Cathedral Lake, Yosemite National Park, California, USA - 13028-31Y | ecosystem: Environmental > Aquatic > Freshwater > Lake ... | reverse complement strand
CATAAGGAGAACGGCAATTTATGGTTATGGAATTTAAATTACTGTTGACAGATTTAGATTCTAATGTTTCAAAATATATTTTGGCATTATCTTTATATGGATAAAATAATTTAATATCTACATTTTTATAAGAATCAAAAGGCGTTTCAGGAACAGCCTGAAATGAATTCTGAAAAAACCCAGCAAGCGCGGCGCTTTGTTTATCAGTCAAGCCATCATACTTTAAAGAAAAAGTGCTGATTAAATTATTTATGTTAGTGATTGTATTTACGTAATAACCATCACCATAAGATGTTTTAAGAGCTTTTGTACTAAAATTTGCGGAGCAGCCGTATGTTTTGTTAAAAAGAGAATCTATATTCTTATTTAAAAAAGTTGAGCCTACTAAATTAATAGGACTATATCGATAATCAGAAGCTAAAAAAGCATCAGATGCGATATACAAACCATTTTGATTAGTAAAGTGTTTATTAAAAAGATATTTTTCTATCTGTATGATTTGATTGTCCGTTAGCGTTGTATCTATTCCGATTATTTCATGATAAGAAATATTGCTGCCATCAAAATTATAAAGACCACCAATATACTGATCTGACGCTGAAGCGTGACTTCTTGCTGACGCACCAATCTGCAAATCAATCGCTCCTGTATGAAAATAATTACAATTAGCATTTAATACTTCATAACCATTATCTCTGATTCTTAAATTATTAGTGGTGTTGTTTTTTACTATAGAAATAATAGATTTCTTTTTAATCAGCTGTGATGATGAAAATTTTGTGTTTAAAGATGGATTCAAAGATCCTTGCCCATCAACTACTAAACTTTGAGATTGCGATAAAGCTTCGATATTAGAATTAACTAATTGAGAATTATCTCCATAAACTCCAAAAAAACCGCTAGAAGTATAAGAACCATTTGGATTATTATTATTTGTTTCTATAATGCATGATTGATTAGGATATGCGCTTGCAGAAGTTTTATAATCACCTTTGTATAAACTATTAAACTCAAAAACAACAAACCAATTTCTATCTTTATTGCTAGAGGGAATATTAAAAGAATTATAAAATAATTGATTTTGAGTAAAATTAGCTTCAACGTTCGAGGCTGTAAAATCTAAACTATTTTTAGTAAAATTATAATAAGGCTTATCAAGATTTGTATAAATAGATAAATTTTCTGTAGAATGATTTGGCGCAGAATTATACCAAGTTGACACGTAACCTGACGAATCAATTGCTAAATTGTTGCGATTATCGATGTTAAACCAAGCGAATAATCCCGTGCCCACTCCTGTTGGATAAATTGCGTTTCCTGTATAATATTCATAATCTACAAGATCGTATTTTTGATAAGACGTTCCTGTATTGAATAGAGAAATATTTGCTACTGATAATTGGCTCGCTAAATATCCAGTCATAATTTTACCAGTTTAGTTGTTTGATTTGTTTCGCTAAAATTGAGCAATATAAATCATAGCCAGTGCTGTTCATATGTGTGTCATCGGCAGCTAGAGAAGGAGGTATAACTCCACTTACAGAAACGTGATTGGCGTCATCAGCGGTCCAAGTTCCTCCCCGACTTACTACATAACTCTGAGCTTGATTTAAAAATAAAGATCTCGCATCAAACCAATACTGAGGAAATGCAGCGGAAATTAAATTATTCTGCAATCGCCAATAGTTAACTAAACCATTATAATTATAAATGTTCTGCCCAAACATAGGCAAAATCATTATTTTTTTATTTTTTACTGGAATAAAATCAATCATTCCTTGTAATATTTCTATATTTGAATTGTCTGTTGAAGGATTAGATCCTTGTCCATTAGTGCCGACCCAAAAAATTGAAGAAAATTGATTAAGATTTAATCCGGTATCGGGATCTATATATTTTGGAGATATAAGATTTGGAGAAGTTGCTGATACAGATTGTCCTGCGTTATTTCTGGTGAAAGTGTAAGTTGGAGTAGCGGAGGTTCTTTGTAAAGTTCCATCAACGCCATTTACATTTACAGGAATACTAGACGGTCCAAATTGTAAAAAATATAATCCACTATAAAAACTTGGCGATGATAAAGCTACTGAAACAGGAGTCGTATCAGATGGGATAGTGTTAGATGTAAAAACTCCGCTTATAGCCGCTCCGCCTTGTCTTGCGGCAATTTGAAGCGACCTTTCTGAAGTAACACCTTTATTAAAAACTCTTCTTTGTATTCCTAAATTATTTAAAGCGCTAGACAAGCCAGTGCCCATTAATTCAGTCATTGAATCTCCCCATTGTGCGATATAAGAATAAGAAGAGGTGTCGTTTGATTGGTGAAGGGATTGTCTATTCGGAGCTACAGTTTGTTTAATATTTATACTACCTTGCAAGACTCCATTATTAGAAATATTCTGATTCTGAGACATTAATTTACCAGTTATATCAAAAGTATTTAAAAGAGTACCTCCATAATTTTTCAAATAAATCGAACAAGTAGAATCGCTGCCGTATATACTAATTAAATTATTAATGAATTTATTCCCTTCGACCCCTAAGCTTTTACTCCTGTTTGTTTTAGCGACACGAAAGGGAACGGTAGAGTCATTAGCGAAAAATGGTACTCTATCACATTCTTCTGAATAATTGAAAGTTAAAATATCAGTGAATCCAAAAGACGCAGTCGAATCGGCGACATACGAATGATCTGCATGGGACACGTCAGTTGTTGCGGGATTTCTACCTTTAGTAAAAAATGTTTGATTAGAAAATGAGTTTTTTGCATTTATCGTTCCATACCAATCAAAGGTTGCGCTGACTAAAATGGGAACAAAAGGCTCCACAGAAAAACTTATATTTTTGATATAACAATTATCGATAGAAATCCCCGCAAAAGAACAAGGAACTGGATCTTCAGAATTATTTGCCGGAAGTAAATAAGAAGGCAAAGCTCCAGTTAGATAAAATTGAGTATCTAAACTCCCTATAACTGTATTAGATGGCGCGTATCTCAACAGAGTGCCATCAGATAATAATACTGGTTGTATATTAGTCTGAGCGGCAATTTTAACAGAAGTAGAATAAAACACTAAATTATTTATTCTGAAATCAATGTTTTCATATTTTATAAATTTGCTCATTATATTACAGTATAATTTACAGAGCTTGTGATGGTAACTGGGACATTTAGTCCAGAACCTAATGAGTCATATATTCTATATTGCAAAAGCTGTCCGCTCGCAAATGATGGAGTTCCATTGAAGGAGGTGATTTGTGATATTGAATTTTTAGTTAATTGGAAAGAGGCGTAAGCTTTTAAATTTCCACCTACGCTCGGTGGAACTGATCCGCCAGTTGCGGTGATATTTGTAAATCCATCTGAAGCTACAGTCGCAGGAGTCGTTGCGTAAATCTCAATATATGCAGGATTATTAATTAAAGACACATTGTTAGCGGAAGACATTAATGTGATTTTTTGTATTTTTCCTGCATAATTTGTAATCGAAAATGGCGATTCTGTATCAAAATTTCCACTTGCTCTGGTGGAAGATCCGTTAACACCTAAAGGATCTATGTAAATATTTCCAGATCCCGTGAGTCTGGTTTTATAAACTTCAATAAATTTACCTTTGCAGTATGAATTAGCAGTGGTGTAGCTGCCTTGAATATCTAAATTTCCATTAGTATCTAATGTTAATTCAACAATTGGGCTTGCGCCCAAAATACCATTCTTAACCAAAGCGAAACTATCGGCATAAGTAGTAGATACAAAATTTCCATATAAGTTAGCCATCGACCACATTGCGGTAGTATATGTCGGTCCACTTGTCGCTCTTGCTAAAGTAAAAGCGCTTATTCTAGGACCAGTATCTGTTATTGTTTTATCAGCAGATACTATAATTTGTGAATTAGTTGGTCCACTAGGACCAGTAGAAGCGAATAAAGCTTGCGCATTTCCAGTGCTAGAAACATGCAAATTGTATAATGGAGTAGAAAGTCCTAAGCCCAAATATTTACTGGTGATATCTAAACAAAAAGTATTATCCACACCAGCGGAACTGTTGATAAAATATTTACCATTAATTAATCCCACATAAGCTGTGGTATAAGTATTTTTATAACTTTGATAAACGCTGGTGGTATTACTTTGATATCTAGCTGTTTGTCCAGATCCGCTAAGATGTAATAAATAATTTGGAGTTGTAAAACCAAAACCTACTTTTGGACTATATAAATCATTAATAACATAAACACCATTATGACCGATATTAACGTTGGCGATATTATTATAGTTTAAACTTAATACTTCATCTGTTGCGCTCGTTTTTATTTCCGTGTTTGCTGGATCAAAAGTAATAGCGTTATCTGCATTTTTAAACGTTACAGTTCCGCCGCTGACAAAAAGACGATCAGTTAAAGGGCTATTAGAATTGTCTATTGCAAAATTTCCACCTGTATCAAATCTGGAAAATTTAGAAAATGTAGAACCAGAATCGGACGAGTATAAAAAATAAAGATTTGTATCATTAGCGATTTTAGAAAACTGATAATACACATTTGGATCTTGAATGGATAAACCTATCTGTCTTCCAGAATTAGGAGTAGACATTCGTATTTGGCCTTTACCATTTGTCGAATTGACGTTATCGGATACGTCAAGAGAAACCAAAGGATTAACATCGTAGATGCCTACGAATCCATACCCACTCACGCTTAAACCCAAAGTTGAATCGTTGTAGTTGATATTTATTCCGCTAGATGATTTGGCGGTAATAGAATCAAATGACTTTGATAATTCTGATAGAGCAATTGAATTATTATTAGCTCCATCTTGGCTAACAATAAGAAAGAGATCTGTAGGACTCGTATTGATACCAGATTGTGGTGGCAGATTATTTATGTAAATTGGGTCCATATTAATTTATAAGGTAACCTTTATACCCTAGTTTTACACTTAAAAACTGATCTGTTGTTGAACTAAATTCTTGCGATACTAATTTCATGTTAGATAATGAAGCGCTAAAAATAGTTGGAGGATTATTTACCTTACCTAATCCTATAGGTCCAGCGGGAGTTGATAAAATGTTATTTCCAACGGCAGCTATCTGATCAGCAAGAAGTGTACCTTTTATATTAACGGCGAAACTCACGTCTGTATCTGATGTAATTTGATCGTAAATTGTTGTTACTTGATAATCATCAATGTCCATATTTACTGACGCATTAATTTCTATAGGCATTTCGGCGAGAACTTCCACGGGGATGTAGCTTATTTGATTTGTGGGGCCGCTCGGACCCGTTGGGCCCGAAGCAGGAGCATTTTGCAAGGCGTAAATAGGTTTTTTAGGGCAATTTATTTGATAATCAAAAGAGGTAATTCTGTTTGTGGTTGATCCGTTGCATGTCAAACTTATATCTTTTATTTGCGGAACTGACACATAAGGTCTGGGTGCATTTCCTGAATTGGAAAGACTCTTACCAAAATCTCCGAAGACTTGTATGGAAGCGCTGGTTTTAGGAACTTCCCCAACTGAACAACTGAGTGAAAAACTAGTTAAATAACCCTTAGTAAATCCAATACACCTGTTGTTATAATGAATGCTTCCGGCTAAACTTGATGCGGTTTTATCAGCTTTTTCGCCGGTATAATTTAAAAACGGTTCATTATATAGCAAATACTTACTAACGGTAACTTGACCATTTGGCACTTGCGCCATCACCTGTTTATTGTATCCAACGCCGATAGTATTTATCGCCGAATAGTTAACAGTGTATCCGCCATTAACAGATAGAATACCAGAAAGGTTTGCGCCATTAAGGTAGAACTGTTGCTCATTATTTGTAATTCCGCCTTTCATGATTATTTATTTTTTAGTCCAGCTAAAGAGCCGCCGAATCTTCTTTCATTTGCGATAACTTTTAGCACTGCGCCATACAGCTCAGTGCTCATGTTCTTGGAGAATTCAACATCTTTTTGTTCGTAACTAGTTTGATTCTTACCAAGATCGATCTTTCCAGTGCGATCAACATTAACTGCGAAATTAAAGGCGTTACTTGTGTTTGAATTGTTATTGTTTACTGTGCTGGAATTTCCTCCGGAAGCTAGAAGAGAAGATCCTCCAGACTGCATTCTTGTTCCATATTTTTGAACGATAGGGCTGTCAAGCATTCCACCATTCATAAAATGAGGGATCGTGTCAGAAAGACGAGAACCGATTGATCCACCAGATTGTTTATGACCGGGAGGCAAGACCATCATTTCTTCGCTTCCTCCTTGGCCCGAAGCTGCCATTTCTAATTTACCGGCAGTAGAAGAATTATAAGAGCCTTGAGGTTTGTACTTTAATCCTTTAGATATACCAATGCTAGCCACACCCGCAACCACGCTACCAATCAAAGCCGCCATCTGGGATTGTCTTTGTAACTTTTTTTGTCTTTGATCGGCAGCTATTGTTCTTGCTTCATCTCTTAATCTATTGTATTCGACACTGTTTTCGGCTCCATACGTTGTCATCTGAGATTCCAGCTCAGGAATCACCGACAACTGATGTGGTTGCCTGATTCTATTTAAATTAGTGAGTTCAAAATTAGTTGCGCCGCCAGTTGCAAATCTTGGGGCTGCTCTGAAATTGAATGAATCAAGTGCGCTTGGCCCGCCTAATGTGGCGACCGCATTTCTATTCAATACGTATTCCCCATTTTCAAGCATTGCGGGATATTTATCGCCACTTCCCGTTCCAGAAACGAACATACCATTTTGCGCATGAATAACTCCACCTGTTTGTTTTCCAGTCGAACCAGAAGATTCGCTAGTTCCGTTGGTACCGCTCGAGAATAAACTCTGCACTCCTAAGCTGCCTAAAATATTACCTACTGCGCCTTTCATTAATTGAGTGCTTATTTCATTTAAGAAATTTCCACCAATTTTCATTAAAGCTTCTCCTAAATGATGAGACTCAGTAATTGCGGCTTTAATACCGTCAACTAATCCATCTCTAAATAAAAGAGGAGCTTCTTTTCCTATTTTATTTAAAGTTTCTTCGCTTTCTGTTTTCATTTGATCAAAACCGCCTTTCAAACCAACTTTAAAAGATTTTCTATCGGTAGCTTCTTGTTTTACTCCTTTATTTATAATATCTTGCACTTGTTTCTGTTTTTCAAGCTCAGAGGTTTGGCTTTGTAAAATACTTCTTATTTGCTTTTCAAAATCTGCTAATTTTTTTCTATTTTCAGATCCCGGAGTCATACTTGATCCAACTTTAGCTAAATCGTCAGCTAAACGTTTAGCGTCAGTAGTATTTTTTATATCAGTATCAACACCTAAAATACTTTCTCTAACTCGGGTGTCATCTTTCGATAAAGGACCAGTAAAATTACTTAATTCTGTTTGGTATTTTTTAAATTCTTCAATATTAGATCTAACTTGTTTGGTATTTTGTATTTCAAGTTTCTTTTGATTTTGTTCTAGTTTTTTATTATTGTAATCAATTTGAGATTCGGCTTTCCCTGAAATGCCTAAACCATAAAAATTTGCCGCTCTGTTTTGATATGTTTCTAGTTTCTGAAGCTTAATATCAGCAGCGTTGGTTGCTTCTTCTTCGGCTGCTTGACTTTTTAAAATCAAACTGATCCTATCAACATACAACTTATTAAGAGCGGTTTGTATGCTTGCTGTTTGGTCTGAAGTCTTGGCGCCTTCTTGAAAACTGACATTTTGTTTTTCTTGTTCATTTATTAATTTTTTTGCAGCAACAATTTCTTTAACAGTGGTTTCGTAAATATCTTTATTGCCCTCTTTTAAAGGTTCCAAAGCTGTTTTCATTTTATCTAATACAGCCAAATAATCTTCAAAAGAAGTTATGTTTTTTGTGCTTATTCTATTAATAGAATTTAAAACTTGATGGATTCCCGAAAATTCAAAAATATTTGGGTGACTTTGCTTTTTATTTGTATAAAGAGCTTGAGTCAAATTAGCTTTTGTCACGTCTAATCTGCCCTGTAAAATCGGACCAGAATCTTTAAACAAGGCTTCTCGTTGTGTTGTTTGATTTCTTTCGAGAGCGTCTTTTTCGACTGTATTTTTTCTGTTTTGTATTTCAGTTGGAGACGAATTAAAACCGAAACCGGGTCTTTCTGTTGCTGATTTTTCTCTTATGTTTTGTATTTCTCTAGTTGTAGTTTGTTTATCTAGCATCATTGTTCTTTCGGCTTCAACGTCAATCAACTTAGTGGTTATGTTTAAAAGATTTTGAGCTAAATACGCTCTTCTTTCCATCGTATCCACTTCAAGGTCTTCTTGTTTTTTTTGGAAACGAAATTTGTTAGAAAGTTCACCACTTTTTGCAAACAATTTTTCAATTTCCTGATTTGAAGCTTTTAAAGCTTTATCATCTTTAACGGTGAAACCTGCTTCTCTTGCTTTTTCGATAGATGAAGTAGATTCTTTGAGAGATCTAAGAACGTCCGTTGCTCCTTCAAATGTTTGCATTTTACCTAAAAGAGGTTGTATTTTTTGTTCTAAAATATCTTTATTTCCACCTCCTAAAAGGTCGCTAAGTTTTTTTCCTACATTTTCAGAAACGTTAGATAAAAAACCTATGCGTTCTTGTTCTTGGCTGTTGCTTAGTTTTTGTTTTTTTGTCGATATTTCTGAAAGCGAAGCTGCGGAGGGGCCAATAAACTTATCTAAAAATTCATTTGCCGCAGATTGTAAAACGCCTAATCTAGAAGAATCAAACTCTAATTCTTGTATTTTAAGAGCGGCTTTAAAAACATAATCTTTAATTGAATCATCTAATTTTTCAATTAACGCTCTTGAGTTGAAAGCTTCAGCGGCTTTTGTTTCAACAGTTTGAGGCAAAGTCTTTAATTGTTTATTAAATAAATATGTCGATATTGTTTTTAAATTGTTATAAAAAAACTGCGTATATTCACCAGTAGAACTTTGCAAAGTTTCCAACTCTTTCAAAAATGCTTCCACATCAACTCCTTGGAATTTTCTATCTCCTAAAAGTTCTTTTATTTTTTCTGGGTTTTTGATATTTTTGTTAAACTCATCAGCATCTTCACCTAACGCATCTTGTATTTTTCTTAAATTTTCAAAGAATACATTGTTTTTAAGTATTATTTTTTGAAAATTGTTTTTATTTGGAGTTATTCGTTTTATATCATCAACGTAATAAGGCTGATTTTCATACTTTCCAGTTCCCACATTAAGAACTCTTTGAGTTCTTTTTGAAAGTCCTTTTTTTACTTCTAATATGCTTTGTTTTTCAATATCATAGAGACTTAAGGAATCGCGTTGTTTTAATGCTACTTTTTCTGCATCAGCTATACCTTTTTGTCTTGTTTTTAATGACAATTCTCCTAAAATTTTAGTTAAATTTTTAGTATCATCCGTCAAAGCTTCAAAAGCTTGATCCAATTCTGATCCTTGAAGTTTTAGAAAATATTCATTTAATTTAGCAGCGGAATCTTGCCCTTCCAAACTTTTAGGATCAAGTTTCTTTATTAAATCGAAAGTGTCAATAACGCCTTGAGCGGCCTGCGCTATTTCTTCGTCTTTTATTTTTTGATTTTGGAGGCGCTTCGTCATATCTTCTAACGAATCTTTCGAATTATAAGCTGCGAGCGCCAAACCAGTTAGTCCTCCAATAACAGCGCCAGCCGCAGGACCAATAATAGGAACAGCCTGACCAATAGCCGCTCCTGTAGAAGCGCCTGTTGATACTGAACTAGCTGCCGATCCTGCAAATCTTTGCCCATAAGAAAGCTCTTCTCTAGGCTTTCCTTGTGTAATAGCTTGTTCAATCAAGCCACCAACTATTGGAGCAGCCATTTGAAATGCAAAATTGTTAGTTAATTTGCCGACTTTATCTTCAAATCCTTTTACTTTATCAAAAGAAGATTCGCCGCCTCTTGCGAAAGCGGCATTAGCTAAGAAAGATGATTTTTGTCTTTCTTCTATTTTTTGTTGTGCCGATGCTTGAGCAGCGGTTTCAGCAGCGATTCTTTCTGCTTTTGCGTGATCCAGAGCAGCTCTTCTTAATTCATTAAAACTTTCCTTATTCAATTTGAATGCGGGCAACAAAGTCTTTGTCAAATAATCGCTAATCTGTTTGTTATCTGTGGCAGACAAATCAATGCTTTTTATATAATTATTGATTGCCTCATTTATTTTTTCATGAGAAACAGCTTTTCCTTTCCCACTTGATAAAGAAGTTCCGGTTATATCAAAATCAGCAAAATTAGGAACAAAGCCTTTGTTCATTAAGCCCGCCATCTTTTGATTGCCTAAAGAATCAGATAATGCCTGATTTAATCCGCCATGATCGGCGATTGCAGATTCAAAACTAGGCTGACCAGAATTACGAACGTGAGGAAAAGGATTGGTATCGAATACGGCTTTATTGCCGCTCATGCCCTCTTCCAACTGCATTACGCCTTGTTGATAAGCGAAATTAGGAATAAATCCGTTAGCAGCGTTTTTAATTAATGTATGTTTCCATTCTCTAGGGGGATTAAAATATTTATTCTTTTCGTTTTCTGAATATACTCTTCTGAATTTATCTTGAATGTCTGCGTTATCAACTTGTCCACCTTTCATTTCAAAAAGGACATTTTTAATTGGATCAAGAGCGTCAACCGCAGCGCTTTTGCCACGACGTAATCCTGCTTGAACATTAGATAGCAGATCAGGATATCGCGGTCTTAAAATATTAGCAGCATATTTTTCATAAGCATCTCCAAAATCTGTAGATTTATCATAATCTTCATCGGTTATATGCCTTCCATTCACTGAGAAACGAATAATTTCAGTGGAATATCCTCTTCTTATAACAGCATCTTCTTTAGCTTTTTCGCGAGCAAGAACTTGATTTGTTTTAGCTGAATTTGGAGTCCATTCTTGGTCTCCTAAATTATCTCGAATATCTTGTATAGGAACTCCAAATGAATGAGCGGCATTAGCTGAGGGCCCCTTTAATCTTAATATACCCTTGTCAGAAAGATACTGTTGAAGAGTAGCAAAATTAGGAATAAAACCGCCAGAAGAAACAGCTTCTGCTTGGGGACCTTTTCTTTTCAAAACTGAAGGAGGAGCGAATAAATAACCATCAATATCTTTTTTGTTATTTAATGAATTACCTGAAGCTATAGACTTTTTTAAAGCCAGAGTTAATTGATTTCGCTTGCCAGTATTATAATTTTCTGCAAGACCTCTTAAAAATTTCTGCTTAATATCTTCAAGCGTCCAATCTTCAAAACCAGACCTATCATCGCTTTTGACTTCAGCCAAAGATATTTTGTCTCCCTCTACTTTATACCCATCAATAGAAGAATTCGATTTAGAAGCAAGATAGTTAGAGCTTTTATCAAACTTTATGGTACCATTCTTGTATAATGCTCTATTTTCATATTTTTGAAAAGATTCTCCTTTTTCTCGCTTAAAAGCGATTTGAGTGGGACCGTGAATCTCAAAAAAAGAAGGATCAAAACCTCTTAAACGCTTTGCCATAGCAATTCTGTCTTCCGTTTTTTTCGCAAAATTAGGAACAAATCCTCCTGACGCATAAGGATCGACACCAGTTCTAGCTATAGAATTCTGTCTATGCGCTTGTCCAGCTTGAGAATTTGCAGGAGGATTTATAAAAGGCTGTGCAAAACCCGGCACATATTTAACACTCTCCGCAGTATTCATCACTCCACCAACTGGAGAATTAACAATTTGACCGGGAGTGTATCCACCCGCTCTTGCACCAATCGCTTCAGCCATTTTATCAGACTGTGGAATATAACCACCGCTAGATTTCGCTCCAAACCCTCTATTTCCCACGTTAACGCCTGAAGAACTTAATGATACTGAAAGTTTTTGAGCTAATTGAGCTTGTAATTCATATTGAGCTGTCTGCGCTCTAGCGAAATTTAATAATATATTAGCCTGAGCAGCCTGATTGCCCATGTTTATAGCAAGTTTTTGAGAAATAGGATTTTGACTTTGCATGATCTGCAAAATCGCTGCTTCAATATTTTTTCTATTCTGAGTTTCAGTTGTTATGCCTGCTATCTGAGGAAGAACTTGAGCAACATAAGCGAACGAAGTCTGTACCAGTTTAAAAAGTGTATAAAATGCAGCGATTGCCCCCGGTCCAGCTAATAAGTTTCTAATACCTTTTAAAAAGCCATTAGCAAAATCAGATCCAACACCTTCTCCTTGTAATATATCATTAAAAGCTTCAATTACTGATTTAGCCGTGCCCGCTGCTGATTTAGCTAAAGGTTCGAAGGTTACTTTACCAATATTAGCAGCTAATTGAGTAGACGCCGTTGATGTTTGAGAGAGTAAAGAGGAAAGTGTTTGATTTAATTGTGCAGTAGCGGCATCCGCTTCGTTAGTGGCGTCAGCTCCCTTTTTTAATGAACTAGCATAAACGCTGTTGGAAGAGTTTAAATCATTTACTAAAGATTTTAAAATGTTAACTTGATAAACGCCCGCAACTTGTTCTGAAAGTTGCGCTCTTTGTGACGAAGCTAATGTTTTATAAGATTGAGCGAAATTCTGTAAAATATTAACCGCTGGTAACGTATTGCCTTCAACATCTCTTACAGCGATATTGTAAGCTTCTAATTGATCAAGAGTTTCTGAGCGCTGTAAACGAGTAAATATAGACTTAAGAGCGTTACCGATCACAGCGCCACCGCGAGCAGTGGTTTGTTGTGCGGTAGTTACCAAAGCATTCAACTGATCAAAACTGACATTGGCTTCTGATGCCGCTTGACCTGTACGAGTAAGAGCTTCAGAAAGATCTCCTGCGCTTACGCTAAAAGATTGTTCAACTGCAACCAATTTATTCAAAACTATGCTTGAATTTAAATTTTCTTTAGTGAAATTGTTTACAGTCGCCGTTAAAGCTTCTACTGCATCTTGAGTGGAAACCCCAGCTAATCTAGTTAACGTCAATGCATCTTTGGTGCGAATTAAAGTTTCTTCCGCTTTTATACCTTGGCGAGAAAATTCCAAAGCAGCTTTCGAAGCTTCAGCAAACGAAGACGACGTTTGTTTGGTGACTTCAAATAATTGGCTGCTATATTTTTGAAGCTGATTAGTAGATAATCCTAAAACACGATTGATATCAGTAAGATTTTTTTCAACTTCAATAGTAGCATCCGCTAATTCTTTGAAACCTCTTATCGCCGTTCCTAATACCGCCGTGGAAGCGCCGAATGCGATAACGCGGGCATTCGATGCCGCTAACGCTGCGTCGAAGTCTTTAACGTTACCAGTAATTTTGCCAAGCGGTTGAGAAAATGAATTTGCATTAATCTGCAAATTTAAATTAGTAGGTACATTTAGTGTTACTGCCATAACTAATATTTACACATTAAAAACACTATCCGCCAAATAATTTCATCATTTCATCCATATCTAGACTACCGCCGCGCTTTTTAGCTTCGTCCGCCAAAGAAAGAGTCTTCTGACCGGGTTTCAAAACATTTATATATTCAAGGTCTTCTCTTGTTGCTCCAACCAACGATTTAGCTTCGAAATCTTTGCCTGAATCATTTTCTTTAGCTTTTTTGGCGTTTTCGTTGGCATTTACGTAATCCATTATTTTATCCGGATCATTTTTGATATCTAGAGGCATTTTGTCGTTCTGACTGAACACATTCTTAAAAAAACGTGAATAAACTAGCAATTTCAACTGATTATAAGATAATGAGCACACCGATTTACCGAAAAACTCTTGAGAACTTTCTGCAAAAGGCATATACAAATAATAAAATTCCTGCAATACTATTTTTTGAATACTTGAATCACTTATATTTTTATAGACTTCGTTATATTCTTTAATTATTTCATAAAGAGTAGAAGAATCAATGTCGTCAAATTCTTGCTCATCGTACGTATTTTGTTTTAAATCTTTATCTTTGTACAAGCATTTTAAGATATAAAAGTCATTAACGCGCTCTTCTGCGTAAGATTCAGCGGTTCTAGAAAACAAAGAAGCTCTGGTATTCTTAATATCGAACAATCGTTTTCTCGCATCTTCGATGTCTCTATTTAATCTTTCAATCTCAGATCTTAAATATAAAGATTTTTTCTGATTAACTAAATCATTTAAAAAGTTTTCGTATTCTTTGATTTTTCTTTCTTGCTTATCTGTCCACTCTCCTTCTGAAATCAATCTATCAACAGTTTCTTGATTGGTTGGGACACCTCTTAATTTAGCTTGATTAAAATATTTATCATGAATACAATCTATATCAACTTGATCATCTATAGATAAATGCTTTAAATAAAAAAGATTCTCTGAGACTTTTATCTCAGAGAACCCTCTTTTTACATCTCTAAAAGCTTTTTTTAAATTATTCTGTAGGGAATGTTCCATCAATTTCCCCTATGATTCTATCGAATTCGGCAGTATCAGTGTTGCTTGTAAAAAACCAATGACTCACGATGCTAGCTAGCTTGCTGTAGCATTTTTGATAAACTTCATTCTGAGAATCTTCGTATTCGTTCATTGCGCCTTCACGCTGATCAAAAGTCTTACCTGCAAAAAGAGGCTCAAATTCCATTCCTTTTTTAGATGTATCTTTAAAAAACGTTAAACTCAGAACATACCACAAAATGGCGCGATTTTGAGCTTTAATGTCGGCTGTGTGTTGAAATAAAGTTAGATAACTTGTTTCTTTTTCTATCAAAGTCTTACGGCGGCGCAGAATTTGAGAAGTCAAATTTTGAATCTTATCTACTTCTTCTGAGCTTCTTTCTGATTCTGGCTTTAAGCTTAAGATAGTCAATTTACCTTGAAGATCGCGAATCTCTTCGGATGCAGTGACCATAGTCTTAGCGTCCGCTTCGCTGATTAAACCGCCGGTGTCGTTATATTTATTTAACAACATAGCTTTGGTTAAAATACCGCTACGAATGCAGCGGCTCATCTCGACGCTAAATTCCATATCTGCTTCTTGCATTTGCTTGCGCGAAGGTTGATTGATAAGAATCTCAACGGGCATATCCTTCTTAACTTTTTCTTTATACGTGCGAGTAACCATTTCGCCAGCTTCATTTTTTACTTCTTCAGTTTTTTCTTCTTCCACCTCGACAGACTTATTAATAATAAATTTATATAGAGACTTTGCCATATTTAATAATAATAATATAAATTCTATGATTTTTCAACAAGTGTAACTAAATATATGGGCACAAGTATTTTATCTGTGGATCAAAAGGCCGCGCTTAATTCGGCGCTTGATGATATGCATCAAACGTTTGCGCGTGATATCTTCGTCTTCAAAGAAGCTTCTCACACTGTGATTTCTACGGATTCCAATTACAATCCGTATTACAATGTTGCTGGTCAAACCACGTCTATTGTAAACACGCCCGTTTCCGGTCAATTCAAAGCTAGAATTCAATATAATGATGATTTCAAAAAAGAATACTGGAGCGAAGTAAAATCAGAATCCCAAATCAAACTAGCGACAGTAAAAGGTTCTGTAAGATTAAAAATAGACTTAACTGCTTACGCGTTTATTAAAGATTCTAAAAGATTTGATATTGATGGTGGTAGATTTGTCTTAGATTCGACTTTTAGAGGGCATGGCCTTTTTGATGTTAAATACTACACTCTGTATCTAAAACCTGACGTATAAAATGGATAACGATGTATTAGCTATATTAAAATTTTTGCAAAGCGACAGAAGCTTCATGGCGGAAGTTGAATCTAAATTCGAAAACGAATTCAAAAGAATTAAATCAGAAATGATATATGATTTCGTCACCCACGCTGTAACTATGGAGTTGGATGGCGGCAATTCCGCAGCTAATATTTCGGGAACATTAGGCGGAATCACGAATTTATATTCTTTTATCGGATTTAACGATGGAGAAAGCCCGACAAGAGCTATTAGAGAAATGTTGGAAGCGTCTACTTTTAATTTAAGAACTCTATCAAATGGTGATTTCGAATTCACCGCCAACATTCCAACAGCTAAAGATATTTTTAATAAAACTCCTATGCCTTGGGCGGAAGGTAGAAGTTGGGCGCAAGGTATTGAATTAGGCATTTCTGGTTTAGGTTATTATTTAAAAGGTCTAAATTCTAAAAGCCGTTCTGGATCTGGCATTCAAGCACAAGACCAAGTAAGACAAGCTCGGTTTAAAAATATTCCTTACATATCTGAGCTTATCAATATATATAATAAAAAATTTAAACAACTACAGAAAATTTCACTATGAAGCCTACGTTTTCGCATAATTTAATGAATAGTTTTATACTATGGTTTGATAACTTCTTGCTTAAAAAAGCAGACGCATATAAAACATATACAACAAACTTTTATAACTACACAGACGATAGATTAGGTGGAGGCAAGGTCGTTTACGGCAGCCCTTTTAAACAATGGGTATACGACAAAGGAATTACTGGCGCAACTGTGCCTTCTGGAGTTTATATAAATAACGCTTTCGTTCCGACAGGCACAAGCGGAATGTTATTTGATTATGATAATGGGCGTGTTATTTTTAACAGCGGCGTTTCAACTAATCTTAATATCAGTGGCACGTATTCTGTTAAAGAATTAAATACATATATAACAAATGATCCAGAAGACAGGATAATCATCGAGAACAAATACGAACCTAATAACCGATTTACAGTTT
>Ga0136642_1000662_pt1 | contig 16674 bp, 14 predicted proteins | sample LowCatLa1302831Y_FD_115313 | JGI IMG/M metagenome (GOLD analysis project Ga0136642, IMG submission 115313) | Freshwater microbial communities from Lower Cathedral Lake, Yosemite National Park, California, USA - 13028-31Y | ecosystem: Environmental > Aquatic > Freshwater > Lake ... | reverse complement strand
GCCTGGTGCCACGTCGCTGGAAAGCGCTTCCGAGTTCTCTCCGCTCACCAGGGGGAGGGGGCTGGCGATGCGACGGCCGGATCGGTGGTGGCCTTCGGTCCCCACGTGGGACTCGTGGTGGCTGATGGAGTGATTTGGCTCGATCGTGTGCAACCCGAGGGTGGGCGTCCGATGGAGGCCGCCGCGTGGTGGGCGGGTGCGCGCTTGGCGTCGAACGCCACTTGGTCGTAGGCGTAGGCTAGAGCGGTGACGCAGATTGATCCCGGTCCTATTGGTTCGTTTCGTATCGCCCCGTCGATTCTGGCGGCCGACTTCGGTGTGCTGGCCGCTCAGGTCCAGGCCGTTGATGCGCAAACTGACTGGCTCCACGTCGACGTGATGGACGGCCATTTCGTGCCGAATATCTCACTCGGTCCACCCGTCATCAAGTCGTTACGCCCCTACAGTGAGCGGTTCTTCGACTGCCACTTGATGATGACCGATCCGGGTCGCTACCTAGAGGCGTTTGCCAAGGCGGGCGCGGATGGCGTGTCGGTTCACGTGGAGGTCGGGGGCACCCAGAACCTCATTAGCGACGCTCGTGCTCTCGGTATGCGTGTTGGCGTTGTGGTCAATCCAGAGACCCCCTACGAAGCGGCCGCACCATTTCTCCCTGCTATTGACTACCTGATGATCATGAGCGTGCACCCCGGGTTCGGTGGTCAAAGCTTCATTGAGGACGTCCTCGAAAAGCTGCGTCGAGCCCGACGCGACATTGACGAGGGGGGCCTCCAGTGCGACCTCGAAATCGATGGTGGCATCGACCTCCATACGGCACCCGAGGCCGCCGCCGCTGGCGCCAACGTGCTCGTCGCCGGATCAGCGATTTTTGCCACGCTCGATCCCTTGGCCGCCGCTGGCGCCATTCGTGATGCCGCACTTCGAGCGCGCGCGTGATTCAGTCGTTCGACAGAGTGATGGCGGAGGCCATCGCCGAAGGTGAGAAAGCGCGCTTTCACGCGCCACCGAACCCGTGGGTCGGTGCCATTGTGCTGGATGCGCAGGGTGTTGAACGTGGACGTGGCCATACGCAAGCGCCTGGTGCTTCGCACGCGGAAATTGAGGCCTTGGTCGCTGCCGGTGCCGCTGCTCGCGGGGGCACCTTGGTGGTGACGCTGGAGCCGTGCTGCCACGTGGGACGCACGGGACCGTGCGTTGAAGCAATTCTTGCCGCTGGAATCGTCCACGTCGTGGTCGGTACGCTCGACCCCGACCCCCGAGTCGCGGGCAAGGGCGTGGCCGCCCTTCGCGAGGCCGGCCTTTCGGTCACTACCGGTGTTCTGATTGAGGACGTGCGGGGGCAATTGGCGCCGTACCTGTGGCACCGGATTACGGGTCGCCCGTACGTCGTGGCCAAGGTCGCCAGCACCCTCGACGGGGTGGTGGCAATGGCGGACGGCACGTCGCAGTGGATTACTGGTGAAGCCGCCCGAATTGACGGTCACCTGCTGCGCGCCCAGAGTCAGGCCATCATCGTTGGTGCGGGCACCGTTCGCAGCGATAATCCGGCACTTACGGCCCGGCTTGGCGACATCGTGCTCGAACCCTTGCGCGTCGTGCTGGGTAGCGCCGCCACCGATGCTCGGGTGCGGCCCTGTCTCGAGCGGACAGGCTCACTACGCGACATTTTGGATGAACTGGGTGAGCTCGACGTGTTGCAGGTCCTCATTGAAGGTGGCCCGACCACGGTGTCGGCCTTCTTGGAGGCGGAGTTGGTCAACCACGTGGTGTGGTACCTCGCGCCGGCGTTCGCTGGCGGGAAAGACACCCTTGCGGCACTTCGCACGCTGTCAACCGGTACGCTGACGCAACTCCGTCGGGCCCGCTTTAGCGCGGTGCGACCGATTGGCGACGATATACGAGTGGATGTGGAGATCTAATGGCGATTGCCACGATTGAAGAAGCGATTGAACAGTTGCGGCGCGGCGGCATGATTGTCGTCGTTGACGATGAGGATCGTGAGAACGAGGGTGACCTCATCATGGCCGCCGAAGACGTCACCGCCGAGTCAATGGCCTTCTTCCTCGAACACACCTCGGGGGTCTTTTGCTCGCCCCTCGAGGCCGCTCGTGCCGATGAACTTGACCTACCCCTCATGGTGGTGGCGAATACCGAAGCGCAGCGCACTGCCTTTACCGTCACCGTTGACTACCGCCACGGCACCACCACCGGTATTTCCGCCGCCGACCGCGCGGCGACGATCCGCGCCCTCATTGATCCCGCGACCAAACCCTCGGACCTCAACCGCCCCGGCCACATCTTCCCGCTGCGGTACCGCGCGGGCGGGGTCCTGAAGCGCGCCGGCCACACCGAAGCTACCGTTGACCTTTGCCGCCTGGCGGGGAAGTACCCGTCGGGCGTTCTGTGCGAAATTGTCACCAAGGACAAGTCGGACATGGCTCGCCTGCCCGAACTCGAGGCCTTCGCTGAGGAACACGGGCTGCCCCTGGTGACCATCGCTGACCTGATTCGCTACCGCCGCAAGCACGAAAAGTTGGTACGTCGCGTAGCGGAGGCCTCCCTGCCTACCGTGCACGGTGACTTCAATGCAGTGGTGTACGAGAGCGTGCTCGACGGGGAGCAGCACATGGCCCTGGTCTACGGCGACCTCAGCAACGCGAGTGACGTGCTCGTTCGGGTGCACTCGGAGTGCTTGACCGGCGACGCGCTGGGATCACTGCGCTGCGACTGCGGGCCGCAGCTACAGGGCGCGTTGGCCAAAGTGGCGAACGAGGGAGCGGGCGTTATTGTCTACCTTCGCGGTCACGAAGGGCGCGGCATCGGTCTGGGTCACAAGATTCGCGCTTACGCGTTGCAAGAGACGGGCGTGGACACCGTCGACGCCAACACCGAGTTGGGATTGCCGGTGGACTCGCGAGAGTACGGCATTGGCGCGCAGATTTTGGTGGACCTCGGGGTTACCTCGATGCGTCTGCTGACCAATAATCCGGCCAAGTACGGTGGACTCGAGGGCTTCGGCCTGAACATCGTGGAGCGCGTCTCGCTCGAGAGTGTGCCTACGGCATTTAATATCGACTACTTGCGCACCAAGCGCGAGCGAATGGGACACCTGCTGGAGGGCCTCGATGACATCGACGAATGAAACCGCCTTTGATCCGACGACCGAGGTGCTCCTCGCCGAACGCGTCGGCACGTACCTTCGCGCGAGCGAAGACGGTCGGGGCGTTCGCATAGGTCTGGCCTGTGGCCGATTTAACGGTGGCATTACGACCCGACTGCTCGACAGTGCCCTCGAAGTGCTCCTCGAACAAGGTGTCGAGCGCCGTGACATCGTGCTCGGCTGGGCGCCAGGTGCCTTCGAATTACCGCTGCTCGCCAAGGCCATGATTGACTCGGGTCGGGTGGACGCAGTGCTGACCCTGGGTGCGGTCATCCGTGGCGATACCGGGCACTACGACGTTATAGCGGGGGAGTGCGCCCGTGGGGTACAAGACGTCCAACTCGCGACCGGCACTCCGGTTATCTTTGGCGTTTTGACCACCAATACCGTTGATCAGGCGCTGGCTCGTTCAATGCCAGACCACACGAACAAGGGGCGGGAAACAGCCCTCACCGCACTCGAGATGGTCAACATCGTCAAGCGCGGCCCCCTGGCCTAATGCTCAAGGGAGTCGTCTCGGCATTTGATGATCAACGGGGTGACGGCTGGTTACGAGTCGACAACGGTGAGATGTTCTATTTTCACTGTGTCGAAATCGCCGACGGCACGAGAAACATCGCGGTTGGTGTCGAGGTGCAGGCGACGCGGTTGCTTGGTCACCTCGGTGTCGATGAGGCGGCCCGTCTTCGAGTGGTGGACTAGGCCTGCTGCTGAGCAACCGCTCGAGCGAACGCTTGTTGCGTTTCGGCGAGTGCTCCCCGGTAGAGGGGGAGGTGCTCGCCGAGTCGCTCTCCGCCGGTGTCGAGCATGGCGACTAACAGGTCGATAACGAGCTGGGCGCTTTCCAGATTGGGTGGCGTTGCCGCCACGTGCACGGCCACTAGCTGGAGCAAGACAAAGAGGTGATTGCCGAGTACCTGTTCGACGGGGGTCGACTGGAGGTAGGCGATTTCTTCGGGGAGTTCATTGGCTTCGGTCACCGCGCCACTGTATCGGATGCGAGGGGCCGTACTTCAGTTTCAGCGCTCCGACGAGGTGCCTGAAAGTACGGTAAGTTAAGAACGGTTTTTGCGGCACGACCGCAAAGGCCTCATTCTCGGTTCGAACTAACGCCACTGTGGGTCGCCGCTAGCAAGGGAACTAATGACGTATCGTGGCAACGCTCTGATGACCGGGAACTCGATCCGCATAGGTCTAACTCGAGGCCTCGCACTGGTTTCGATGTTCGTTCTGGCCCCCTTCCTCATGATGATCATCGGTTGCGCACTTCCGGCGTCCGCAACGCCATCGAGCCCACAGATCACGCTGACATTCGTCAACCCAGGCACGGTTACCTTGCCACTCGTCGATGTACGAGGGGCTTTCGTCACCGGGGGATCTCTCGTCATCAATTGGGGGGATGGCACGACGTCGTCGTCAGCCACGCACCGCTTCACGACATCGGGGACCTTCCACGTGCAAGTCAGTGCACCCACGACCGTCGTTTGCTTTGGCTCGGCTGCTGCGGCACCACTGACCACGTTGACCGAGGTGACCAATTGGTCAGGACCGTGGCAAAGTTTTTCCTACGCTTTTAGCGGGGACTCGTCGCTCACGACCGTTCCCTCGACGCTGCCATCAACCGTCACCGACCTTACGGCGACGTTTCTGAACGCCACCAGTTTTGATCAGGACCTGCGTTGATGGGACGTCTCTCAGGTCACCTCGACGGGCTACATGTTCGAAGGCGCGACGTCGTTCAATAGCCCCTTATTTTCGCTGGGCAGCGCTGACGCGTCAACAACGTTCATGTTTGCTAGTGACCCGAGCTTTAACCAGCCTCTCGATGGGTGGAATACCAGCGGTGTCACCGATATGAGCTTTATGTTTCAGAACGCCACCGCCTTCAACCAACCCGTTGATTCGTGGAACGTGCACCGAGTCTCCAACATGAATGGACTCTTCCAATTCGCCTCGTCATTTGACCAACCACTGAATGCGTGGGATACCTCGTCGGTCAGGTCAATCGACTACCTCTTCCAACAAGCCTCCGCCTTCAATCACCCGCTCGACCAGTGGGACACTGCGAGTGTCACCAGTATGACGGCCACTTTTTCGGGGGCTCTCTCATTCAATCAAGCGTTGGCGTCGTGGAACACTGCCTCGGTGACGTCAATGAACGGCCTGTTCGCTAATGGCAGTGCCTTCAATCAGCCTCTGCTCACGTGGCAGACCGGTGCAGTGACCGACATGGCGTATATGTTCCTCGGGGCAAGCGCCTTCAATCAACCGATGGATGGTTGGAACACCGCAGTCGTTCAAAAAACTGACGGCATGTTCGAATTGGCGAGCGCCTTCAATCAGCCCCTCTCGCACTGGGACATGAGTGCCGTCACCAGCATGGCGGCCATGTTCCTGGGGGCGACGAGCTTCGACGCACCAATTTTTACGTCGACCCCCAACGTGACGGACATGAGCGGCATGTTTCAAGGGGCGTCAGCCTTCAACCATTCGTTGATCCACCTCGACACCCATAACGTGACGTCACTGAGTGGCATGTTCGCCGGAGCGACGAGTTTCAATAGCCCGCTATTTTCCGATGTTCACAACGTCACCTCAATGCCGTATCTGTTCGCGGGTGCAACGTCGTTTAATCAGCCACTCGCTCACTGGAATACCGCCCAGGTGACCGATATGAGTTACCTGTTTGAATACGCGACGTCTTTCAATCAGCCACTCGCTCAGTGGAACACCGCCAACGTCACCACGCTCGACGGCGCCTTTAGTTATACGACGACCTTCAACCAACCCTTGGGGGGATGGGATGTCAGTCACGTGTCGTCACTCAATTATGTCTTCCAGGGGGCGGTAGCGTTTGACCAGCCGCTCAATGCGTGGCACACGTCGAATGTGACGACGATGAGTGCGACGTTTGCCGCGGCGACCGCCTTCAACCAGCCGTTGTCCCAGTGGGACACCGCTGCGGTGACGGACATGAGTTTCCTCTTTCAGGGGGCTTCGGCCTTCGCGCAAAATATTTCTGGCTGGCGCGTGGCACCGGGTACGGACGTTACCGATCGTTGTCAGGGCGTGATTACGTGTAACCAGCTGGCCACGAGCTTCACCCTTACGGGAAATCCAATTGGCGGATTCACGAACAACTACGAGGTCGCCATGGTGATTCCTCGCGGCCAACCGGCACCAACCGGCACGTTGGTAATAAATGACAATGGCGTGCCGGCCTGTAGCTCGACGAAGTGGGTGGACCGCGGCATGAGTGGCCTGAGCGGCGAGGAGTTTGTGGCGCACTGTTCCGATACCAATGGCGAAGCGGCTGGCGACCTCATCACCGCTACCTACGTCGGCGGCGGTGACCAGAATCCCACGAGCGCGCAAAACTACGGCTCCGACTATGGCGTTTCAGTGGTGCCCTCGATTGTTATTGCGCAGATAACGCTCTACGTGGTGCCCGACGGCCAACGGATTAATTACGCCGACGCGTCGCCGTATTACACCTTCTCGTACCACCTGAACTCGCCTTCGGGCCCACTGCTATTGACCTCGGTCGCTTCGGAGCCCTCGTGTCAGTCGGACTACGACGGGACGTGGAACGCGGGAACCTACCGAACCGCCATTACGTGCAGCAGTGGCTATGACACCAACTTCGTCTTTGACACGACGTCGACCGCAGCCCTCGTCATTGCGCCGATTCTGCTGTACGTTGTCCCTGATGCGCAGGGCATGACCTATGGTGATGCCGCGCCTTCTTATACCTACAGCTTCTACACCGGCTCCCCAGCGGGTTCATCCGCATCGGTGACGCTCGAAACGGACCCCGTCTGTACGTCGTCCTACGACGCCACGACCAATGTGCCCGCATCGCCGCTAACGATTCACTGCGCCGCGGGACTCGACCCCAACTACGTGTTTGACGTGACAGCGACGGCGCCACTGACAATTTCGCCAGTCGCTCTTGTCGTCGTGCCTGACGATCTGGCGCTGACCTACGGTGATGTCGTCTCGACGTACACCTTTACCTACCACCTTGGTTCGGTGAGTGGTCCAATGGTAAGTGTGAGCCCGTCCGTGGAGTCTCACTGTTCATCGCCGTACACGGCACACTCCAGTGTGGCCCTTTCGCCTCTGACTGTGAGCTGCTCCGGGGGGCTTGACCAGAACTACGTCTTTGACACCTCAGCGTCGGCCCAGGTCACGATTGCTCAGGCGTCACCGGTGGTCGCCATACATTCATCACCCGGCTCCGCAACGTTCGGCACTAATTATGTGGTGACGTACGGCCTCACCGTTGGCGATGTGGGGGGTGTCACGCTGACGTCATCCAACCCATCGTGCGCGGTGTCCGGTTTACGGGTGACGTTCACCTCGGGAACGGGGGGCTGCGTACTGACATTGTCAGTGGATGCCGACGTGAATTACGTGGCCACAGCCGATACCCAGACGATTCGTCTCGGCAAAGCCCTGCTCTCTGTCGCGCCAAATGCTCTCCACCTCAATGCTCTTGACCCGACGCCAACGTACGTCTTTTCCTACCACGCCAACACGGCCAGCGGCCCGGTGCTCACCCCCATCATCGAAGTGGCTCCAACGTGCTCAAGCCTCTACAGCTCGACGACGTCAGCGGCGCGCAGCCCACTCACCATTCGCTGCGTGCAGGGGAGTGACCTGAACTACCAGTTCGACGTCAGCGCCACCTCGCAGCTCAACATCGCTCGCAATGTGGCACCGGCGCTCTCAGTCGTCGCGCCATCGTCGGGCATCGCTGGCACACCGCTGCCGCTTTCGGCAAAAGGTGGCTCGGGTACGACTCCTGTGTCCTACTCGGTGACGGGGGCGGGTTGTTCGCTTGCGGGCACCTCGCTAACCGCGACGGGATCGGTGCATTGTGCGATCACGGCGCTCAATGCCCAGACGGATTACTACCAGGCGACGTCGTCACCAGTGTTTACCATCCATTTCAACTGGGCGGTCCAGGCCCCCTTAATCCTCGCGTCACCGCTAAGTGGCGTGGCGGGTACTCCCATCCGTTTGACCGCAACCGGGGGCTCGGGGACTCGATCGCTTTCGTTCGCTGTGCAGGGGCCGTCGTGCTATCTCGCCGGCACCACCTTGACGGCCACCACGGGTACCACCTGCACGGTGGTAGCGACCAATGCCGCTAACACCATCTACGCGAGTGCGTCGACAACACCGGCGACAGTTGTCTTTTCCCTCGCGCCTCAAGCACCCGTTCTGATGACCTCACCGACGGTCGGCGTTGTCGGTTCACCGCTGACACTTTCGGCCACGGGTGGGCTCGGCGTCCGCTCGTTTCACTACCAAGTCACCGGGGCGGGCTGTAGCGTCAAGGCCGGCCTGCTCTCGACAACGCACACCGGCACCTGTGTGGTGACCGCGATCAATCTGGCCAACGGTATTTACGCCCTCGGTCGAGCTCTACCGGTCACTGTTACCTTCGCCACCCCTCACGCCCAGTCGCTGTACGTGCTCTTTTCTCCAGGTTCGTCCACCTTGACCGCGGCGGACCAGGCTTCTCTCAAGCGGTACGCGCAGGCACTGCGAACCGCAAAAGTAACGGCCGTGACAGCGACAGGGTACGTCAATGAGGGCAATACCTTGCTCGCGACCCAGCGGGCGCAGTCGACCGCCGCATTCTTGTCCGCAACTCTGAAAGGTGCCGCTGGTTCGGCGGTCTCGGTTGCTGTAACCACGAGTCCCGCACAGCTCAAGTGGGCCTTTGGGCTCAACGCCGTGTACGTAAGCAATTGATGGATGCACGATGACCGACACGCAACGAACAACTGCCCGCGGCACTGCACCATTCACGGCGGAGGCGTGATGCGCGCTTCGCGAAGCTCCATGACACTCCGGCGCGTGCGACTCGCACTGGTTGGCGCGTTGCTAGCGCCACTGGTGTTGGCGGCAGTCCTACTGGGAGCCAGTTTCGTCAGCGTGCCCGCCGGAGCAGTGACGACACTGGGATCGTTGCTCCACGTAACGACCGAGGTGTCGCTCTCGGCAAATGGTGACCCGGAAGGTATCCGTCACGCTCACAGTGCTGGCGACACCCTCTACGTGGTGCCGGATAATCAGGTGATTACCTATGGCGACGCACTTCCTGAGTACACCTTCGCGCTGCACAGCGGCAGTGCGGAGGGAGGTCTGGTGGCACCGGCGATTGCCGTTGCGCCGGTATGCACCTCAAGTTACGACGGTACGTGGGCTATCGGCCGCTATGCGGGTGCTATCACGTGCAGCGGTGGTAGCGACGGCACGTACAGTTTTGATACCACGGCAACGGCCACCCTCGTGATAAACAAGGCGACCCTCTTTGTGGTGCCCGACCCGCTCACCGTACTGGCGAAGGAGCCGGCGCCGGCCTACACCTACAGCTTTCACGCGGGATCACCCTATGGACCAGCCATTTCGATCACCGTCGTGACGCCGCCCTATTGCGCCTCGAATTACAACACCGCCATGACGGAAAAATCGCCACCGGTCACGATTTACTGCGCCGGTGGCGCAGACCCCAACGTCAGGTTTGACAACAGTGCCACGGCCCTGCTCATTATTGACCCACCGCACCTCAAGCCCCAAGCACCACTCCATATCTCGGTGTCGTCGACGGGCATTGCGGGTGTCCCGCTGACGCTCACGACATCGGGTGGTTCGGGTTCGCACCACGTGGTGTTTCGGACCAGCACCGGTAACTGCTCGGTGCAGGGAGATCAATTGACCTATAACGGAACGAGCAGTTCGGCGACATGTGTGGTCACCGCCACCAATCCGAAGAATGGTGCCTTCCGCTCAGCCACCTCCGCACCAGCCTCCATTTCATTCGGATCGCTGCGGGGGCTTCGCGGGCAACACCTGACTGCAGTTTTTTGTGGTCCACCCGGCACGCCTATTTCAGGTTGTCGCGTCACCCTTTCCGTCGCGGGCTACCCGGCCCTTTTACACCTTTCGGCGTGGCTAGATGGTGGGGCTTCGGCGGTGACGACGTCCACAACGACTAGCGAAGGTGCGGTAACGCTTTCATTAACGCTGCCTTCAACACTGCCGGTGGGGGTGCACGTCATTTCCGTTGGCTTGATTAGTGGCGCCTCGACCAGCGTCGGTGGCACCGAAGAATTTTCGGTCGTAACCGGGGGTCTACTCGGACGTATTGGCCCTGTCCCCTCTGGCGCTTTAGGGCAGTTCGTACAGTACGTGCCGAGTCAACATCGCAAAGAAATTCTCGCCACTGCTGTCGGTACGGTGGCGGCAGTTGGCGCGGCCGCTGGTGCCATGGGTGGCGCTGGGGCGAGCGCTGGCGGAGGAACTGGCTCTTCGGGCGAAGGGAAAAGCGGGGAAACCGGTAACCACGGACACTCCTCGATTGCTAGTTTCATCAATCATCGGGCCGCCACGGTTGATGTCGATGCGGCACTCTTCGCACCCGTCGTCATGATCGCTTCACAACGCGCGCCCAGGAGAATTACGTATCTTTCACCCATGGTGGGGCGCATCTCGGTGGATGGTGAGTACCTTCGAGCCTTCACGGGCCACGTGTGGCTTTCATTGCTCGGCCTCGCAGCCGCACTCGGGGTCGGCAGCGCCTTCACCACCCACTTCAACGCCATTCCCCCGACCACACTTTTGTTTGGACTGATTATGGCCCTCAGTATTTTTGATGCGTGGTTCGGCTTCACCTCGGGGCTGATTTTCATCTTCCTCGCGGCCGCTACCGGCCATATTCACTCCTTTAGCGAGATTCGCCTCGCCGCCGGCATAATGCTGGTCTGGTTTACTATCCCTATGGCGGCCGCCACGGTCCGGCCCTTGCGGCGCTACTTTCAACGCACCCTCGACGGTATCTGGAATCACACCGCGGACGTAGTCGTAGCCGGACTCTTCGGTGCGTGGATTACCGAAAAACTCATTTCGAACTTGTCGAGCGTAAGTGGTGTCGAGCTCCCGATTGTCAAAGCGAAGTACCTGATGGCGATCGTTTCGTTGGTGGTCATCACGGTGCGCATCGTGCTGGAGTCTTACGTGCTCATGCGGCTCCCCGATCGACTGGCGGCCATGCATCATCAGGGCGTGCTTCGCGCCCCCACGTGGCAACAACTGCTCTCACTAGCACTGCAAATGGGGCTTCTGATGTTCTTCGCCCAAGCACTGCTGGGCACCTCGTGGGTCCTGTTCCTCGGCACGGCGATCTATTTCTCCCCACTCCTACCAAAGCCATTTGCGCATGCATTGCCGAAGAGTCGTCGCATCGCCAAGTTGGTGCCCATTCCTGTCTTTAAATATTCAACGGTGGTGCTCATCGGCGCCGTAATTTCGATTGTGCTGCAGTTAACGGTGCATTCGACCTCAGCCCTGGAGCGTGTGGCTTTCATTGTGTTGCCACTTCCCACGGTGTTCTTCTGGCATATCAATTTGTGGGCGGCACCGCCACCCGCTGGGGACGGTGCCGCGACCCTTCGATGGCGCCGGTCGGCTTGGCTGTTGCGCCTCGGAGGAGCGGCGCTGTTCGCCAGTGCCGTTTTCGTCGTGGTCAACCACGTCGGTGCCTAACGGGAAGGTGGCGCTAGGCATGGCGGCTCGAGGCAATCTCTGCTAGCCTTGCGAGGCAGTTCACAGCAAGCGAGGTTGTCTAACAACTTCCACCTGCGCACAGATAGGTGCGACGGGTTCACAGGTCTTTATCGCCTCGCTTGCCGTGGCGACGTCAACGTGACGTCGCGGAGAGCAAGGAGTCGGTTATCGCAACAGTGCCTGGAGACCACCGCGTCAATGAACGCATTCGGGTTGAGACCGTTCGCCTGATTGACCACGAGGGCAATCAGCGCGGCGTGACGACGAGCAAAGAGGCCCTCGCCCTCGCTCGGAGCCTTGACTTGGACCTCGTGGAAATCGCGCCGACGGCGCAGCCACCGGTCTGTCGCATCATGGACTACGGAAAGTTCAAGTTCGACGAAGCCCAAAAGGCCAAGGAATCTCGCCGCAAGACCCAGAATGTCGGCGTCAAGGAAATGAAGTACCGTCCGAAAATCGGTCCCGGTGACTTCGATACCAAGACCCGTTTGGTCGAAAAGTTCTTGACCGAAGGGCACAAGGTGAAGGTCACCATCATGTTCCGTGGACGCGAATCGGCCCACCCCGAGTTGGGGAAGAAGATTCTCGACCGCCTCGTCGAGCGCTTGGTCGACGTGGCCAAGGTCGAATCGGCCGCGAAGCTTGATGGTCGCAACATGATCATGGTCTTAGGCCCGGATAAGAAGTCCAAGCCCAAGGCCGACGCAGTTAAGGAAAAGACAGAAGTGCCCACAGAGACGGCGCCAACCGTGTTGGCCGCCGAGACACAAGAGGAGAGCAATAATGCCAAAGATGAAGACTGACAGTGGTGCGAAGAAGCGCATCAAAATTACGGGATCGGGCCGTCTGCGTCGTCGCAAGGCCTTCCGTGGCCACTTGATGGAAACGAAGAGCTCAGTTCACACGCGCCGTTTGGGCCGCGAAGCTGACATCTCCCCCGGCATTGAGAAAAACATCAAGCGGATGCTTGGTCTCTAGGAACTATAGGAAAGAGGAACCACCATGGCACGTGTCAAGCGCGGCGTAAACGCCAAGAAACACCACAAGGCAGTACTCGAACAGGCCAAGGGCTACTACGGTGACCGTAGTCGCACCTTCCGTGCCGCTAACCAGGCTGTCCAGCACGCTGGCGTGTACGCATTCCGCGACCGTCGCGCACGCAAAGGCGACATGCGTCGTCTCTGGATCCAGCGCATCAATGCCGGCACCCGTCTGCACGGCATGAGCTACAGCCGTTTCATCGCTGGCCTCAACGCCGCCGGTATCGAGGTCGACCGTCGCATGCTTAGCGAGCTGGCGATCACCGACGCGGCCGCCTTTGGCGCCATTGTGGCCCAGGCCGCAGCGGCCCTGGCTGACAAGTAGGTCAGTATCACTATCGAATCGCTGGGGCCGACGCACGAACGAGTGCGCCGGCTCCGGCGCTTAACGATGAAGCGCTCCGAGCGCTGGGAAGAGGGCGCGTGCGTCCTCGAGGGACCCGACCTGATTGACGCCGCACTCGAGGCTGGCTTCGAGGTTGAGGCCGTCTATATGGAGGCGCGAGCTCTCGGCAACGCCGACTGCAGCGCCTCGATTGAACGGGCGCAACTGGCTGGGGTTCGAGTGTTTCAACTCGACGAGGGGACTCTCTTTAAAGTGGCCGACACTAAGTCGCCCCAACCCGTCCTGGCGACCGCTCGCTTTGCCGTGGCAACCTTGGACGATGTGCCCACCGATCGGGCCATCTTGGTCCTCGACCAGATTCGCGACCCGGGTAACGCCGGCACCATGATTCGCAGTGCGGATGCCGCGGGTGTTGGGGCCGTCATCTTTACCGGTGACAGCGTGGACCCATTCAACCCAAAGACCTTGCGGTCATCGGCGGGATCGGTGTTTCACCTGCCACTCGTCGTTGGCCCCGCACTCGCTGACGTTACGGCTGCCTTGCGTGCCAAGGGCATTGCCTCGTACGCCTCGGTAGTCCGTGGTGGTACCGACTTCCGGTCGTTGCCCCTCGGCGGGGGCTGCGCCATCGTCATTGGTAACGAGTCGTCGGGTCTCGACGAAGCAGCAATCGCGCTGTGCGACGCGAGTCTGTCGATTCCCATGGCGGGCCGCAGCGAGTCGCTCAATGCTGGCGTCGCCGCGTCGCTCGTGCTCTTTGAAGCGCTGCACCAGCGCGGCACCACTAGGGGCTAGCCAGCATCTAGCCTTAAGGCGATATGACTGCGTCCCCCCTCGACAATCTCAGCGAACAAACGGACGAGCTACTCGCTACCGTTACCGCCTTCGACAGCCTTGACCAGCTCGTGGAGGGTGAACCCTTCGTAACGGGAAAGCGCTCCATTCTCTCGGCCCTGCAAAAATCGCTGGGGCAGCTAGCCCCCGAAGAACGTAAGGACGCCGGGGCCCTGCTGCAAGAAGCGCGCCGTCGCGTCGAAGCGGCACTCGAGGAGCGTCGTACTGCCCTCGCGTCAGCGGCGAGAGCGCTGGCCCTCGAGGCGGACCGCCTCGACCTCGGTGACGTGGTGGTCTCGCACGTACGCGCGCCCTACACCCCAGGCCATCCCGGCATCGTGGCGGCCACCCAGCGGGAACTCGAAGACGTCTTCGTTGGTATGGGGTTCACGGTGGCCGACGGCCCCGAAGTCGAGAGTGACTGGTACAACTTTGAGGCCCTCAATATCCCGCCGGCTCACCCGTCGCGCGGTATGTGGGATACCTTCTACGTCGATCTCGGTGACCCCGAAACCGTGGTGCTGCGCACCCACACCTCACCAACCCAGATTCACCTCATGGAAGCAGCGGTGGCCCATGGGACATTGCCGATCCATTCAGTGATGCCGGGTCGGTGCTATCGACGCGACACCCCCGACGCGCGCCACCTCGCCGCCTTTCATCAAATAGAGGGATTGGTCGTGGACCGCGGGATCACCTTCGCCGACCTGGCCGGTGTTATCGACACCTTCACCCGGGCCTACTTCGGCGCCGACATTCAGTCGCGACTGCGGCCCGCCTTTTTTCCCTTTACTGAACCGTCGGCCGAGTTCGAAATTACCTGCACGCTGTGCCGAGGCGAGGGGTGTCGAACCTGTTCGCACACGGGATGGATTGAACTCGGTGGGTGCGGCATGCTCGACCCCGCGGTGCTCGAAGCCGTCGGCATCGATGGCGACGAATGGAGCGGCTTCGCGTTTGGCTTCGGTATTGATCGCTGCGCCCAGATGCGCCACCAAATCGCCGACATGCGCGCTCTTATTGAAAATGATGTTCGATTCCTAAGGCAGTTCTCGTGAAAATACCCCTTTCGTGGCTTCGTGAATTTGTTACGTTGCCAGACTCACTTACTGATCTCATCGCGACGATGGACGACCTCGGCCTGGTGGTGGAGGGTGTCGAACACGTTGGCGAGGGGCTCGAGGACGTCATCGTCGCGCGCATTGACGCCATTGCGGCCATTGAGGGTGCCGACCGCGTCCGCCTCGTAACTGTTGACGCCGGCCAGGGTCCACTCGACATTGTGTGTGGCGCAACGAACTTCGCCCTCGGTAATCATGTACCACTTGCCCCAGTGGGTGCGGTGCTGCCCGGTGGCTTCGCCATCGCCGAGCGCAAGATGCGAGGCGTGACCAGTAACGGGATGCTCTGCTCATCCCGCGAACTCAATCTGAGCGACGACCACGCGGGTCTGATGATCCTTGATGAACTCGTAACGCCGGTGGTGGGGCAAAAGCTCACCGAGGCGTTAGGTATTGCCGCCGACGTCGTCCTCGACATTTCCATTGAAGGAAACCGACCCGACGCCTGGTCCATTGTCGGGGTGGCCCGTGACCTCGCCGCTCGCTTCGGTGTCCCGCTTTGTCTGCCGTCGGCCGTGGTGCCCGACGGACTCGTTGCCACCAGCAGTCTGGCGGGAGCCTCACTTGCCGCGCCCGACCTTTGCGGTCGGCTCACGGTGTCAGTGTTGGAGAACGTGGTCGTTGGCCCCTCACCGGCCCACCTGGCGCAGCGCCTCACGATGGCTGGTATGCGTCCTATTTCGAACGTCGTGGACGCCTCCAACCTCGTCATGCTCGAACTCGGGCAACCCACGCATCCCTACGACGCGGCACGCGTAGCGAAGTGCACGCTCGGCGTCCGAATCGCTCGCCCGGGCGAATCGCTCGAAACCCTCGATGGCGTTGTTCGACCGCTCGCACAGCCCAGTCGTGGGTTGGGTGACGCGGGGGATGACTGCGTCATCGTTGACGGTGCCGACACCATCATCGGCCTCGCCGGTGTCATGGGTGGCGCGAGTTCAGAGATCAGTGAGACAACAACGACGGTGCTACTCGAAGCGGCCTACTTCGACCCCATGACGATTGCTCGTACCTCGAAGCGTCACGGACTGCGGTCTGAGGCGTCGAATCGTTTTGAGCGCGGCGTTGACCCTACGCTGGCCCTCTACGCCGTGGGACGATTTGTCGAACTGCTTCGCGAAAGTTCACCCGACGTGATCTGGTGCGGGGCTCCACTGGACCTTCAGGGGGTAACGCCCGTCCCGCCGACCATCTCCTTGCGTGATGGTGACGTGGAGCGTGCACTCGGCGTCGCCATCGAGACCGGTGAGGTGCGAGCACTGTTGATGGCGCTCGATTTCTCGGTGGAAGGCGAGTCGCCGCTGGCGGTGACGCCGCCCGCTCGCCGACTAGACGTGCGTGCGGGAGCCGCGGGGCGAGCCGACGTCATTGAAGAAATAGCTCGTCTCTATAGCTATAACCGCCTGCCCCGTCGCACCCCGACGTGGCCGCAGCCGGGTGGACTGAGTACGCGCCAGAAGACACGTCGTCGACTTCGCGATGCGCTGGTTGACCTTGGTATGAGTGAAGCGTGGACGCCCTCATTGATCAGTGACGCGGACTTTGACGTACTCCACAACGGCGTGCAGCGCGTCCGCATTACCAACCCGTTGG
>Ga0136642_1000661_pt1 | contig 16688 bp, 18 predicted proteins | sample LowCatLa1302831Y_FD_115313 | JGI IMG/M metagenome (GOLD analysis project Ga0136642, IMG submission 115313) | Freshwater microbial communities from Lower Cathedral Lake, Yosemite National Park, California, USA - 13028-31Y | ecosystem: Environmental > Aquatic > Freshwater > Lake ... | reverse complement strand
GTCAGTGACACGAGAGCAGCCGCTCCACCACCCACACCGTTGAAGATGGCAACGAGCTGAGGCATTGCTGTCATCTTCACGAAACGTGCGGCGGGAACAGCGATGATGAATCCAATCGCCATTCCAAGAATCATGAGTGGAATGTGGCGAAGGTTGTGACCATCTTCTTGTTTAAAGAATGTGGCAACAACAGCCACGAGCATTCCAAATGCTGCGGTGAAGTTACCCAGACGTGCACGCTTCGGTGAACCAAGTCCCTTTAGCGCCAACAAGAACGTTGTTGCTGAGAAGAGATAGAGGAGATCAATAAGGGTTCCGCGACTCATTGTGCGACCTCTTCAGTCTTTTCTTTTACAACTGCCTTCTTCGGCTTAAACATTTCAAGCATGCGGTCAGTAACAACAAATCCACCAACCACGTTTAGGGTTCCAAGAATTACTGCAAGGAAACCGAGTACTTCTTCGAGGTTCGTGGTGGCGTTTCCGAGGATAAGCATTGAACCAACAAGGATTACTCCGTGAATGGCGTTAGAACCACTCATAAGTGGTGTGTGCAAGATTGCTGGAACTCTTGCGACCATTTCGATACCTACGAAAATCGCGAGTACGAGGACTGTTGAATATTGGAGAAGAACGTTACCCATTAGGCATTTTCCTTTACTTCTTCGGGGACGATTGCTACGTGAGCAACGCCCAGGGCTTCTGCGGATGGAGCGTGGTTGACCTGTCCACTACGTGAAACAGTCACGCCTATTACTACTGGGTCATTCCAGTCTGGGTTGAGTTGACCCTTCGCACCAAAGAGTGCGAGGAGCTTCAACACGTTGTTAGCAAACATGAAACTTGCTGACGCACCCATTTCAGCGGGTGGGTTAGTAAGTCCAACCACACTGACGCCGTTGTGGACAACAGTTTCTCCGGCCTTGGTGAGTTCACAGTTACCGCCACCGTCTGCCGCCATGTCAATAACGAGTGATCCATCACCCATTGCTTCGACCATTGCTTGGGTCAACAAAATTGGAGCCTTGCGACCTGGAACAGCTGCGGTGGTAATGACAATGTCTGAGCTCGCAACTTCGCCGAGCAACTGCTTTTGTTGTTCAGCGCGTTCGTCATCGGTGAGTTCACGTGCGTAGCCACCAGCTGCGTCTGCGTTCACAGTCAGCTTCACGAATACTGCACCAGCTGACTCGGCTTCTTCTTTTGCAGCGGAGCGAACGTCATAGGCGCGCACTTTGGCACCAAGACGCTTTGATGTTGCAATGGCCTGCAGACCAGCAACACCCACACCCATAACTAATACCTTCGCTGGGCGAATGGTTCCAGCAGCGGTGGTGAGTAGTGGAAAGAAGCGGTCAAAGTGTGACGCACCAGCAAGGGCCGCGCGGTACCCAGAGACTGATGCCTGTGACGAAAGTGCGTCCATGTACTGCGCACGGGAGATTCGAGGCAGAAGGTCGAACGAAAGTGTCGTCACTTTCTTGTCGTTGAGAATCTTTACGATGTCAACAGCAAGTAGCGGCGAAAGGAATGAAAGGTGCGTTGATCCATCAGGCAGTGCTGATGCTTCACCAGCTGTTGGTGGATTCACTCGCAGGTTGACGTCACCCGACGGAGAATCGCTGATCGATGCTCCGACTGCTTGGTAGGCCTCATCAGAGAAGTGAGCCTTGGCACCAGCACCACGCTGCACCAAAACTTCCCATCCATCGCTGACGAGAGTTTTAACGGCGTCGGGTGTTAACGCAACGCGTGTCTCCCCTGCCCGTGACTCTTTAAATAGCGCAATTTTCATTATGTAGTTCTATCAGGTCGGCGCCTAAATCAGGCACCGGCCATGTTATTTCGCGAGGAAAGTAACGATGTGGCCGGCAACCTCATCAGGGGCAGTTACCGCGCTCCAGTGCCCAGACTCGCTGAGGCGAACGTAGGTAAAGCCATTGGCACAGAACTCGCCTGAGGTCTCCATCTGTTCTTCGAGGAGTGCCCAGTCATTGGCCGACCACATACCAAGCGATGGAGCCTGGATTGGAGGAAGCACGAGAGGTTCGCGCATGAAGCCGTCGGCGGTGATGTTGGCTTTGTACCAGTTGAAGTGACTGACAATCTGGCCATCACGTTCGAGCTCAGCAATGGTCTCTTCTGGCCATGGGTGATCGAGGAACGAGGTCATTGCTTCGTAGTTGTTGTGACGCAAGAACTGCGTTCCGAGGTCTTCATTAATAAAGACGAGCATGTACCAACTCTTTTGCTGTTGTTTGATGCCGCCTTTTCTAAAGGCAACTGGGTGACCAACAGCGAGCACAATGTTCTTTTCCACACGGTCTGGCAAGAACAACGCCACCGCCCACGCCAGTGCCGCACCCCAGTCGTGTCCAACGACTGTGAACGTTTCCGCACCAACTGCGTCAGCAATGCAGGCAACGTCGGCGACCAATTCATTGAGTCGGTACTTTTCAACGTCTGCAGGCTTCGAGCTCTGGCCACATCCACGAAGGTCGGGAGTAACAACGCGGTACCCAGCTGCTACAAGTAAGGGGTTGAGTTCACGCCACATCGTTCCGGTGTCTGGCCAACCGTGCAGCATGATGAGCGTCGGGCCTTCGCCTTCAACTCGAACAAAAAGATCTACGTCGCCGTTTTTTGCAATAAGAGTTTCCATAGAGGCGACGGTACACCGTGTAGAACTGAGGCGTGGAACTGTTTCGCTCAAGTATCAAGACTCCCGTTGGATACTGGGTTATTGAAGGCAACAACGAATTCGTACATCGCGTTGATTTAAAGGACGCCAAGCCCTCGTCGAGTGGCACAACTCCTAGGGCCGTAGCCACTTGCGTAGATCAGATGCGTGAGTACTTCTCTGGCGACAGAAAACACTTCTCAGTGGCACTCGAAGATTATGACGTCACTTCATTTCAACAAGACGTCTGGGATGCGCTTTGCACTATCCCCTACGGAGAAGTCTGGACCTACGGTGATGTGGCCAGGGCAATTAAGAGACCGAGGGCTATGCGTGCGGTTGGTAACGCGAATAACGCGAACCCGTGGCCAGTGATAATTCCCTGTCACCGAGTTGTAGCGAGCAACCACATAGGTGGCTACGGCGCAGGTGGAGAGAAAGTAAAACGATTTCTTTTAGAAATCGAAGGACTCGATTACTGACTAAACCGCTTGTGGGCTTGTTGTTGCTGCGAACATTGCGTTCACACCATCAAGAAATGCCGTCTGTTCAGCGTCGTCAAGAACTGAAAGATACTCGGCAAACTTTCCGTCACTCACGGCGTCAGCCTTCTTCTTGAGTGCTTCAAGCTCGGGAGTTGATGTAGGTGCCTCTTCGTCAGTGAATCCGTGCATCTTGTAGATGGCAGCATTCTCTAAATACGTAGCGTCCACTGCGCTGAGATTGACTTCTTTGATTGCGTTGATGTGAGCTCCGCCGCGGAGTTCGCGTAACAGAACTGTCGCAAGGTAGGCAGCGTGCACTGGTGACTGAGGAAATGGGAACTGCATGTAACCATCGAACAGCGCGTACTGTCCAGGCTTTACATTCTGAACGACTTTTCCAGCAGCACGGGCAAAGGCACTGAGCACGTCAGTTGGTACTCCGCCAAAAGTCAGGTCGGCGTAGTCATACGCAGCGTCGATGTGGGCCTTCGCGGTCGCAACTGGATCAGCCTTTGAGCGTGGAGCGCCGTAGAGGAATTCAATTGCTCCGCTACTAAAGAATGTAAACGCTTCGACGACTTCTTGAGTGTCTGCACCACCGAGTACTCCTCCACGACCGAGGCCATAGAACTCGAATTGATTAAGCCCCAGCGTCTCAGCTTTTGCGGCAGTGCTTGGTGCGAAGTAGTACTGCATACCGACGTTCTGAATTGCGTCGTCGGTGCTGGTGGAAAGTTCTGAAATGTTCATGGGCATGACAATAGAGCAAAACCCTGCACTGCGCTACTGAAGATATAGATTGCCGTCGGCCTCTTGGACTACGTTGAGTTTGATAAGTCCGTGTGGTGCTGGGCCGCCAATAACGTTCCCGTTGCTCACGAGGAACTGGGCGCCGTGACATGGACACTGCAAGGTATTGCCCGAGTTGTAACCAACGGTGCACCCAGCGTGTGAACACACAGTGTTGTAGGCAATGAACTTGCCACCACCTTGATTGAAGACAATTCCAGGGTCGCCATTGTTCGTAGTGAACGTTGCGGGCTTTCCAACAGTGACCTGTGACGCTGAGCCCAGCTTTACCCCCGGATATTTTGACGGAGTTGTTGTTGTGGGAGGCGCCAATGTTGTTGGAGGTGAACTGGGACCTGTAGTTCCACCATTAGCTGGTGCGCGTGTCGTTGTTGTAGAAGCTTTGCGTGTTGTAGTTGTAGAAGCTTTGCGTGTCGTTGTTGTAGAAGGTTTGCGCGTCGTTGAAGTTGTCGTTCCGCTCGCAAAACTATTAGTAGTAGGTGTCTTAGCATTACCGACAAGTTTTCCAGTAGCAGCTACTGCGCTACCCGTAATAAGAGTTCCAAGCGTCGCTGTTGCTGCTGCAGCACTGCCAACAATTATCTTTCGACGCGACAATGCGTTGATTTCGACTGGAGTTGCGACTTCATTTGGTGCAATTTGAGTATTCTTCTCAGTTTTCGTAGCTAGCCACGCGTCAACTGAAAGTTTTGGTGGGCTACCAGCCAGGATGAATGGTAACCACGCAAAGAAGTACACAATGTCTGAGTTCGCGAAGTACGGCGACGTGTGAAAACTTACCGCGAGGAACAAACTGAACGAAAGCAGTGCTCCTCCGATCGCCGCGATACGACTAAACAGGCCAATCAAGATTCCAAGACCAACAGCGAGCTCGGCGTAGGCAATGACCATGCCAATTGGATTTGCAATTCCAATCATGTGACTCAGTAGTGCATGAATAGGACTAAAGCGCGCCGCGCCGCTCAGTTGTGAGTGGATTGAGATGGGGCTTTCGTTAATGAAGAAGTTCGGGTTCGCAAGTTTCTGAAATCCAGCGTAGAGAAACGTCGTACCGAGAAAAATGCGAAGTGGTAACAAAGTCCACTCAGAAAGAAGTCTGGCGTTAACGGGAGCATTGAAGAATGAGCGCCGATCCGCCTGGCGGTTAGAGGTTTTAGACATGACATAAGTCTATTCAGGGAATTTTTGAATTACCCGGCTCGACGTCAACCTTTATGCAATTTTTATGGGGCAGAATAGAGAAATGATGACTGCCAGCATTATTTCCTTTGTTCTCGACAAAATTCAACTTTTAGCACCCGGGTTCGTCTACATCCTCGTTGTCTTTCTGGTCTTCGGTGAAGCAGCACTCTTCGTCGGTTTCGTGTTGCCCGGTGAAACTGCAGTAATCGTTGCTGGCTTTGTCGCCAGCCAAGGTCGAGTGAACATTGTGCTGCTCTGTGCACTAGTTGTGTTGGCAGCAATCATTGGCGACTCAGTTGGTTACGCCATTGGCAGCAGATTTGGTCACAGGCTCTTTACACTTCCGCTCGTTCGGTCCAAACGAGATTCGCTGGAAAAAGCTCTCGAAATTTTGCAGAAGCGTGGACCGACCTATGTGTTTTTTGGAAGGTTCACCGCGTTCCTTCGTGCAGTGATGCCAGGACTCGCTGGAATGAGCAAGATGCACTACCGGAGTTTCTTACTTGCTAACGCGCTCGGTGGACTCGTTTGGGGCATTGGCTTCACATTGCTCGGGTACTACGGAGGAAACGCACTTCCCAAGATTGAAAAATCTGCCAGCTGGGTTGGCATTGTTGTTCTCATTGTCCTTGTAGGAGCATTCACAACTACCCACATCTTGAAGAAGCGCCGCGAATCAGCGCAGGGTTTCTAACAGTTCTTTAGAAGCACTAACGCTCCAGACACCGTTGTGTTTGGACAAGAGTCCTAACTGTGAAGCAGTTGGTCCACTGCCTCGAACGAGTGAGCGAACATAGATTTCTTCGTATGTCTCTTCACTCGAAAGTGCTGAGCTCACATCGTCGAGAGAGACAAGTGCGCTTGATTTCACTATTTTCTTTGCCACGACTTCATTGCTCGCAATCGAAGCCGTGATGTCATCGATTTGTTCAATTGCCAGTGCGCAGTCTTTTGAAGCTCCGTTGCGCCATGGTGGTGACGCTGCGTGAACGAACCCCCTAGTGACGATTACTTCAGGTTCACTGAAGGCAACCACGCCGTCAATGTTGTCGCCAAGATGACTTACAACACGTACTGCGTTCTCCACGCAGTACGGAGCGACCCATGGAAGGAGCCATGCTTCCATCCCCGCCCACGCAGGCCACACCGCGTCAACGAGTGCAACGCTGACGTGCAGACCGAGTGACTTTGCGTATGCGCACACCGCTTTGTAGCGATCAAGTGCTTCGAGCGAAACTTCGTTTCGACGCGGCTCAATACGTGCCCATTCAGTTGTAATACGAACACCATCAATACCGAGACTCGGGACAAGGTCGAGAACTTTTTCGTAGTCCTGCCAAAGCCCGTCAGCGTCACCGGGGCCAGCATGGCGACCGAGCGAGATTGTTGGCGAATAACAAGAAGCTGGTTCGTAGGGTCGGTCGAACCCGCCTTCGACGCTGTAGCCATCAAGGGTGGCCAGTATTCGTGGGCGATTGCTCATGATTCATAGTTTCGCACGCCACCGTTGTCTGTACTCAACTATCGTTTCACCCAGCGCCCATCTGGGCTATGTAGAAGGAGTCCCCATGGCAGATGAAGTACTTCGCGAACGACGCGGTCACGTTGAACTACTAACAATCAACCGACCTGAAGCACGTAACGCAATGAACCGTGCAGCAGCGATTGCACTTTCAACCGCACTTGATGAGTGTGAAGCTGACAACGACGTATGGGTTGTTGTAATCACTGGTGCCGGCGACAAGGCATTCTCTGCCGGTATGGACCTAAAGGCATTCGCAACTGGTGAGTTTCCGAGCACCGACAAGGGATTTGGTGGCATTACCAACCGCAAGTTCCCTAAGCCTCTTATTGCCGCCGTGAACGGTTCAGCACTCGCTGGTGGATTTGAAATGATGATCGCCTGCGACATGGCGATTGCGGCCGACCACGCAATGTTCGGAATTCCTGAAGCAAAGCGTGGACTCGTGGCTGGTGCTGGTGGACTTATTCGTCTTCCTAAGCGCGTGCCAATGGCGATTGCCCTAGAGATGGCGCTCACTGGTGACCCAATTGACGCCACGCGTGCCTACGCACTCGGTCTCGTAAACAAAGTTGTTCCAGGGGCGCAAGTCCTCGACGAAGCACTCGCCCTCGCTGAGCGCATTGCCATGTCAGCGCCACTTGCGGTTCGTGTTTCCAAGGACGTGATGAAGCGTGCGGTTGAAGTGTCAGACGATGATGGTTGGCCAATCAACAATGATGCGTTTGGCATCATTATGCAGAGCTCTGACGCCATGGAAGGCGCTATTGCTTTCGCTGAAAAGCGTGCTCCGAACTGGCAGGGTCAGTAACGCCTTAGCTCCGAGGATCAATAGGAGTTAATACTCCTATTGCGCTCTCGATCACCTCAGCAGCATCAAGACAAACGTCTTCACGGAACATGTCGCCCATTACTTGCACGCCAGTCGGTAGTCCGTTCGCCACGCCCGTTGCGACGCACGCAGCCGGAAGCCCGAGCAAGTTTGCTGGCAACACGAAGCGGTACATCTCAATGACCTGCATGGCTGACTCAGTGTCTTTGGTGTCGTAGTTGAGCTCAAACGGTGGTTGCGTCCACGTAGGTCCAACAATGAGCGGATACTGCGCCATGAACATTCGCCATGTTTTTCCAATCGTGTGCCGGGTGTTGTGCATCTGGTGCAGATCAGCAGTTGACATTGGTGGGAAATCAACACCAGTGAGGTCCAAGAACCTCATGCCGCCCTCACCAATCGCGCCCTTATAAAGTTCGTAGTTCTGCTCAGAGTTCTGCATCATGAGCTGAGCCCAGTTGAAATACGCATCAAACAACATTGGAATTTCAATTTCTTCCACTTCATATCCAGCAGCACTCAGTGCACGACCCGCAATGCGAACACCTTCTGCAATATCTGGGTGCGTTGAACCACCAATTGGCTCTGGCACCAAGGCCACGCGCTTAGGAACTGGAGTCCCCTTAAGCGGTGCAGAGAGTGAAATTGGATCACTCGGGTGAGCACCCATGATTGCTTCAAGTCCGGTGCGCACGTCTTCAATAGTTCGAGCAAGAACACCATCAACCAACATGATCTGTGCGTTGAGATTCATTGGATATGGGTCTGATGGGTTACCACCAGGAACGCGTCCTCTGGATGGTTTGATTGAAGCTATGCCGCAGGCGTAGGCGGGGTTTCGAAGAGATCCGCCAATATCATTTCCAAGTCCAATCGGGCTCATGCCAGATGAGATTGCTGCCGCTTCTCCACCAGAAGAACCAGCGGCAGTGACGCCGTGTCGCCATGGATTGTGCGTATCACCATGAAGCGCAGACTGGGTATTAATACGAAGCCCAAGGTCAGGCATGTTGGTGTGACCAAGTGCCACGCCACCAGCTTCAAGCATGCGCTCAACGACTGGTGCATTGCCACTAACAATGTTGTCTTTGAGTGCGACTGACCCTTGAGTCGTTGCGTGTCCCGCTAAGTCGAGGTTGACCTTTACCGTGAAGGGAACACCGTGGAGTGCACCGAGCTGTGCACCGCTCTTCTGCGCAGCGTCAGCGGCGTCTGCGTTTCGTCGAACATCGTCGGGATACATTTCAACAATTGCGTTGATGGATTTATTGACGTCTTCGATTCGACCAAGATGCGATTCGATTACCTCTCGAGACGATGTTTCGCCACTCTTGATTTTTTTAGCGAGTGCCGTTGCCGATTCTTGCCAGAGTTCTTTAGACATGATTTCTCCCCATCGTTTCTAAGAGCAGTTTGTCACAAATGACGCCAAATTTTTTAGTGCAAATGGTAGATGATCGCTGAAGTCACAGCTGCGCTCACAACCACAACGGGAAATGGCATCTTGGCAAGTAATGCCGCAAGCGCCACGCCAATACCCACTAAGCGGTGGTCAATAACAATGTGCGTCTTTATGACCAAACCCTGGGCCACGATCAAAGCGCTGAGTAGCGAAATAGGAATGAGTGCGTTGATGCGCTGCAGTCTCGGGTGAGAAAGCCACGTTTCTGGAACGTAGTGACCGAGCAGTTTGACTGCGAAACAAAAAACACTTGTTCCAAGTAACACCGTCCACATCATTGACTGACTCATGATTCACGCCACCCAAATGAAATAGCTACGAGTACCGACATAATGATTGGCAGTCCCGCAGGCAGCCATGAAGTAACGAGTAGCGCAAAGATCATTGATGCAGTTGCAACAATGCGCAAGAAATTTGTTTGCAGTCGTGGCCACAAGAGCCCAAGGTATGCCGCCGGAACTGCAGCGTCGAGTCCGAACGACGCCGGATCTCCGAGGGCCTTGGCGCCAAGTGCACCAAGCAACGTGAAAACATTCCAGAAAATAAATACGCCAATGCCCGTCAACCAGAAACCCGTGCGCATTGCGTCAGTGCCGCGAGGAGTCTGCGCGAGTGCAACACCGGTTGACTCGTCAATGGTGACGTGAGCTGCCGCGATCTTTTTTAAACCTCGCACCTTTAGAAGTGGCGACATTTGCATTCCGTACAGCGCGTTCCTGGTGCTGAGCAGTGTGGCGGCAGCTACGGCACTGAGCCCTGCTCCTCCGGCTGCGACCACACCAACGGCAGCGAACTGGCTCGCCCCGGTAAAGGTGAGCAGGGAGAAAAGGCAGGTTTGGAGAACTGAGAAATGGGCCGCAATGCTCGCAGCCCCAAAGGCCACGCCGTAGGCACCCACCGTGAGCGAAACCGAGAGCGAGTCTCGAAAGGTGTCACGGGGAAACTTGGCCATGCGCCATTTTACTCAAATGTCAATTAATGCTTAATTTCAAGGTAATGGGCACTCTTTAGTAACCCGTACTACTGTGGGAGAAGACACGACAAAGGAGAAACCAGTGTTCTTAGGTAACGTTTTTGGACCAGACCTTGTGGTCGTAATAGTTGTAGTTGCAGTTCTTGTCTTCGGTGGATCAGCAATCCCAAAGCTTGCTCGTAATCTTGGCCAAGCTAAGAACGAGTTTGAAAAGGGTCTTAAGACCGCAAAAACTGAGGCAACAGACACCAGTGAGCCAAAGGCTCCAGAGGCTGGTCAGTAACACAACAAATTGCCAGCGCTCCGAGCCTTGGCCATTGACAAAACATTCAAAATAGTCACTAAGGTTTATTCGTGGAATCAACTACCCTGCCCCCACAGGATGCACCGATTCGCAAGCGTCGCTCACGTCGCCTGCGGTTAATCGCCGTGCTCCCATTTGCTGCACTCGCGCTATCAGGTTGCACCCTGCCCAAGTTCGGTGCCGTTGCTGGTGACACCACGTCTTCACAGTCAGTGTTCCACCTCTGGCAAGCTTTCTCGGTAGCGGCAGTAATCATTGGTGGATTCACCTTCGGGCTTATTCTCTGGGCTTCGTTTCGCTACCGTCGAAGTTCTGCTGATGCTATTCCTCGTCAGGTGCAGTACCACTTACCGGCTGAAGTGCTCTACACCGTCCTTCCAATTCTTGTGATTGTTGGACTCTTTGCGGCAACGCTCGTGGTCGAAAACAAAGTGACTGCCAACCCCAAGCCCAGCACTACCGTAAATGTTTTGGCGTTTCAGTGGGGTTGGAAGTTCACGTACCCAGGCTCGTACGCACTGGTGACCGGCCAAACCACTGGGTCACCAGAAATGGTGATCCCAGCTGGCGAGAATGTTCACATCAACCTTCGCTCATCTGACGTAATTCACGGTTTCTACGTGCACGACTTCAACTTCTCTCGATTCGCCCAACCTGGTATCAAGAACGAATTCACTTTTAATGCACTAAAGACCGGAACGTTCTTCGGACAGTGCACTCAGCTCTGTGGTCTGTACCACTCAATCATGTTCTTTAAAGTAAAAGTTGTAACACCGCAGGCGTACAAAGTTTGGCTGGAAAGCTTCAACACTCCAGCCGGAATTGCTGCCTACAACGCGGCCAACACCGCGGCATCGCAACAAACATCAACACACGTCGACACCAAGCCGACTTCTAGTAGTGGAGCCTATTAATGACTGATGTATTAAACCCAACGCACATCCAAACCGAAGACCACGGTCACGAAGAACATCACGGCCCAACTGGCGTCCTCAAATGGATTACCACGACTGACCACAAGGTCATTGGAATGTCCTACACCATCACTGCGGTGATGATGCTCGTGATTGGTGGCCTCTTGGCTGAAATCATCCGTGCACAACTCGCCTCACCAACCGGTGGACTTGTTTCACTCGCGCAGTACAACCAGCTATTCACCATGCACGGATCGGTAATGATTTACTTGTTCGCTGGTCCCTTCGCCTTCGGTGCAATCGCAAACTTCCTGGTACCAATTCAAATTGGTGCCCCGGACATGGCGTTCCCACGACTGAACGCATTGTCGTACTGGTTGTATCTCACCGGATGTATCACAATGTTGTCAGGCTTCTTTACTTCTGGTGGCGCTGCAAACTTCGGATGGGTCGGATACGCACCTCTTTCGAACTCAATGAACTCACCAGGCGCTGGAGCAGACCTCTGGATTGGCGCTCTTCTTCTTACTGGGTTCTCAGCAATCTTCACCGGCGTAAACCTCACGGCCACAATCTTCTACTTACGTGCTCCTGGAATGACAATGTTCCGCATGCCGATCTTCACCTGGAACATGCTCGTAACTGGAATTTTGATTCTTCTCGCGTTCCCAGTCCTTACCGCTGGACTAATCATGTTGTACGCCGACCGTCACTTCGGAACGCACATCTTCTCGGTCGCCGGTGGTGGTGTTCCAGTTCTCTGGCAACACATTTTCTGGTTCTGGGGTCACCCTGAGGTGTACATCTTGGCGCTGCCGTTCTTTGGAATGGTTTCAGAGATTATTCCAGTGTTTGCAAAGAAGCCAACATTTGGTTACAAGGGAATGATCTTCGCAACACTCACTATTGCTGCACTTTCACTTGGCGTGTGGGCTCACCACATGTTCACGACTGGTGTTGTCTTGTTGCCATTCTTCTCAGCCATGAGTCTGCTCATTGCAGTTCCAACCGGAATCAAGATGTTCAACTGGATCGGATCAATGTGGCGTGGCCAAGTGTGGTTCTCAACCGCAATGTTGATGTCCATTGGATTTGTAATTACCTTCCTCATTGGTGGAATCACTGGTATCTACCTCGCCAGTCCACCACTTGACTTCTTCACCCACGACACCTACTTCATCGTTGCCCACTTCCACTCAGTGGTTATGGCCCTCGTACTTGGTGCCATGGGAGGTCTCTACTTCTGGGGTCCAAAGATGACCGGCTACTTGCTTAACGAGAAGCTTGGTAAGTCACAGTTCTGGTTCCTCTTCATTGGTACACAGGTATTCACATTCCCTCAGTACCTCTTAGGACTTCGTGGAATGCCTCGTCGCATGGCGGTCTACCCACACGATCCTCAGTGGCAGTTCCTCAATCAACTCAGCACCCTGGGTGCAGTGCTGATTGGTATCTCCACAATTCTCTTCGTGGTGAACGTTGCAGTTAGCTGGAAGAAGTACCCAGCCGGTGACAACCCTTGGGATGGACACACACTTGAGTGGTTCACTACTTCACCTCCACCTCACCACAACTTCTACCGACTTCCAAAGATTCGCTCAGAGCGACCTACGTGGGATTACAACCACCCAGAGCACAAGGCACTCGCTCACGGGCACAACAACGAAGACGTAAACGCCTAATGAAGGTTGAGTCAAAGATCCTTCTCTCACTGGGTCTGTTCTTTGGCATTATGTGCGCTGTGTATTGGCGCTTGAGTTTAGAAAACGCCGGTGGCGTCATGATGTTCTCAGGTATGTTGCTCTGCTTCTTGCCAGGTAGCTACTACTACTGGTGGAGTCGGCGCATGAAGGAACGTCCCGAAGACAATCCAAACTCGACTCAGGAAGAGGGTGCTGGATTTGTTGGAACGTTCCCAGGTAGCTCTATCTGGCCATTCGTTCTGGGAATGGGCGCATTCTTCACTGTGCTCGCCCTCGTGTTCGGAATCTGGTTCCTGCTGCCTGGACTCTTCCTCGGTGGCTGGGCCGCTTTGGGAGGCTCTGGCGAGGGTCGTCGAGGCGGAAAACACTAATTTTTAGTCAATGCCCCCGGGGAAACCCGGGGGCATTTTTAATGTCAGAAGTTCGTAGAATCTGAAGAATTATTGGGCGCTTGCTGATTTGAGTTTCATTCTGATTGCCTAGTATGGAAACCAAGCAACATCATCCCCCAAGGAGTAGTGGTGGCAGTTATTGAAAGTTCAACAGACGTAGTTCTCGGCGGAGTCCGTGGAGGACCTGCGCTTAAAACGCTTCGACAAGATCGCTGGTGGGTTCAACCAGTAGTTACCGTTTCGATTCTCACAGCCTTCGTTGTGTACTCGTCGTGGTCAGCATTTAACCCCCGCAATTACTACGTGGGCGCAATGATGCACCGTGACCTCATCAGTCCATTCTTCTCACCGTGCCTCGCATCAAGTTGCGTTGAAGGAGCGCAGTTTGGCTTCGCACTGAGTGGCTGGCCACTGTCACCGGCATTCTTAATTTTGATTTTCCCACTCGGGTTCCGACTCACCTGTTACTACTACCGTCGTAGTTACTACCGTGCGTTCTGGTGGTCACCACCGGCCTGTGCTGTTTCAGATGGTCACAAGAAGTACACCGGTGAAACTCGTTTTCCACTCCTCATGCAGAACTCTCACCGTTACTTCTTCTACTTCGGAATTGTGTTCAACGCCATGCTCACCTACGACGCAATCCGTGCATTCCACCTGCCAGGTATTGGTTTCGGTGTCACAACCGGTTCAATTGTCCTCACCGTGAACGCAACATTGCTCTGGCTCTACTCCATGAGCTGTCACGCGTGTCGCCACCTCTGCGGTGGATCGCTTAAGACATTCACGAATCACCCAGTTCGCAGTCGTTTGTGGAAGTTCGTAACCCCGCTCAACGCAAAACACATGAATTTTGCCTGGGCTTCACTTATCTTCGTTGCCCTAACTGACGTCTATGTGCGACTCGTCGCATCGGGCGCCATTACCGACTTCCGCCTCTTCTAAGGATTATTTGTGAGTACCTACGAACACCACGATTACGACGTATTGATTATTGGCGCCGGTGGCGCTGGACTTCGTGCCGCGATTGAAGCGAAGCAGCGCGGCCTCAATGTCGCTCTCATCACCAAGTCACTGCTTGGAAAAGCCCACACCGTTATGGCTGAAGGCGGCATGGCCGCCGCCATGGGAAATGTGCACGAAGAAGACAACTGGATGGTTCACTTTCGTGACACCATGCGTGGAGGAAAATACCTCAACAACTACCGCATGGCAGAACTTCACGCGAAAGAAGCTCCAGAGCGCGTACTAGAACTCGAACAATGGGGCGCTCTCTTTGACCGCACCAAAGACGGAAAGATTTTGCAACGTGACTTCGGTGGTCACCGTTACGCTCGACTCGCTCACACTGGTGACCGTACTGGTCTTGAACTCATTCGCACCCTGCAGCAGAAAGTCGTTTCTATGGGCACTGACGTGTTCATGGAAGTAAAGGTTTTGAAGCTCGTGCACGACGACGCTGGCCGAGTAGCTGGTTGTGTTGCTTATCACCGCGCCAATGGTGAGTTTGTAACTTTCAGTGCGAAGGCAGTCATCCTCGCAACTGGAGGAGCTGGAAAGTCTTGGAAGTTCACATCGAACTCATGGGAAGGCACCGGAGACGGACACGCCATGGCTTTATGGGCTGGCGCCAAGTTGATTGACATGGAATGCATCCAGTTCCACCCAACTGGAATGGTCTGGCCACTCAGTGTTCGAGGAATCCTCGTCACTGAAGGTGTTCGTGGAGATGGTGGAGTGCTCCGCAATTCACTAGGTGAGCGATTCATGTTCAACTACGTCGCCCCCATGTTCCGCGGAGAGACAGCAGAAACTGAAGAAGAAGGCGACCTTTGGTACGACGACCACAACGCTGGACGTCGCCCGCCTGAACTTCTTCCACGTGACGAGGTTGCTCGCGCTATTAATACTGAAGTTAAGGCTGGACGCGGAGGACCAAACGGTGGTGTATTCCTCGACATTGGAAGTCGTCGCTCGGCTGAGTTCATTCGCCGTCGTTTACCTTCGATGTACCACCAGTTCATGGAACTGGCTGGTGTTGACATCACCCGTGAAGCAATGGAAATCGGGCCAACCTGTCACTACATCATGGGTGGAGTCCAAGTTGACGCTGACACTGCGGCAACCGCTGCTCCTGGATTGTTTGCTGCTGGCGAAGTGGCTGGTGGAATGCACGGAGCTAACCGACTTGGTGGAAACTCACTGAGCGACCTCATCGTGTTCGGCAAGCGCGCCGGTGCCGGTGCTGCTGACTACGTACTGAGTGGACAGGCAGCAACGTCACTAAACCAAGCTGAAGTTGACGACACAATCAAAGAAGCGCTGGCTCCGTTTGAGCGCACCGAAGGTGAGAACCCGTACACCATCCACCGTGATCTGCAAGAAATGATGCAGACCAACGTTGGAATCATTCGTACCCAGAGTGAGCTCGACTTTGCACTTGCTGAACTTGAGGTCTTTACTGAGCGTGTAAAGAACATCGCTGTAAAGGGCGGCCGTGCTTACAACCCTGGTTGGAACCTCACAACTGACCTCCCTGCAATGCTCGCGGTCTGCAAGACCGTGGCGAGCGGAGCGGCTCAGCGCAAGGAATCACGCGGTGGTCACACCCGTGAAGACTTCCCAGCGACGAGCGATGAGTACGGAAAGTTCAACCTTGCCCACGCGTCAAACGGTGGTAACTGGGATAGCCCGATTACGACTACAGAATCACCGCTGCTCGAAATGCCACAAGAACTAAAAGCACTACTTGAGGAGGCTCACTAATGACCGATCTAATCAATGCACCAGATGTAATGGCTCAACAAGAAGCGGCAACAAGACCGACTGTAACTATGCGAATTTGGCGCGGTGACGCATCAGGTGGAGACTTCCAGAACTACACCATTGGACAGAATGACAATGAAGTAGTACTTGACGTTATCCACCGTATTCAAGCAACCGAAGCTCCCGATCTCGCGTGCCGTTGGAACTGCAAGGCCGGAAAGTGCGGATCTTGTTCCGTTGAGATCAATGGAAAGCCTCGCCTTATGTGCATGACACGTATGGACCAATTGCCTGAAGGACCAGTAACGGTTACTCCAATGAAGACGTTCCCAATCATTCGTGACCTCGTAACTGACGTATCGTTCAACTACGCCATGGCCGCCAAGATTCCAGCCCTGCTCCCTAAGCCAATGCCTGAGGGCGGATATCGCCTCATGCAAGAAGATGTCGAGCGCAGCCAAGAGTTCCGCAAGTGCATTGAATGCTTCTTGTGCCAAGACGTTTGCCACGTAATTCGTGACCACGAAGAAAACAAGACTAGCTACGCCGGTCCACGTTTCTTCATTCGTATTGCCGAGTTGGAGATGAACCCACTCGACACGAATGACCGACGCGAATTTGTTCGTGAGGACATGGGACTCGGTTACTGCAACATCACTAAGTG